>ODAI010217794.1_pt1 | contig 12001 bp, 10 predicted proteins | sample 1539321 | NCBI WGS metagenome assembly ODAI01 (sample SAMN02144231, study PRJEB22623) | gut metagenome | biome: sheep rumen | host: Ovis aries | place: New Zealand
GAGATATCAGTCTCCTCATCTCCCAGCAATTCTTCCATCTGATCGATCATTGAAACAGTCAGATCATATATCTGGTCATATTCTTTCTCCGATGCGGCATCACCGATCCTTCTAAACTCTTCGGCATATGCCGCAATTATCTCTTGCGCATGTGTTTCTTCCAGAGCACGTTTCAAAGCTGACACATAGTCTTTTACAGTCTTTGCACTTGCAAAGAGTCCCACGAGAGATACTATCCTTTCTCTCATCAGGTTTATCTCATAGAGCCTTTCGTTCTTTTCGTTCTCGGGCATATTGCGAGTCTTTCTCTCAAAGCCCTTCTCCCATCTGCTGCGACCTCTTACGCCCGAGAGTCTGATATACTCTTCAAATTTATCGCCTTCATCAAATGACAGGCCCGACAATCCGCTCCTTATAAATCTGATAACAGACTCCGGCTCATATCCCATCCTCACCATATCGAGAAGACTGCCTATCCCTTCAGTCAAAGGATTGAGCCTTATCGCTCTGGTCCTGTCGAAATATGCAGGTATATCCTGCTTTGCAAACTCTCTCTCAAGGAATGGTGCATACTCCTCGAGGTCTCCGGCCACTATCGCTATATCGGAATACTTATATCCTTCCTGCTTGGTCAGATCCGAAATGCGAACCGCCGCCTCTCTGCACTCAGCATCCGGATTCATACATTCCGCAATACGCAGCTGTCCGCGAAGCTCTACCCTTTTACTCTCATCACTTGCCTTGTACTGTTCATATGAAAACCTCAGTACATTTCTCTCAAGGTGCGAGAGCACTTCCTTTCTGTAGCTGCCGGTGATATATCTGTCTTCTTCTTTCTCAGCGCCTGTCTCCTCCGATATGCGCATTATGCTCTTAACGCTTCTTCGCGTGAGCGAAAAAAGATCCTGCTCCGGTGTTTCGGCATAAGGGTCTCCTTCAAAAGTAAAGGCAAAGATCACTTCATCCGAGATCCTTATGAGTTCACTTATCACGCGAAGCTGAATAGGAGTGAATCCCGTGAATCCGTCAAAAAAGATCACGCTTCCCGGAATGAGCGAAGATCTGACCAGTCGATCCGTCAAAAGATCAAGTCTTCCCTCAGTCGTTATGTATTTTCCTTCGAGATAATCTTTGAAATATCCGTAGACTGTATTCAGATCTTTAAGCTTCGCCCTGAGCGCGCCGCTTAGTCCGGCCGTTCCTATGATCCTCTCCACATCATCGGGAGTGTGGCCGTACTGCATGAATTCAGATATTACGCTTTTGATCTCATGGATATATCCGACGGATTTGGTTTTGCTCCCCAGAACAGGAAGTTCATCCGCGCATCCATGAGCTATCTTTTGTAAGATAAGACTCTTGCCCGTATCATCAAGGACGGGATATCTCTCATATCCCACCTCCTCGAGGATGCGATGCGTAAGTCTTCCGAAGCTTAAGACATCGACGTTCAGTATTCCGTCCGATCCGCTTAAGTCGCACATCCTCCTCTGAGTGGACATGGTAAACTGATCCGGAACTATGATGAAGAAATTCCTGTCTCGCTCCGTTTCGCTCCTTGTCAGGAGTTCTTTATATATTTCTGTACTCTTCCCCGAACATGACGGTCCGAAGACAAATCCGTACTTCCCCAAGTTTTACTCCGCAACCACAAATACTTTATTTGATGACCAGCTCTACAGGGCAGTGGTCAGACCCCTGGATATCTGTATGTATATCAGCGCTTACAAGTCTGTCCTTCAACTTTTCCGAAGCTATAAAATAATCGATACGCCACCCTGCGTTCTTCTCTCTCGCATGGAACATATATGACCACCAGGAGTATATCTCTTCCCTGTCGGGATAAAAGTACCTGAATGTATCAATGTATCCCGCATCAAGAGCCGCAGAGAACTTTTCTCTCTCCTCATCCGTAAATCCCGCATTGTGATGATTGGAGGAAGGATTCTTCAGATCGATCTCCTTATGTGCGACATTAAGGTCGCCACACCATATGACAGGCTTTTTCTTTTCAAGTTTCCGTACATATGAAAGGAAAGCATCCTCCCATTCCATCCTGTAAGAAAGCCTCGTAAGCTCCCTCTGAGAATTCGGAACATAAACGGTGATAAAGTAGAGATCGTCATACTCCGCCGTGATGACACGGCCCTCATGATCGTGTTCCTCCACGCCTATCCCGTACGATACCGACAGCGGCTCCTTCTTGCTAAAAAGAGCAGTTCCCGAGTAGCCTTTCTTCTCGGCATAATTCCAATACATATGATAACCGGGCAGGTCCAGTTCGAGCTGTCCCTCGGAGAGTTTGGTCTCCTGGAGGCAGAAAATATCGGCATCAAGCTTAGCAAAAGAGTCCTCAAAACCCTTTCCGATACAAGCCCTTAACCCGTTGACATTCCATGATATAAACTTCATATATCACTCCTTTCAGACAAGAATAATTATATCATACGCAAATCTTTAATTTAATCGTTTCATCTGTTATTATAAAAGCCTGGGACTTTCTATGCCAAAGAATCTATTATCCGGAGGTGCACATGAAAGAAGAACTGTATACTATTCCCCTCAACGATGCGGTAAACGCAGATGACGAATGCCCCTTTTGCTATATAGAGCGCAAAGTAGAGCAGGATATGATGGATTTCGCGCTCGGCTCTCAGTCATCATACATGGAGTCCGACATCCGCGATATGACCGACCGCGAAGGCTTCTGCAGACGTCACTTCAAGGCCATGTTTGATTATGGCAATACTCTGGGGAACGCATGGATACTTAAGACTCACACCAAGCGTATGCTCGGCGAGCTCCGCGATGTGTCCAAAGGATTCAAGCCCGGCAAAAAGTCTCTCTTTTCCAAAGGCGACGGTGGAAACCGCATCTCGATGTGGGTCCGCGAAAAGGAATCGACCTGCTATATCTGCGATGAATACAAAAAGACCTATGCGAGATATCTGGACACATTTTTCTATCTCTGGAAAAATGACCCTGCCTTCCGCGAAAAAGTTAAAAACAGCAAAGGATTCTGCCTCCCTCACTTAGGAGACCTCTGTGACGGAGCTGACAGCAAACTCTCCGGATCGGATCTTGAAGATTTCTACTCCGTGATCCTGTCGCTTTCCGAGAAAAACCTTGAAAGGATACACGAAGACGTGTCCTGGATGGTCGAGAAATTCGATTATCGCAACAAGGATGCTGACTGGAAAAACTCCAAAGACTCGATTCAGCGCTCTATGCAGAAGTTAAAAGGCGGGTATCCCGCGGATCCCGCATACAGGCAGGCCAAATAAATACATCTTTCAATTTAGGCTGAAATAGTATAAAATTATAGCAGTCTATCGAAAAAATTACCGAAAGGAGATCCGCAATGAAAAAATTTGGAAAGTTTCTTCTTGGTACGACACTTGTTGCAGCCGCAGCAGCTGCAGTAGCATATTATTACAATCAGTCTAAGGAGGATGAACCCATCTCTCTCGACGACGATGATGACGATGATGACTCATCCGAGAGGAGCTACACCTCCCTGACCCCCGATAAGGAGGACAACTTCACTCCCCTCTCGGAGACAGTAAAGGATGTGGCTAAGGAAGCCGCAGAGACCGTCGAGGAATTCTTTGATGAGGATGACGAGGATGTCTCCGCCAAAGAGATCAAATAACCTCAGATAACAACTTTGATAATACAGAAACGGCACCCGAGGGTGCCGTTTCTTTTATTGTCGGCGCTTTACGGCGCCGGGATCTTCGTACCGCGTCAGGTTCCGGCGGCTTTCTTTGCTGCCACGATCTCGTCCTTAAGGTCTCTCGCCTTATCCTTGATACGCGAATTTGCTCCGGGCGAGGTAAGGAGTGCCTGTACCATCTTGGCTGCCACATCGAATTCCTTGAGATGGAATGCGAGCTGTGCGAGCAGATAGTCCACAGTGGTCTGGTCCATACCGGCCATGGGGAAGCTCTCCGACTGTCTCGCCTCGATGAATCCGGTATATGCGTTTCTGAGGTACTCCTCCTCCTGTGCGGTAACATCCTCAGCGCTCATTCCTTCGGGATACTTGTCCTTGCCCGCTTCGACAGATTCTCTGAGTGCACGGAGTACCCATGCTGTCTTTAAGCAGATATATGCTTTCTCGCTTGCTTTGGCTTTCTTTACTATCGCGCATGCAAGAGCGATCTGATATCTCTCGAGTGCCTCCTTAAAGGTATAGATCTCGTCGTTATACTTGTTGAGCTCGATATTTGCAGTGATCTGCTCCTTTATCATCTTGCACTGGGCGGGAAGGAGCGTCGTGAAATACCTTCCGAGAGCAGCATATCCGCATCTGTCGCAGAGCAGAACATCATATTTCTCGGCAGCTATTCCGTCATACTTGGGCCTTAAGTCAAAGTCCGTTCCGATGAGTTTTGTCCTTCCGCTCTTCATGATCTTTGCGGAGAAATCCGAATCACATACGGGACACTTATACTTTTTCTCGTATATGCAGTCGGTTTCCTGTATCTCAACCTTCTCTTTTGCGACGGCAACTGCCTTCTCTTTGGCCTTTTCTTCCTTGCCGTAGAGATCGGCGCCGGAGAGATTGCCGAGTCCGAGTTTTTCAAATCCGGAGAAAAGTCCCATAACCTATTTCCTTTCTAGTCCTTCTTGAGCACAAATGAGCTCTTTAATGAAACTATCCTGTTGAATACGAGTGCATCGTCTGCCGAATCCTTGCTGTCAACAGTGAAGAATCCCTGGCGTACAAACTGGAATGAATCGCCCGGCTTCGCTCCCTTGAATTCAGGCTCGAGCTTTGCGTTCGTCATTACCGTAAGTGAGTTCGGATTGAGGTTCAGGCTTCCGTCCTCGTTGTATACGCCCTTCTCTTCGTCAATGATATTCTCATAGAGTCTGACAGTCGCATTTACTGCGGTATCCGCATATACCCAATGAATGGTTCCCTTCACTTTCCTTCCGTCGGGAGCATCTCCTCCCTTGGTTGCAGGATCGTAGGTACAATGAACGACCGTCACATTTCCGTTTTCGTCCTTTTCAAAAGATGTCGCAGTCACGAAGTACGCATTCATAAGTCTTACTTCGTTTCCGGGGAAAAGCCTGAAATACTTCTTGGGAGGCTCCTCCATAAAGTCATCTCTCTCAATGTAAAGCGTCTTTCCGAAGGGAATCGTGCGGCTTCCGAGCGACTCATTCTCTGGATTGTTGATCGCAGGAAGTTCCTCTGTCTGTCCTTCGGGATAGTTGTCTATGATAAGCTTTATAGGATCGAGGATCGCCATCAGTCTCTTTGCCTTGGGCTTTAAGTCTTCCCTGATGCAATACTCAAGCATAGCATAATCGGAGGAAGCCTGGGACTTTGATATTCCCGAGAGCTCCACAAACATCTTTATCGACTCGGGAGTAAATCCTCTCCTCCGGAGTGCTGCGATGGATACAAGCCTGGGATCATCCCATCCGTCGACTATACCGTCCTCTACCAATTTCTTGATATATCTCTTACCGGTAACAACATTGGTAAGATACATCTTTGCAAACTCTATCTGACGTGGAGGATTGGGATACTCAAGTTCCCTTACTACCCAGTCATAGAGAGGTCTGTGGTCTTCAAATTCAAGTGTGCAGAGCGAGTGAGTGATACCCTCTATCGCATCCTCGATCGGATGTGCGAAGTCATACATCGGATAGATGCACCACTTGTCACCCGTATTGTGATGAGTCATATGTGCGACTCTGTAGATAACGGGATCGCGCATGTTGATATTGGGCGATGCCATATCTATCTTGGCACGGAGCACTTTCTCTCCGTCCGCATACTTTCCGTCCTTCATATCGGTGAAAAGCTGAAGGTTCTCCTCAATACTTCTCTCTCTGGAAGGATCTTCCTTTCCGGGGGTATCAAACGATCCCCTGTACTCCTTTATCTCATCAGCGGAAAGATCGGATACATATGCCTTTCCCTTTTTGATAAGCTTTACAGCGCCCTCATACATCTGATCAAAATAGCTCGACGCAAAGAAAAGTCTGTCTTCCCAATCTGCTCCGAGCCACTTTACATCGCGCTCTATCGACTCGACAAACTCGGTCTTCTCCTTGGTCGGGTTGGTATCATCAAAGCGGAGGTTGAACTTTCCTCCGTATTTTTGTGCCATACCGTAATTGAGAAGTATGCTCTTGGCATGTCCTATATGGAGATATCCGTTGGGTTCGGGAGGAAAACGCGTCTGGACATGATCGTATACACCTTCCTCAAGGTCCTTGTCTATCTCTCTTTCTATGAAGTTTCTTGACTGCTTTTCAAGAGTCTCTTTTTCTTCCATTTTGTCCGTATCCTAAATACTGATTATTTTCGTATGTCCCAGGCTATCAATGATGGAAAAGTCTGATGCCGGTGAAGCTCATGACCATTCCGTACTTATCACAGCACTCGATGACGGCATCATCTCTTACAGAACCGCCGGGCTGAGCGATATACTTAACACCGCTCTTATGTGCTCTCTCGATATTATCTGAGAACGGGAAGAAAGCATCCGATCCGAGAGTCACATCGGTCATGGTATCGAGCCACTTTCTCTTCTCCTCCCGGGTAAATACAGCGGGCTTTTCTTTGAATATCCTCTGCCATGTTCCTTCAGCAAGAACATCCTCGTACTCATCTCCCATATATACATCGATCGCATTGTCTCTGTCGGCGCGTCCGAGTCCCTCCGCAAACTTAAGTCCCATTACCTGAGGCGACTGTCTTAAGTACCAGTTGTCAGCCTTGCTTCCTGCAAGTCTCGTGCAGTGGATCCTCGACTGCTGTCCCGCACCGATACCGATCGCCTGACCGTCCTTTACATAGCAAACTGAGTTGGACTGGGTATATTTGAGCACGATCTGGGATATCTTCATATCGATAAGTGCATCCTCGGGTATATCCTTCCTGGCGGTAACGATATTGCCGGGAAGCACATCATCTACATTAAGTTCATTTCTTCCCTGCTCAAAGGTGACGCCGTAAACCTGCTTCTTCTCAAGCTCCTCGGGAACATATGAAGGATCTATCTGTATTACATTGTAGTTTCCGTTCTTTTTGGATTTAAGGATCTCAAGCGCTTTCTCCGAAAAACCGGGAGCGATGACTCCGTCGGAGACCTCTCTCTTTATAAGCTTTGCCGTGCACTCATCACACTCATCCGAAAGAGCGATGAAATCGCCGAAAGAGCTCATTCTGTCAGCGCCTCTTGCTCTCGCATAAGCACTTGCGAGTGGTGTGAGTTCTCCCAGATCATCGACCCAGTAGATCTTGGCAAGAGTATCGCTCAGGGGCTTTCCAACCGCTGCGCCTGCGGGCGAAACATGCTTGAAAGAAGTCGCTGCGGGAAGTCCCGTTGCCTTCTTTAATTCTTTTACAAGCTGCCATCCGTTGAAAGCATCCAGGAAATTGATATATCCGGGGCGTCCGTTAAGCACCGTAACGGGAAGCTCCGCACCGTTTTCCATATAGATCCTGGAAGGCTTCTGGTTGGGGTTACAGCCGTATTTAAGTTCTATCTCTTTCATATCTCCTCCATGCGCCGCGGGGTTACCGCAGAGCCGATCATTTATTTCTGTTATATATCCTGGTCTGTGCCTTTCCGTCCGCGATATTTATATATCTGATGAAAAGCGAAACCTTATTGTCCGGATTGAGTGCATTCCATACGGTATCGGCAAATGCATCCATATCATCGGGGATATCGACGATCTCGGGCTCTCCCTCAAAAGAAGGAAGCGGATTGCCGTCCTGCATATATGTATGTATGAAATGTCCCTCTCCTGCCTTGGGATTCTCATAAGCATATGTAAATCTCAGGCACTGATCGGGATCTCCGTTATTGCTCTTTAAGATAGAAAGTGCATAATCTGCCTTTCCGTCCTTAACATTTACAACACCGGATATACGAGGAGTGTAGTTGGGCGCATCGGGCTCGAATTCCCTGCATCTTAATGACTCTTCAAAGGTCTTTCCGGCCTTCATTCCGTCATATATCGTATCGGTCTGATCACCGTTGGTGACTATGGTGAGATCACCGAGTACTCTTACGGGCGCATAGATGATAAGGCTCGGATCTTCGAGCTTGCTCTCATCAAATGCCCGGGTGCGAATGCCCTCTCCCTCCGTTACAAACACTCTGTTACGGCTGTTTGAGCTTCTTCCCATGATAAAGTACGCGATGGCTATCTTCTTTCCGTCCGCACTCTTTCCGAGCACGATCCCGCGTCCGGGATATGCGTTGTTTTCGAGTTTTTCTTTTAAGATCTCAGACATTTTCCTTCCTCTTTTCCTGATTAAGGCGCATCGTAAATATTATCATAATTTCAGAATTTATGCAAAAAACCCATTTCGACGATATAGATGATACCGCACAGGACATGAAGTGCAAAAAGCACCCATCCTGCGCCAAGAGCTATGCGTTTTCCCTTTGTTTCTGCCGCCTTTTCTTCCAGCGTGCAGAGTCTGGACACCGCCATGAGCCAGAAAAGCTGCATTCCGCTCATCATCGTCCACATGAAATTGCCGTATGAGAACTTTATACCGCCCTCTCCCAAAAATACCGCCTGGACAAGTCCTGTGAGATACCCTGCAAAGGCGAGTTTTCCTTCATCCGTACCTGTAAAATACTTCCCATCTATGAGCAGCATATACAGAGGGAACGCCATCCCCAGGAATATCGAAAGTACGCAATTGTCCGAGAAAAATCTCCATACTTCGAAGGGACGGGTTATCATGACCGAACTATCCGCCTGGAAGCTTCCCCCGAAGAGGAAATATCCGAGCGCAGAGACCATTATGTATATAAGAGCAGGAAGCACCGCCGCCAGCATCTTAAGGCACAGCATAAAATACCTGCCGGCATCTTTTCTGTCGGTTATCAGCTTTCCCACGAGATTAACAGCCATGACTATACCTGCCGCCGGGATCAGCATCTCGGCGAAGGTGGGCTTTGCAAGAGTTGAGAGAAATAGGATAAAGCCCAAAATAACATATGCTTTTGTATTCTTTCCGTCTTCTTTTCCGAACGCTCCGGGGAAAAATATCGGCGCTTCGGGATTCTTCTTAGTCCTTCTCCATATATCAAGGATCAGACCGAATGCTATATATCCGAATGGCTTGACGCACATCTGGGTAGGATTGTGGAAAGGATTCATCGAAAAAAGCCCGAGGTATCTCTCTCCTGCCTGCACCCAATCCAGATGGATGCCCTGGATAAGAGAAAGACCCACCGCTGCAAGAAGCGCAGCCTGAGGTGCCTTCCTCACCTGCTTATATTCAAGATATGACCTGATCATCTTCTCGGATATGAAAAATGATGCCAGAAAGAAAAAGACACCTGTATATGCAGCGCTGTAATCCATCGGGATGTGAAAGAGCTTATGCACCCCCAGTGTGATCATATGCCACAGGCAATAGGGCACGGCCATCCATCCGTCAGCAAAGCTCCTCTCCGTAAAAAGAGACATATAGACATATGTATGTCCGTGGAAATCTGTCCCGTTCGTATGCACACTCGCAAGCGCAGCCATAAGTGCCAGATAGCCCAAAAGGACTGCTGCCGGGATCCTTATCATCTCCGTTATCGATCTGTTTTTTTCGGTGTCTGCTCTGTCCATAGAATAATGTAATCGATGAAAAACTTGCCAAGTCAGAAATAAATATCTATTATATGCCTTGTAAATCCTATTCCGAAAGGAGTTATCCTTGAAAAAATACATTCCCCGGATCGTTATAGCGATAGTATCCTTAATGATCCTTTTTATAAAAGTACCCACTCCGGATATCACAGTCAGACTCTTCTTTGAAGAGGAAAGTCTTCACGGACAACAGTACGACCTGTACTATGCCGAAAATGTGCAAAACGATTTTCGTGAGGGATCGATGATCCACGGCGATGTAGATCCCGATTCCAGGATCGTCTCTTTCAGACTCAGTGGCGATCATGAGTCATCCCTCTCCGGTATCCGCTTGGATCTCCCTCCGGATAACACTGAGGAACTCGTCGTCAGGGAAGTATCCGTAAGCAGCGGCGGCATTACGAGAAAATTCTTCAGCGGGCGTGAATTCTTCTCACCCGAGAGGATCATTGTAACAAACGATCTTATCTGTACCCCTATAATAAGCGGGACCGCCAGCATCATGCCGACGGGTCCTGATCCGTACATCGCCTTCTCTCCGGATGTCGTCTCGGAGATCAGAGCGATGTACAGTCATTTTCTGTTAACGCGTATCGCGCTGATAGCTTTTATCGCGCTTTCTTATCTGATCGCGTCAAAAGATCCCTTTCACTCATCTACACTGTAGTTGGGAGCTTCCTTGGTGATCTGGATATCATGAGGATGGCTCTCCTTGAGTGATGCGGCCGAGATCTTGACGAATCTGCCGTTGGCGGTAAGCTCCTTTATATTGTGAGCTCCGCAATATCCCATTCCCGATCTGAGTCCGCCGAGGAGCTGGAATATCGTATCCTCCAGAAGTCCCTTGTATGCGACACGTCCTTCGACGCCTTCGGGTACAAGCTTCTTTGCATTCTCCTGGAAATATCTGTCCTTGCTTCCGTTCTCCATCGCTGCGATGGATCCCATTCCGCGGTATACCTTATACTTTCTGCCCTGATAGAGCTCGTAGTCGCCGGGGCTCTCCTCGCATCCCGCGAACATTGAACCCATCATACATACGCTTCCGCCTGCTGCAAGAGCCTTGGTGATATCTCCCGAGTACTTGATACCTCCGTCTGCGATGATGGGGATATCGTACTTGCTTGCTACTTCATAGCAGTTCATTACTGCAGTGATCTGAGGTACACCGATACCTGCTACGACTCTGGTCGTACAGATGGATCCGGGTCCGATACCTACCTTGATAGCATCAGCACCTGCTTCGATGAGGTCTCTGGTAGCCTCTCCGGTGGCAACGTTTCCTGCGATGACCTGCACATCGGGGAACTTCTCCTTTATCATCTTTACGCAGTTGATCACGTTCTGAGAATGGCCATGTGCGGAGTCGAGTACGATGACATCGACCTTCGCATCAACCAGAGCCGATACTCTGTCGAGGCAGTTTGCGGTAATTCCTACTCCTGCGCCGCAGAGGAGCCTTCCCTGCTCATCCTTAGCGGAGAGAGGATACTTGATCTGCTTCTCGATATCCTTGATGGTGATGAGTCCCTTGAGGTTGAAATCATCATCAACGATGGGGAGCTTCTCCTTACGAGCCTTTGCAAGGATCTGCTTAGCCTCATCGAGGGTGATACCCTCCTTCGCGGTAATGAGGTTCTCGCTGGTCATGCACTCCTTGATCTTCTTGCTGTAATCGGTCTCAAACTTAAGATCACGGTTGGTGATGATACCGACGAGTTTTTTGCCCTCGGTGATAGGTACACCGGAGATCCTGAACTTAGCCATGAGATCATCCGCATCTCCGATGGTATGCTCGGGAGTAAGAGAGAAAGGATCGGTGATGACACCATTCTCGCTTCTCTTGACCTTGTCGACCTCATCGGCCTGAGCCTCTATCGACATATTCTTATGGATGATACCTATACCGCCCTGTCTGGCCATCGCTATAGCCATACGATGCTCCGTTACGGTGTCCATTCCCGCACTCATAAGCGGAATGTTGAGTTTGATCTTCTTGGTGAGATTGGTGGATACGTCCACCTGATTAGGGATTACCTGCGAATACGCCGGTACGAGAAGTACGTCGTCAAAAGTGATTCCCTCGCCAATTAATGTTGCCATCTTTTTCCCCTTTCGTTATCTGAATATGATCATGGGGTATTCCCCAAAGTATACAGGTTTGTTTGTAAGTGTATATCAGTCCGAAAAGACCTTTCTGGGAGCCTGGTCCTTCATAGCCTTTACAAGCTCGGGGCTGGGACTCAGGAGGAAAGTCTTTCCACCTTCGTAATACATGATATAGCGCAGATCGGGTTTATCCTCAAAACCGATGCTATAGTCGATCGGTTTGTCGTTTCTCTTTCCGAAATTATCGAGATGA
>ODAI012219321.1_pt1 | contig 12000 bp, 10 predicted proteins | sample 1539321 | NCBI WGS metagenome assembly ODAI01 (sample SAMN02144231, study PRJEB22623) | gut metagenome | biome: sheep rumen | host: Ovis aries | place: New Zealand
ACCCCTTCTTCAGGCAGTAATTTACCGACATACCGACAAGCTTTGCGCCCTGCTCGGTTCCCCTGTCAATCTCCCTCGGCGTTACGAACACCGGCTCGCCGCCGCTGCCGAGAAGCGAGCTTGAAATAACCGTCGGGATGCCTACCGACACAACGGGAATTCCGAGAGTTGAGGGCGAGATTTCATACCGATGATTTCCCACGCCCGAGCCGGGGATAATTCCCGTATCGGAGAACTGAACTGTTGTACCGAGCCTTTCGGGCGACGAGGCGGCAAGCGCGTCGACTGCAATCACACAGGAGGGCTTCACCTCGTTAACAAGACCCTTTATAAATTCCGCGGACTCGATACCCGTATCTCCGAGAACGCCTGTTGCGACGGCGGATACGCTCATCAGCTTTTTTGAAAAATCAAGCGTGCCGTCGTTTATAATATGCCTCGTTGCGAGGATGTAATCCCTGCACTTAGGCCCGAGGGCATCGGCGGTTATGCTGTGATTTCCTATACAGGCGACAAGCACGGAGCTGAGCTTTTCGGGCAGGAGAGTTTTAAGTATTCCTGCCGTACGCTCAAGCCGCCCGTCAAATATATCGGTATCGTTAACGAAGGACGGCACCGTACAGGTAACATATCTCCCGACAGGCTTACCTATCGCCTGAGCGCCTTTTTCATTTAAAACCTCTACGGTTGTAACGCCGTTTTCTTCGCTGACTTTGACTCCCTCAAGCTTTGTTTTGTTTTTAGATTCATAACATTCTACTGCTAAATCGGTATGATTTTCCAAGAAACGACCCCATTTTTTATGCTTTTTCAATAAAAGTATGCCCAAAAATAAAAAAATACTTGCATTTTAAAAATAGATATGCTAATATACAAAAGCATAAAAACAAGAGGGAGCATACCCTCATACATTTAATCGACCTATATAAAGGAGTGAAAACCATGGCAAATATCAAATCAGCAAAGAAGAGAGTTAAGGTAAACGCTGCTAAGGCTGCTAATAACAAGGCTCGTAATTCAGCTCTTAAGACAGCTATCAAAAAGGCTAATGCGGCTATCGAGAATAACGCTGATAATAAGGAAGAGGCTGTTAAGGACGCAGTTAAGCTTATCGACAAGGCTGCTTCAAAGAACCTCATCCATAAGAACACCGCTGCAAGAAAGAAGAGCAATCTTGCTAAGAAGGTAAACGGCTAATAATTTACTAATAATTTAATTAAAAGCGAAACCGACTCACAGAGTGAGTCGGTTTTTTATATCCTTGCGCGTCCGTCAGTTGTGTTTAAATCATATCCTGCGTAATTATATATTGCCCCTTCGCATATATATTACGGGTGATAAAATGAAAAAGCTCAGAATAAAAAGCGACGAGGCAATATACGATTACGAAAGGCTTTTCGGTCAGCCGAGGCTCGAGATGACGGGGCGCGAATGTCTTGTTGACGGACTGCAGAGCATACTTGAATATTCCGACAGCCGAATCATTGTATCCCTCGGCTCGCAGAGAATAACCTTTAACGGCTACGACCTAAGGATAAATTCCTTCACAAAGGAAGGCGCAGTTGTTGAGGGCGATATAATCTCAATGGAATTTTCCTCGCAGGTGGTTTGATGCTGAGGCTTTTCAGATTTTTATTCGGATATGTAAAATTCACATATACAAAGGGCTTTTGTGAGGATTTTTTAAACCTCTGCCGTGAGGAAAACATACATCTTTGGCGTGTGAGAAGGCTTGCGGACGGGCTGTGCGCAGTATGCTCGGTCAGGACTTATAAAAGACTTCACAGATTGGTCAGAACAAGCGGAGGCGTAACAAAAATATACCGTAAGGCAGGACTTCCGTTCATCCTGCCCGTCTTTAACAGAAGGCTCGGATTTTTCACGGGCGCACTCGCATTTGTAATGATAATCGCGCTTCTCAGCTCTTTTGTCTGGAATGTTGATATTGTCGGCTGTGAGAATATAAGCGAGGCGACGGTTGAGGATTACCTGAAACAAAACGGACTGGCGCAGGGCGCAATGTGGGGCGTTATTGACAGGGAGAAAATCGCGTGGCAGATGCTTGCCGACTTTGACTCGCTTTCATGGGCGCATATCAACAAGGACGGCGCGCACGCAGTCGTTGAGCTGAGGGAAGCAGAAGCGCCGCAGGAGGAATACGACGAAAACATACTTGAGGGGATTAACGCCTTTCGCAAAACTCTTGAGACCACGGCACAGCGCGAGCAAAGCAGTATAAGCCTTGCAGGCAGCCGTGATTATTACACGCTGAGCTTCTTTATGCTGAAAATACCGCTATACACAAATATGCGCAGGGGCGACATAACGGCGTCAAGCACAAAAAACATAAAAATACTTTCAAAGGAATTACCCGTCGGCGTTACGGTAACAACACAACAGAGTCTTGAAAGCAAAAGCTATCTGCTAAACGACGAGGAGCTTGAAGCCCTTGTGATGAAAAAACTCAAAGACCTTGAGGCACTCGAACTTGACGAATATGAAATCGTCAGCGCAAGCTACGACACAAGCATTGATGAAAGCAGTGCAAAAGCGCAGGGAAATTATGTACTCAGATACAGATAAACTCTTGCAAGGAATTTATATATATGATAAAATAAACAGGATAAAAAGAACAGGAGGTTTGTTTATGCAAATGACTTTCCGCTGGTTTGGCAAGGACAAGGATACGGTTACCCTTGAGCAAATCAGACAGATACCGAATGTTACAGGCGTTGTGCCTGCGCTTCACTATCTTCCGGCAGGCGAGGCATGGGAGATGGAGAATGTACAGAAAATGTACGACGAAATCACGGCAGCAGGACTTACAATGGAATGTATTGAGAGCGTTAATGTCCACGAGGATATAAAGCTCGGACTGCCGACAAGGGACGCGCTTATCGAGAACTACAAGACCTCAATCAGAAATCTCGCGAAGGTCGGCGTAAAGGTAATATGCTACAACTTTATGCCCGTTTTCGACTGGACAAGGACCGACTTATATATGCCGCTTCCCGACGGCTCAACCTGCCTCTGCTACGACGGCAAGCAGGTGGAGGGCAAGTCGCCCGAGGATATGTTCAGGGAGATAGACGACAATTCAAACGGCTACGCTATGCCGGGCTGGGAAACCGAGAGAATGCCCGAAATCAAAGAGCTTTTTGAAAAGTACAAGGGCATTACCGCTGAGGATTTATGGACAAACCTTAAATATTTTCTTGAGGCGATTATGCCTGTCTGCGAGGAATGTGATGTCAAAATGGCAATCCATCCCGACGACCCGCCGTGGGGCATTTTCGGACTTCCGAGAATAATAACGGACAAAGCGGCTGTCGAAAGACTTCTCACAATGGTACCGAGCAAATATAACGGACTTACTCTCTGCACAGGCTCGCTTGGCGCAAGCCCTGACAACAATATAGTTGACATTATAAAAGCCGCAGGCGACAGGATTTATTTTGCTCACCTCAGGAATGTACAGCACAATCCGCAGTGGTTTAACGAAACCGCACACGAAAGCGGCGCAGGCTCGCTTGATATGTACGAAATTGTCAAGGCGCTTCAGGAGGTCGGCTTTGACGGATACATCCGTCCCGACCACGGCAGAATGATATGGGGCGAGGTCGCAAGACCCGGCTACGGCCTTTATGACAGAGCGCTCGGCGTATGCTACTTAAACGGCTTATGGGAAGCTGTTGAAAAGTCAAGGAGGGAAAAATAATGACTCACGAGAACTTAAAGGGCAGAGTTGCGGTTGTAACAGGCGGCGGCGGTGTGCTTTGCGGCGCATTCGCAAAAACGCTTGCAAAGCAGGGCGTTAAGGTAGCCGTGCTTGACCTCAACGAAGAAGCTGCACAGAAATGCGCTGACGAGATTAACGCTGACGGCGGCGAAGCCATCGCTGTCGGCTGTAATGTGCTTGAGCTTGAATCAATGCAAAAGGCAAGGGATATAATCAACGAAAAGCTCGGCACCTGCGATATACTTTTAAACGGCGCAGGCGGTAACAACCCGAAGGGAACAACTACAAAGGATACGCTTGAAAAAATTGACCTTGTACAGAAGGACGAGAATATCAAGACCTTCTTTGACCTCGACCCAAGCGGTATAAGCTTCGTGTTCAATCTCAACTTCCTCGGCACGCTTATTCCGACTCAGGTTTTTGCAAGAGATATGGTTGAAAAGGAAAACACCTGTATCGTTATGATTACATCAATGAACGCCTTCAGACCTCTCACAAGAATTCCTGCATACTCGGCTGCAAAAGCCGCGGTTAAGAATTTCACAGAGTGGATGGCAGTTCACTTCGCACCTATGGGAATAAGGGTTAATGCAATCGCACCGGGCTTCTTCTCAACAAAGCAGAACGCCGCTCTCCTCTGGAACGAGGACGGCTCTCCGACTGAGAGAACGGGTAAAATCCTTGCAGCAACACCTATGGACCGCTTCGGTCAGCCCGAGGAGCTTGACGGTACGCTCCTCTTCCTCTGCGACGAAGCATATTCAGGCTTTATTACAGGCGTAAACATTCCCGTCGACGGCGGATTTAATGCTTATTCAGGAGTTTAAACCAAACTTAATCAGACCTTGAAAAAGGCGGAACGCATAGCGTTCCGCCTTAAATATTTATATTCTATTTCACTAATAACCTTGCGTTGTCCTCGAGGACATCAAGGGCTTCCCTTCCGCAATGGGAAATAATCTCATTAATTCCTGCCTCGTACTCGGGAGGGCGTGTTGTCAGATTATGACTGTCGGAGCCGATAAGGTGAACTCTGCCCGTTTCAAGATACTTGAAAAGCTTTTTCCTGATGCTTCTGTGAGCGTCTGCAAAGGAGCTTACATTCACCTGAACAAGACATCCCATATTGATGTAATCATCAAGAAGGTCGGCGCTGTTCATAAGCGCAGGATATCTTTCTATATGCGCGAGTATCGGACGCAGCTTATACTCATAATAGAGATTTAAAAGTCTGTCGTAAGTGCTTTCGCCGAAATCGCATGAAAACGGATGCTCAATAAGAGCATACTCGGTATTACCGATTGCGAGTGCGTCGAGATTATCATAATTAAAAAGATACTGCGTAATATAGACCTCTGCGGCAGGAATGAGCCTCGGCGCGTCATCGGGAAGCGCTTCCCTGAGCCTTGCAAGAGCATTATCCCGCTGAGCCACAAAGTCGTTATAGGATATCGAATCGGAATAATAATGCGGCGTAAGAATAATTGAGCTGACACCCTGCTCCTGAAGTCTTTTTACCATCTCAGCGCTCATCTCAACGCTCTTTGACCCGTCATCAATCTGCGGTAATATATGGCAGTGTGTTTCAACCATATTTTCGATAAACATATCTTACCTCTTAACTTCTCGGGTCATAGCCGTAGCCGTAGCTTCCGCCATAGCTGTAATTACCGCCGTAGCCGTAACCGCCGTAACCGTAACCGCCGTAGCCGTAACCGCCGTAACCGTAACCGCCGTAGCCGTATCTGCCGTAGCCGCCGTACCTGCTGTAATGGCTGTAAGAGCCTCTTGAATAATACTTGGAAGCCTTGGACTCAACGAAGTTAACAACGAAGCCGAGAATCTTAGCGTCGATAAATTCAAGAGCGGAAAGCGCCCTCTGAAGCTCGGGATGTGTTGACTGATTTGAGCGTACAACAAGCACAACGCCGTCGCTTTCCCTGATAAGCGGAAGCGCGTCTGATACTACATTTACAGGCGGCGTATCAATGATGATATAATCGAAATCCCTGCTTACATCGGTAAGAAAGCCCGACATAAGGTCGGAGCCCAAAAGCTCTGCAGGGTTAGGCGGAATTGAGCCCGAGGTAAGCACCGAAAGATTTTCGTACTCGGTTGCGTGAATAACATTGAACAAATCCGCTCTTTTACCCGAGATAACATCACCGAGGTAATTTGTAAGTCCTGGTGAATTAGGTACTGAAAAATAGTGATGAATCTTCGGCTTACGAAGGTCGCCGTCGATAAGAAGCACTCTCTGGTCAGCCTGAGCGATTGTTACCGCAAGGTTAACCGTTGTGGTGGTCTTTCCCTCGTTAGGAGCGGAGGAGCTTACAACGATAATCTTACAGCCCTTCTTCATAACGGAGAACATAATATTTGCACGGATTGTTTTATAAGATTCCTCAATTCTGAATTTAAGCGCAGGCTGAATAGGCGCGTCGCTCAGAATGTAACGGGAGGATACCTGCGTCGTGGCTTTGCTTTTTTTGCCTGATTTTTTCGCTGCCATTATTTACCCTCCTTGTTATTCTTATCGTATTTATACGGCTTTTCAAGGTTGTACTTATACTCCTTCTCCTTGTCGTACCGGTACTCCTCATACTCCTTCGCCTCTTTGCTCTTCTGCACAGAGGCAACGCTTGAAATTCTGCCTGCGGCGCCCGTCCTGATTTCAAACTCGGGAATTGTACCGAGAATAGGAATACCATATCTGTCCGAAAGCTCGTCCGTAGCCTTGATTCTTACATCAAGAAGGTCGCGGAGAATTACAAAAGCAACCGCAAGAACAGCGCCTGCAAGGAAACCGATTGCGCACTTCTTAGGATAACCGAGCTTCTCGTTTGTTGTAGCCTTCCTTGCGGAGTCCTCAACGGAAGCGGTAACAAGGCCGTTATTACTGCTGTCCATCTTTTCGGGAATGCTTGTTTCAAGCTGCTTCGCAATCTGGTAAGAGGTATCCGCGTCCTCGGTTGTAACAGTAACCTTAAACATAGCGGTATCCTTTACAGCCTCGATTGTAACAGCGTTCTTGATTGCGGCTGCGGAATAATCCTGTCCGTTTTCCTTATTAAGCTCGTCCGCAACATCCTGATAAAACTCATTTGTCTGTAAAAGCTCAAGATATGTGCTTAACATCTTTATGGCGTAGTTCATACGGCTTGTGTTGCTGACGGTCTGCTGTGCGGTTGAGGAATCCCTCAGCTCCTGGTCGGTATCAGCAGTGTACGCGAGAAACTCAACATTCGAGGTATAAGTCAGCGTAACAAAATTCGCCGTATAAAAATAAGCAACCATTGTGCCGATGAGAGCGACAATTAAAATAAGCTTCCACCTCTTCAGCACAAGATTAAGTATATTTTGTACATTTGCATCTAAATTCATAAAAATTCTCCACTCAATATTAAGAATAAACGCTTAATAATTATAATACCCTATTAATTATATTTTGTCAATGATTTGTCAATGGCAGTTATTATAATATTAATAATTATAATATTGACAAAAGTTTGAAAATAGTAGATAATAAAGTGATAAAATTTAAGGAACAGAATAAAATGGCGGATATAAAAAAGACAATCAAGCTGCCCTTATGGGGTCCCTACTCCAAAAAGTATATGGGCATATCAAAAATAATTGACGAACAGAGGGATATCGGCACGCGCTTTGACTTCATAGCGCATCCCACACTCTGGAACAGCGCAACGCCCGTTCCGAATGTTACCGTGCCCTCAAATTACCATTTATGGCAGTGTAACGAGGATTACAGCTTCTATTCGTACAGATATGAGCTTATGTGGAAGGACAGGGTTTACACCGATGTTTCCTTTACAAAACTCGACAGCGACGCATATCTCCTGCGCTGTGATTTTCACAACAATACGGAGCTTGTGCAAAACTGTATACTCAACACCTTTGCCGCACTTGAATTTCCGCAGAAGCATTACTGCCGACTGACAAAGCCCGACGGATGTATTGTAAAAAAAGCAAACGACTATAAGGAATTCACTTATGCAAAATACAGGCCGTGGGATGAGGAAACGCCCGACGGTATGTTCAGAGGTATGTTCTCCGATGAGAGCTTCTGGCTCGGAAAGGGTCTTGGCGACAGATGCGACAACAGGCATGTTCATTACCTCGGACTTCTGCCCTTCGGCTGTGAAGCGGGCGACAGGGTGAGCTTTGAGCTGTCGCGCGAGGGGATAGAAAATCCCGTAATCGCACTCAGATACCGCACCGTAACGGAGGGAAACGCTCATTTTGAAAGCGAGAGCGGCGAGCTTACGCTTGCAGAAAGCAGCGAGCTTCGCTTTGCCTATCTCCCCTATTCGGACACTCTTACGCTTGAAAGCCTCGGCGGCGCAGGCGTTGAGCTTGACTTCCTCGCTGTGCTTGAAAAAGGCAGCGAGAAGGAGCTTTTCTGCGAGATGTGCCTTCGTGATTTCACGCCTGAAATACACAGCGAAAAATGCGGCGAGGGTATGCGCTTCTCACTTGATTACAAGGGAGTTCCAAAGAAGTTTTACATACTCACCCACAACAAAAATACAAGGCAGAGAACGCTTGAATCGGGAAGCCTTGAGGACGCGCTGATAAACCGTCTTTCAAACGGCGACCACACCTACGACGACCTGACGGAGACCTTCTCGGGCTCATTTGAGAGGAAGAAGAGCGACGAGGGATTTTTTGTAAATCCGCTGATTAAGTCAATTTTCATCGAGCCAAACAGCACTCATACTGAATATATCGTCGTATCAAATTATAAATACGAGCCGCTTGAAAAGGACGAGTACGAAAGGATTTACCAAAACGCTCAGTGCGGCAGCGGTCAGAGCTATAATGCTGACGGAAAGCGTTATGAGCTTTCGACCTCGATACTCCGCGCAACCCTTCTCACAAACACGGTATATCCCGTTTACAGACACGGCGAAAATGTTATTCACCACACCCCAGGTAAGAGATGGGACAGCTTTTATACCTGGGACAGCGGCTTCATCGGAATGGGGCTTCTTGAAAGCTCAAATGATTTATGCCAATATGCGCTTGATATGTACCTCTGTGATGAAAGCAACAAGGATTTTGCTTTTCTGCTTCACGGCTCGCTTGTACCGACTCAGTTTGCCGAATATCTCGAGCTTCTGAAAAGGACCGAGGACAAGCACGCGCTTGATTTTCTCTACGGTAAAATGAAGCATTACTATGAATTTCTGCGCGGCAGAACTCACAAGTCAAGCTTCGCGAAATTCAATAACGGACTTCTTACCGCTTACGACTACTGGTACTCTCACTGCGGTATGGACGACCTGCCCGTACAGGTTGAAATGATAAGGCGCAGGGCTGAGGAGCGCACCTGTCCGACGCTCACAACGGCGCACGCAATCCGCGCAGGAAAGATACTTAAAATGGTAGCCTCATACCTTGGTTATGACGAGGACATCAAGGTATACGACGCTGATATCGAGTACTCGCAAAGGGCGTTAAACGAGCTTGCGTGGGACGAGGAATCGGGCTATTTCGGCTACACGGTATACGATGAAAAGCTGAATAAAATTGATATTATGCGTACCGACGACGGCGAAAATTTCAACAAGGGTATTGAGGGTATATATCCGCTTATCGCAGGCGCGGTTACGGGCGAGAGAAAGCAAAGGCTTATTAACCACATTAAAAATCCCGATGAGATGTGGTCGCCTGCAGGCATAAGCGCAGTTGATATGAGCGCTTCCTACTACTTTGACGACGGTTACTGGAACGGCAATGTATGGATGAGCCATCAGTGGTATATCTGGAAAACGATGCTCGATAACGGCGAAGCGGATTTCGCCTTTGATATTGCGGACAGGGCGCTTGAAATGTGGAAGGCGGAAACCGATTTTTCATATAATACATATGAATGTTTCGGTATAAAGACAAGGCGCGGCGGCTGGTTTCATAATTTCGGCGGACTTTCGGCGCCGATTTGCATATGGGCTGACTGCTATTATAAGCCGCAAACCGTAACAACGGGCTTTGATGTCTGGACGGACTATCAGAAAACGGATGACAAAAGCGCTGAAATCTGCTTTAAATACTACGGAGAAAACGAGCGCTACACAATGGTTGTAACACTGTCAGATGAATGTGAGTATGAAGCGTTCCTGAACGGTGAAAAGATTAAATATAACGAAAGAAAAAAAGGCTGCCTTGAATTCACCCTCACAGGTGATGTTAAACAGGGCGTGCTTGAAATCAGGGGGATTTAAAATGTCTGAAAAAATCTACGGCAGTAATAATGAACCGCTTAAACTGCAATTCATAACCGACCTTCATTATTACTCAAGGAAAAACGGTACCGAGGGCAAGGCTTACGAAAGAGCTGAATCAAAGTCGCAGAAGCTCATTAAGGATTCCGACCTTGCAATCAAAGCCGGCTTTGATATGCTCTGTGAGGATACCTCGACGGATATAATCGTTCTTGCCGGCGACACGACCAAGGACGGTGAAATCACCTCGCACGAGGAATTCATCGAAATGCTCTACGACCTCAAAAAAAGAGGCAAAAGAGTCTATGTAATCACGGCTACTCACGATTTCAGAACCGAGGGCTATACGAAGGGCTACGACGGCGATAATGAAATTCAGGTGCCGACAGTTGCCGACAGGCACGACCTTTGGGATATGTACTACGACTTCGGTCCGAGCGAGGCTATCGCTACCTTTAAGGAAGGGCTTTCATATGTCGTTCAGCTTGCGCCCGGCTACCGCCTTTTCGCGCTCAACGACGACACTAACGAAAAGCCCGAGGGAGAAAGGGGCTCAGGCTACTCCGACGAGTGTATGGCATGGATTATGGAGCAGCTCGAGGACGCGCACAAAAACGACCAGTTCGTCGTTGCTATGACCCATCACCCCATGGTTTCCCCCTCGCCGTTTTACTCAATTATCGGAAGCGGCGATATGCAGAGAAATCACGAAACCACGCGTGAAATTTTCGCCGATAACGGACTTCAGGTTATGCTCACGGGCCACACCCATGTACACGACATCGGTTACATAACGACGCCTAAGGGCAACCGTTTTTACGACATTGCCTGCGGCGCAATGATTGGCTGTCCGCCTGCAATGAGAAATATAACCCTCGACCCCAAAAACGCAAAGGTTGAGGTTGAAACAATCCTCATTAAAGAGGTACCGGGTATTGACACGCAGGGGAAGCCGTTTGACGAATATATGAAGGGCTTTTTCTTCGGTATGATTGGCGGCGTGCTTGACGCGCTTGCAAACGATTACGACCGTTTTGTCGATATGGCAGGCTCTTTCTCAATCAGTCCCGACAAGGCAAGGAAGCTCAAGCCCGTATTAAGACCGCTCGGAAAATTCCTCAACAAGCTCACCTTCAAAAAAATATGGAAGCTCTGCAAGAAGGAATCGGGTCTTAAAAAGGAGGATATCGCCGATATCGCCGACAACAAGGTAACCGATTTCATCCTTGAGCTTGTGCAGAATCTCTACTGCGGCGACTCGCCTTACGGTCCCGACACAAGGGAATACAAGCTCACCTGCGGCTTCCTCAATGTTATTGACAGCTTCCTTAACACCATTCATCTCTCAATCGGAAAATTCCTCAAGGGCGCAACTTCCGTAAGGTCGCTTGTTGAGCCGCTTCTCTGGAATTCGGGCTACTGCGACGCCGAGGCTACGCTCCCCCTCTACCCTGTATTTGACGAGGAAAACCCTGCTCCTGCCGAGATGTTCGAGGAAAAGGAATTTATCGACCCCGTAAAGAAAAGCGGCAAGGGTCCGCTCATCCTTTGTCTTATCATACTTTTCGTAATTCTGCTTCTCGCAGTAGTTGCAGGCATTATCGCTCTTATCGTATGGGCAATAATCGCAATTATCCACGCTGTCGGCGGAGCAGGAGCGCTTGCTTTACTGTTTTGACAAAAAACAGTTGCAATATAGCTTTTTAATTGATATAATGGTTTTGCAAATATTTTATTTAAGGAGTAAAAATTTATGGCAGATGAAAAGAAAAAGTTTTCTCTCGGCGGCATTGACGGCGCTGCAGAGGAAAAGGGATCGTTTATCAAGACTGTGTGGCAGCTTGTAAAGTTCCTCGTTGTTTCAGGTCTTGTAACAATCATCCAGTTAGTACTTGCAAATGTACTTCCGTTTATTTTTGACGGTTTAACGGCAACGCTTCCCGCTTTCCTTCAGGGCATCTTCAATCCCGATTTAATCTTCGACGCTACAACAGCTAAGGGCGCCGAGCAGATTGGAAA
>ODAI011548482.1_pt1 | contig 11999 bp, 11 predicted proteins | sample 1539321 | NCBI WGS metagenome assembly ODAI01 (sample SAMN02144231, study PRJEB22623) | gut metagenome | biome: sheep rumen | host: Ovis aries | place: New Zealand
AGCTCGGTGTTTTCCTTCTTTTCTTGGTACTTCTTTTCTTTCTTTTACATCCGAAATAAAAGGAAGAAAAGAAGTACATAAAGAATGCAACAAATTATGTTTTTTGTTGCATTTGTGTAACTAAACTTTTTATTTTAAATGTTAATTTTTGTAACAATTTATACAAAAAATCTAAAGAAAATCCATTTTATGCCGATAAATATATAGTATAAAAGTAAGAAAAAAGATTATGTTAGGCATAAAATGGGTTTTGAAATAGAAAAAACTGCTGAAGAAAATCAGCAAAAAATAATAAATAATAATGTTGTCGAAAATTCTACAGAAAATGTTAATGATTTTGACACAAAACTTACTAATGCCGAAAATGAATATTTAACATACAATTTATCAGGAGAAGCTCAAGCTCAGGGATTTACTGAATATGACGGAGAACAGCTGTCTAACGGACTATCCGGTAATAATCAATATAATCAGGAACAATTTGTAAAATCAGATAATAATATACTGGATGCAGAAAACTTTTCCAATATTGAAGCAAGTTCCGCAGATACACAAGTTAATCAGCAAGATACTCCTGCATCCGAAATTCTTGATTATGATAATACTGCTGTTTTATCTGATATAGACAATAACAACAATGAGTATTTGCCTTTTAAACAATATATAGCAAACATAAAATCCGTTACTAATCAGGAAGAACTTTTAATAATTCAAAACCAAATTAATAACACTCCTTATTCACAAGCGGAAAAAGAAGTTCTCAAAAATGAATGTATTAAACAACAAGGTATAATACAAAATTCTGAATTAAAAAATAATTACGGCTTAACAAAATCAAATCAAGAAAATACTGAAATTAAAGAGAATCCTGTACCGGCTTTTGATGAGGAACGTCAGAAATCTGCTGCCTCATTTGAATTGTCAAAATTTTGCACTAATTCTTCTCAAAGAGAATTTGTAAGATTTATACTTGGCGACAAACGTTTATTTTTATATGTAAATAAGCAAACTCTAAACTTATTTGAGAAACTCATATCAGGCTGTCAAAATAAAGAATTCTTAAATGCTAAAATTTCATTTCTTAAAAAAGCTTTAGAAAATAACAGGTTTTATGCACAAAACGAAACTTTAAGTGAAAATATTTTATCTTGCGCAGCAAATATAACACCTGAAAATATTGAAAAAAATATAACGGTTTTAGAAAGTTATAAACAAGAAAACCATAATATTTCCGCAAAAACTTTCTGTGAATTATTAAATAAATCTAATGATAATACCGAAGATTCAAAATTTGCAAAACAGATTTTGGATTTTGCGGTCAAAAAGATTTTTAATAAAAATAATTCCAAAAGCATGCCTGCTGATGAATTAATTCAATATGGCATGGCAAATAATGCCTCTAATGAAGAATTAACAGATGCATATAATACCTTATCAGGTGAGAGTAATTCTGAAATACTGACAGAGCTGGCAGAAAATAATTTTGAAAACCGAGAAACTGAAAATTTTACGGAAAATGTTATACAACACTTTGTCAATAATGATATAGAGTTATACAAAAATTTTGTCACTGGTCGTAAGTATGACGAAAAACTTTTAAACGGATTATTAAAAAATGCCCAAAAGAATTACTGTAAAGACTTGCTGGAAGATATGTGCGTAAATCAGCAATATTCTGCGGAAAATATAGTATCAATTGCAGATTTAACAACCGAAACAACCGTTGGGGTAACAAGAAAGGTTCTCAACAGAAATGACGTTACAGCTGATGAAAAAGTTGCTATCCTATCTGCAATAAATAAATCGCAGGATCAAATTTCATTGATAGAATCTGTTTTGAATAAAGACGATTTAAACATCAAAAGTTTACCCAAAATACTTGATTCCGCTAAAATACTTAAGCTTTATAAAGCAGACCGATGCGACAATTTAAACCCTAAAAAAATGGATATATATGTTAGTCTTTTACAAAATCCGAAAACAAGTCCCGATGTAAGAAGATTAATAGATTTTGGTTATGATATTGAAACAATATCTAATTTTAATCCGTATATGTTTAAAGAGATTATAGACAAACATGAAAAGAAGACAACAACAAATGATGCTGATAAAAAATTCTTCTTTGAACTTGGGTTTAACGAAAATGAAACCAATTCAATTATAAATGCAATTACTAAAAACAATGTCCTGAATACAGAGATGAAAAATACGGCAGTGAAACTTTTTAATAAAGGTATTCCAACTCACCAAATCGGCGATATTTTAAATTCTTCTACGATTACCGGTGAATATAATTCAAAAATTGTCGCAGATACAATTTCTATCTTAAACATGGGTTTAAATACATACTTGGAAAGATATATTCCTATTATTAATAACCTTTCTGAGAATGAAATATATAAATTATATTCAAATAAATTTAAAAGTGATCTTAAAGCCAGTATCAATAATATACCGCACGAAAAAATACCGGCTCTCAGAGCAAAAGGCTTTGATATTGACGGAATTTTGTATAAACTTTCTTATAAAAAGCCTGATGATAAAAAAAATTCTCCTATTAACAAGGATAATCAGCACAAAAAAGCCGATATAGAAAAACAGTTGGAATACAAGAAAAAACTAAAAGAAAAAAACAAACATAAAAAATAAGTTAATGCCCTGTTATAGCAGCATTAACTTATTTAATAATAATTAATCAAACAAATTATTTTGTTGTTTGTATGAATAAGCTGATTAAATCATTCAATGCAGAATATTGCTTTTGATAACTTTGAGACTGCTTTTCAAGTACCATAATTTGTTTTTTATATTCTTGAATTGATGCCTGACACTCTCTTGCAGATACTTTCAAACCTTCTTGTACTTGTTGAGCATCTTGCAGAACACTCTTCATCGAAATTCCTAAAGCTTCCATTGTTTGTTTTATAATTTGCGCACCTGTATGTCTTGAAACACCACTTGGCAATTGTGATATTAATTTTTTCAGTACTGCAATATTTGCAGGCATTTCAAATTCTTCTGACGCATTACTCAATACAGAAGACGGAGCCGGTGATGGCTCGTTATAAAAGGAATCTCTGTCATCTTCCACATCGTCAAAAAAGTTTGATTTTTTATTTAAAACCGGAGTTTCCGGTTCTGCAAATATATCATTATTATCCGCAAAAATATCTGAAGAATTTTCGGACACATCATTACTTGATGTTTCAAAATCAACATTTTCAGGAACTTCTATATTTTCAGCTTGCTTTTTCAAAGCTTCTACTATCTTTTTTCCGACACTTTCACTGTTTGACATATATTTTATACTCCCTCATATATTATGTATGTTCATTATATTTTAAACATTTTAAATTTCCAATAAATTGTTATGATTTGTAAAAAGATAAATATTTTGCAACTATCATGTTAAAATATATTTATAGTTTTTTATGGGGATATAAGGAGATATTATGAAGGATAAAACTTTTTTGATGATTCCGGGACCTACACCTGTACCGGAAAGTGTAATGTTAGAGATTGCAAAACATCCGATTGGACACAGAAGTAGTGAGTTTTCAAAAATATTACATAATGTTTATGAAAATTTGAAATATGTTTTTAGAACAAAAAATGACGTCTTTGTTTATACTTCATCAGGAACAGGTGCAATGTGCGCTGCATTAGAAAACTTAGTAAACGAAGGTGACCATGTTTTGTCACTTGTTTTAGGAAATTTTGGAAACCGTTGGGCGAAAATTGCGGAATCCAGAGGTGCTATTGTTGAAAAAATTGAAGTTGAAACAGGTGAAGTGATTGATCCGGAAGTTTTGAAAAAAAGATTGTCAGAAGATACAGAAAAGAAAATAAAAATCGTAACATTAACACATTCTGAAACTTCAACAGGTGCAGCAAATGATGTTAAAACACTTTGTTCTATTATTCGTGAACATGGTGCATTATCTGTAGTTGACGGAGTTACATCAGTTTGTGCAATGGAATGTAATCCTGATGAATGGGGTATTGACGTTCTTGTTTCAGGCTCGCAAAAAGGTTTTATGATTCCGCCGGGGTTAGCTTTTCTTGTTGCAAACGAACGGGCATGGAAAGTTTATGAAAATTGCAAGCATCCAAGTTTCTACTGGGATTGGAGCGCATACAGAAAATCCGTTCAAGCGGATTCTACCCCGTTTACTCCGGCTGTAAACTTGTTCTGCGGTTTAGACAAAGCTCTGGAAATGATTAAATCTGACGGCATTGAAAATATGAATGCGCGTCACAAACGCCATGCTATGGCTCTAAGAGCTGCTATCAGAGCAATCGGTTTAGAGCTTGTCGTTAAAGATGATAAGAACGCAAGCCACTCAATCACCTCTATTTATCCTCCGGAAGGAATCAGCATTCCTGACATAAGAAAAACCATAAAAGAAGATTTTGATGTACTTGTTGCAAACGGTCAAAATGCTTTAAAAGATAAAATTTTCAGAATGGGTACATTAGGTTTTGTTTGCGATAGAGATGTTATCTCAGCAGTCGGAGCGTTAGAAGCAACACTGTATAAATTGGGTTACAAATTTGAACTCGGCAAAGGGGTTGCAACAGTAATAGAAAAATTAGCAGAAGGGTAAATATAGGGAAAAGTTGTATTGGTGCGTCAAATGACGCACCAATACTGACTTACAAATTATCCCATTATACAGTTTTTTAGCTTGCCAAAATACTGATTTACACACTCTTTTGTTGTTTTTATGTGCCATTCCTGTATATCAATGTCTTCTGCTTTTCTGCCATAACTACACCAATAACCTATATTTTCAGAATACTTATTATCCTTAAAGATTGCAGAAGTATTGATATTTCTTTTTGATATAAACAAAGAATCGCTATTCGAATACCTGACACCAAATATGCGAAAAACACAATTTCTCCAGCTTCTTATATATTCCGGATTTGTAGGTTTTGGTAATTTTTTCATGACATCAATATCTATAGGTTTTCCAAATTCAATCTCTATAATATCGTTTTCGCATCCTATTGATTTTGCTTTTCTTTCCCATGACTTTAATTGTCTTGAAGAAATATCTTCTATCATACCTGTAATTTTTAAATTTGCACCAAAATTTATACTAACATTATTATATTGTGTTTTGGATATTTGCATTTAATAATCCCTAATATTCTGCCAACAATATTTTATTATAAACATTGTTTAAATCAAATTTGATATTAGTATTGCTTGGTAAAACCTAACAATATCAAAATAAAACAATATTTCTTACATGAAAAAGTTAAACCTACAGTCATTTCTTCTCAAAACGAATGTCCTTATAAATTTAAATCAAATGTTACAATATGACAATTTGAGATTTTCTTGGTAAAATAACTAAGAGTATGCAGGAGTAAGCTTGTAGGGTGTATCGTTTGACGCACCGAATAAAATGATTAAGCAGGTCGGCTTTACCAAGCCGACAATATATAGGAGGATAAATGAAGGTTTTAGTAACGGATAAAATAAACGAATCAGCGGGGAAAATAATTGAAGCAGTTGCGGATGTTGATTTTTTGCCTACTATGAGCGAGGATGATTTAGCAAAAATAATTCCTGATTATGATGCTTTAATGGTTAGAAGCCAAACAAAAGTAACTCCTAAAATTATAGAAGCGGGAGTAAATTTAAAAATTATAGGCAGAGCCGGTGTCGGAGTTGATAACATTGACTTAAATGCAGCAACACAAAAAGGTATAATTGTTGTTAATTCACCTGATGGGAACACAATGGCAGCTTCAGAACATACGCTCGCTCTTATGCTTGCTCTTGCAAGGAATATAGCTCCTGCAGCCACTTCAACAAAGGAAGGGAAATGGGACAGGAGTAAATATACAGGAACGGAATTATACAAGAAAACTCTCGGAATAATCGGTTTTGGTAAAATAGGCTCTCATGTCGGCGAAGTAGCTTTAGCACTCGGAATGAAAGTAATTGTTTATGATCCGTTTAGCTCTAAAGAGGTTGTCGAGAAAAAAGGAGCAGAATATATTGAAAACCTTGATAACTTCTGGGGAAGATGTGATTTTATAACAGTTCACGTTCCTAAGACAAAAGATACATTAAACATGATTAATAAAGATACAATAACAAAGATGAAACAAGGTGTTAGACTTATTAATTGCGCAAGAGGCGGTATCATAAATGAAAATGATTTAAAAGAGGCTATCAATAGTGGTTATGTTGCAGGTGCTGCTATTGACGTTTATGAAAATGAACCAAATATTCAGGAATGTCCTTTAATTCAATGCGAAAAGAACATTGTTTTAACTCCTCACCTTGGAGCAAGCACTACAGAAGCTCAAATGAACGTTGCTATTGATGTAGCGGAACAGATTAAAGAAGTTTTATCAGGAGGTTCCGCATCTTCTGCCGTTAATATACCATCTCTAAGACCTGATAAGTTAGAGCCTGTGAAAGATTACATGAAAATCGCGGAAAATACGGGAGAGCTTGCTGTTCAACTTTCATCAGGCGCAATTAAATCAATTGATATTACTGCTGATGGTGATTTAGCAGATTTAGATATTCAGCCACTAGAAGTTGCCATCTTAAAAGGCGCTCTATCTTCAAGATTAGAAGGTGTTAATTATGTAAACGCTCCTGTTATTGCTAAAAATCGCGGAATTGAAATCGTTTCATCACATTCTAAAGCTAAATCAAATTTTGCAGGAAGAATCACTGTTAAATTAACAACAGATAAAGAAACTACCGTTATCTCAGGAGCACTTGTAACAAAAGATATTCCCAGAATTGTTAAGATTAATGAATACGAAACAAGTATCAGACCTGAAAAACACGTTCTAATAGTTCCTCACACAAATAAACCGTCTATGATTGCACAAGTAGCAAAAGTTATAGGTGAAGAAGGCATCAATATCGGTTCAATGAACGTTGTTCAAAAAAATGATAAACACGAGGAATCAATTATGGTCATTAACATCGATTCTGCTGTAAGTGATGAAACATTAAAAGCAATCGAAAAAATAGACGGCGTTCATAATCCTAAATATGTAAATTTAACAGTATAATCGTAGTGGTGCAAATAATTGCACCCTACTAACCGGATTGCTTCACCCTAATTGTGTTCGCAAAAAACAGAATATTATTTTCCCCGCCCCTTGCGGGAGAACTACCATCGAGCAGAGGGTGAGAGTATAGCGGAGTCCCGTTTAATGCGAGATGGTCAAGAGAGGATTTGGGTAAGAGGTAATAATGACAAATAAACTTGCAGTATTTGATTTTGATTCAACATTAATAGACGGTGAAACTTTAGAATTTTTCGCCGAAGAACTCGGAATTAAAGATAAAATTAAAGAAATTACGGATAAAGCGATGAGAGGTGAAGCAGACTTTTTTGAGAGTCTGACTCAAAGAGTGGCTCTTTTAAAAGGTTTATCAATTACTAAAGTAAATGAAATATGCCACAGTTTACCCCTTATGAACGGTGCTGAAGATGCAATAAAAGAACTAAAAGATAAAGGTTACATTGTAGTTTGCTTTTCAGGAGGTTTTCATAATGCTACTGAATATTTTGCCGATAAACTAAATCTAGATGGCGAATTTGCAAATACTCTCCACGAAAAAGACGGGTACCTTACGGGTAAAGTCGGCGGGGAGATGATGTTTAACAACAGTAAAGGTGAAATGCTAAAAAGACTCCAAAAACTATTGGGAGTAACAGAACAAAATACTCTTGCAGTTGGTGACGGCGCAAATGATTTAAGTATGTTTAAATATGCAGGCAAACGAATTGCATTTTGCGCTAAACCGATACTAAAAAAAGAAGCTGATATTATAATTGAAGAAAAAGATTTGAGTTTAATTTTAAATTATATTTAGACTATATATCTTTTCAACTTCTCAAACGGGCTATCTGGTCCAAATTCAGGTAAAAATCTGGCATCTACAAATTGGTAATCAATAAAATTTCCTTCTGCATCCCTTTGAATTTCAAATTTTGCATGTAAAACCTGAAGTTTTTTATCTTTGTCTTTTATTCGTTTAATATAATCTTTTACGTATTCTAAACCTTTGTAATTAAATTTCCATCTTGCATCTTTAAGTTCGCTCGTTTCATATTTTTTTATCTTTTGGGTCTCATCAGCATATTTTTCTTTTAATTCATTATCATTTTTTCCTGACTCAATCTCTTTCATATATTCTTCGCGCAATTGCATATATTTACGAGTCTTGATTTCATTATTTAACTTTTTTTGTTTGCCAAGAGGTTTTGCAAATTTTTTATTAAAATCTGAAACATGCCCGCCTGTAATTATATAAGAAACTACGTAGGGATTTTCAAGCTCTCCTGTTGTATTGTTATAGAATGCTCTAACTCTCTCTTTTCCTGAAGCATATCTGTAATCAGGGTCACAAGAACTTATATAAGCTCTAAATCTTTGCATTGCAACGTCCATTACTTCTCTTAATTTTCTGTTTAATGTTCTTTCGGAAGCTTTTTTATCTTTTACATCAAGCCTGAGTTGTTTTACGGATTTTTTTGTTAACAATATATTGTTTAATGCTTCTATAAATTGTCTGTGCAACGGTTCAACAATTTCTCTTGTTGCAACAGGAGCATAGCTTCCGTTAGATTCCCGAATCCAATAAGCTACAGGAAATGTTGATTTAAAACTTGTAGATTTTTCATATTGATACTTTGTTGCAGAGATTTTCATAATAAACAAAAAAACTCTAAAAACTTTTTTTGCTAAAATTAATATGATTTTTTATTAAATGTAACAATTTTGTTACAAAAAATAAAAAAAAAGCAATTTCTAATCTTGAGTTGTTTTAATTGGAATATAAAAAGTGTAGTAATAGAAATGAAGAAAGAAGGTTTAATTATGCCTGAAGTACAAAATGTAGGTACGGTAGATTATGCTCAATACCAACCGTCACAATATCAAAATGATGTGTATGCAGAAGACTATAATACAATGCCTGAGGTGTACGATGAAAGAGCAGAAGAGATGAAAGCAGCAAACAAATCAAGAATGGGGGCAACTCTTTTAACAGCTGCTATCATTGGAGGTTTAGGATTAATAGGCGGACGTTATTGGGGTGCAAAAGGTTTAAAAGCTGAAAAAGCTAAAGCAGAAGAAGCAATTGCAAATTATGAAAAGTTAAACAAAGCAACCGAAGAAGTAGAAAAGATAGCAGATGAAAATGCAGGATTATTCTTTGGTGAAAACAGAATCGGAAGAAATTTTTATAATAAATTAAAATCTTTATTTAAAGATGCAAGAGCCGCAATTAAAGATGAAGCAAAAGAAGCCGGAGAAAAAACAGCGGATGATGCAGCAAAAGCAGCAGAAGATGCGGCAAAAGAAGCATAAATAAACCTACTTTAATATATAATCTTTAAAGGCGGATAACAAATATCCGTCTTTATTTTTTAAATATTGTTTTCGGGTGATATTCCCCAATGAAGCTTATTTCTAAGAACAGCATAAAAATTATTTTTATTTAAAAATGCTAACTTTGCATGATTAGGAGATATTTTTACTGATGTTTTTTCAACGCACTTTGTTGTAACAAATCCGTCAATTGAAACAGATAACAAATCATCACTGGTTTTAACTGTTATTAACTCTTTAGAAGGAACTACAAGCGGTCTTGCATTCAAAGTATGAGGGCAAATAGGAACTATTACTACCGCATCAAGTTCCGGATGTAAAACAGGACCTCCGGCCGAAAGACCGTAAGCAGTCGAACCAGTAGGTGTTGATACTATTAAACCGTCTGCAATATAATCACATACAAATTTCCCGTTAATTTCCAAAAAGAATTTTGATGTTCTGCTCGGGTTGCAGCCTTTTATTACAAAATCGTTTAAGGCGGTATATTCTCCTGATTGCAGCATAATTCTGTCTTCCACGTTATATCTGTTATCCCTGATGCACTCAATCACGTAGTTTATATCATCAATTCCTGCTTGCGCTAAAAAGCCTAACCTGCCTACATTAATACCAAAAACAGGAATTCCGTATTGAGCATAAAACCTTGCAGCTCTTAAGAGCGTCCCGTCTCCGCCGATAACCAGAGTTAACTCACCAAATTGCTCCATATTTTCAAGTTCAAATGTTGAAAACTCTGTTTTATAATCCAGTAATGCTTTTTCTACTGCATTTAAAGATTTTTTGTATTCGGGAATATATTTATTAAAGACTAAATTTATTTTCATACGCTTGATTATAGCATAGAATGTGTTTTTGTGGTATTATAAACAGACAAGTAGAGGAAAAAAATAATGATTGAAATGAAAGTAATGGGTATAGCTCTTGATGTGAGAACAAATTCTCCCATCGTTGTACTGCACGATTTAGACAACAGAAAAGCTTTACCTATTTGGATAGGTTCAGCAGAAGCAAGCGCAATAATAAGATGTATTGAAGGACTTGTTGTTGCACGCCCGATGACACATGATTTAATTGCAAATTTAATAGAAAAAACAGGATATAAATTAGAAAAAATAGAAATAAATAACGTTGAAAAAGAAACCTATTATGCAACTTTGTACTTGTCTAAAGATGGTGAAACTTTAGAACTTGATGCTCGTCCGAGTGATGCAATAGCAATTGCAATGAGATGTGAAGCTCCGATTTTTGTAACTGCAAATGTTCTTATGAATGGGTCTGTTTCAACAGACACTGCAAAAGATGAAGAAGAAGCTCAAGAGTTTAAAGACTTTATACAAAATATTAAGCCATCAGACTTTGAAAAACTTATGAAAGGGAAACACAAAGAATCCGACCAATAGAGGAGGACAATTAAAAATACATATAATAAACTTATAATGTATTATAAATATTGGAAGAGGTTTATTATGTTATTTTTGATTTTATCATTTCTTGCAGTTCTTTTTGTTTGCGACGTTGCTTTAATAAAATTATGCAATGTTAAAAATGGTTTTTCTATGTATGCATTCAGGTTCTTTGTTATAATGTTGGCAGTTGTGTCTTTAATGTTGACAGGAGATATCACAATCGCAAGCGTTGTAGGATAATAAACGTTAATAGATAAAAGCTCATTTTTACCGAAAATAATAAAATCCCGCAACAATCCAAAATACTGAAAAGTTATGTTATAATTAGCTTATAAAATACAACAGATAAGGAGAGCGTATGAATATAAATGCTAATTATGATAACTTAGAACAGAGCTATCTTTTTTCAACTATAGCTAAAAAAGTAAACGAATATATCAATAATAATCCGGATAAAAAAGTAATAAGACTGGGTATCGGAGATGTAACATTACCTTTGTGCAAAGCTGTCACAGACGCTCTTCATAAAGCTGTAGATGAGATGGGCGTTCAATCAACATTTAGAGGGTATGGTCCAGAACAAGGATATGATTTTTTAAGAGAAGCTGTTCAAGGATACTATAAAAAACATAGTGTTAATTTAGAATTAGATGAGATTTTTATTTCAGATGGTGCTAAAAGTGATTTAGGTAACATTTTGGATCTTTTTGACACTAATAATACAGTACTTGTACCGGATCCTGTATATCCTGTTTATGTGGATACAAACATTATGGCAGGCAGGAAAGTCAATTTTATTAACGCAAACGGTGAAAATGAATTTCTTCCCGGAGTAAAAGATATTGATAAAAATGTCAGTGCAGATATAATATACATATGTTCACCCAATAACCCTACAGGCGCGGTTTACAATAAAACACAATTAAAAGAATGGGTAGATTACGCATTAGAGAAAAAAGCTGTAATACTTTTTGATTCAGCATATGAATGCTTTATATCAGACCCCGAACTTCCTCGTTCTATATATGAGATAGAAGGTGCAAAAAACTGCGCTATAGAATTTTGTTCTCTATCTAAAACAGCCGGTTTTACGGGAACAAGATGCGGATACACAATTGTTCCGATGAATTTGGGTAAACTTAATAGAATGTGGGTTCGCCGTCAGACTACCAAATTTAACGGAGTACCTTATATTGTTCAACG
>ODAI014569085.1_pt1 | contig 11997 bp, 16 predicted proteins | sample 1539321 | NCBI WGS metagenome assembly ODAI01 (sample SAMN02144231, study PRJEB22623) | gut metagenome | biome: sheep rumen | host: Ovis aries | place: New Zealand
AAATTTTATGTACTTAGAATAAGTACATTTTCTCAATTATACCATGTACTTGAATTAAAATCAATTCAAGTACAAAAAATGATTGGGAAGGTGGAACTATGGAGAAGAAAGCGAAGCATCTCGGCCTGCACGTGGACCCGGAGCTGCACGATAAACTGAAATACCTGGCGGCCTACGAGGGTCGTTCCATCAACCGCGAAGTCCTCTACCTGATCCGCCGCGAAATCGAAGCCTTCGAGAAGGAGCACGGCAAGATCGAGCTGCCGGAGGGCGCGGAGGAATAAGAAGAGGCATCTGTTCTGTTCCTGTCATTTCGAGCGAAGCGAGAAATCCGTACCCCTTTGTGAGGAAAAAACGGATTTCTCGGTCGCGAGCTCCCTCGAAATGACACAATGGGAGGCCGCGCCGCCGTATGACGCGCAGCCTCCCGGAAAACCAAACGATCTGTGAAAGGAGATCCCATGGAAAAATTCATCCCCTACGAGAAGCTCTCGAAAAAGAAGCAGCGGGAGCTGAACGCCGCCCGCCGCGGGACCTGGACCATCAACCCGGTGACCCGCAAACCCGCGAACCCCAAAGCCTATAACCGCAAAACGGCACGGAACTGGAAGGACGATTCCAATTCCGTGCCGTTTGGATATTTGTGTTTTTCTGTAATAACCGGGAATAGTATTGGCAGAACAATAAGCGGTAATTTGTTTCAGCTAAAGAACAGCATCAAAGAACAAAGAACCAAACACATACGCATACAGCAATTATCACATAGGTGATAACACATGAAACAAAACGAGTGCTGATCTTTCCAAATAGACGAATTATATCTCCTATTGGAGAAGTAATATCAAGAAAAAAACCTCTGGCTAAAGTCGCGAAGAAACTCTTTGCAGGAATGTCGACACCTACTTGGTCGGATATAGCTTTTGCTGAGTTCCTCGCACTAAGCCAAGTAAAAAACATGAATAGCAAATATATCAATGGTGTTGCGAGTAAAATCCAATTCCACGGAGCGTCTGGAAGGGTGCCTTTTAAAACAAGAGTAAGTACAAGGAGCACAATCCCTCCCAATGACGTTTTTCGAAAGGAGCCAAGGAAAAGGTTCATAGATGCCTCCAATAAGTGTTAATAAGGGTATTTCCTTAAGGATAATATATCAATGGTTAATACGAAAGTCAAGTCTATACTGTATCTTATGGAAAAGTTCATCCCCTATGAAAAGCTCTCAAAGAAGAAGCAGCAGGAGCTGAACGCCGCCCGCCGCGGCACCTGGACCATCAACCCGGTGACCCGCAAACCGGCGAACCCCAAAGCCAATAACCGCAAAACGGCACGGAACTGGAAAGACGATTCCAATTCCGTGCCGCTTTGTTTTGAGCAGATTACAGTGCGTCCTCTAGTTCTTCCTCAGAATAACCAAACATATAATCCTCGTCCTTGCCATTAGATGCCCATATTGCAGCGGCATCAAATACGCTCAGCCTCTCGTCTTCATCGTCGTCATAACTATAGCTGGAATCACAAAATCTGCACTCGTATGTTTCTCCGTCCCAATTGCCAAAAATGTCAAGTACACGGTTCATCCTGTGTCCACAATCAGGACACATCACATATCTACTCATAATCAATTCTCCTCTACAGTAGAATTAACGGCATCATAATCTTCAATTCCTTGAATCAACTGCTGTTTTGCATCTTCCAGTTCATCCGGTGTGATAGCCTCTTTGCCCCAATGTTTCCGAAGCCGTTCAACACCCTTCTTGATTTTTGGCGCAGTAATCTTAAATAGTTTATACATTCCATAGAGTGCTGCCACAACACCTGCTACATCAACGGCTCCTTCAATTCGTCCCGCATTTCGTCCAGCTTCGTAGATTGTATCCGTCAGCGCCTCGGGGCCACCGGCTTCTTTTGCTCGCTTAGAAAGGTCTGCATAATCCCAAGAAGACTCTTCAACAGTGTTTTTTTTCATGTAAATCCTCCATAATAAGTCGGTATTGTTCCAATCAGTTATTTACCCTGCTTTGCATAGACAATACCGCTTTGCTATGTACCATTCATACTATCACCCCCTTGCAGATGTTGTCATTCGAAGAACGAATCCCCTTGTTTGGTACTTGCTCTAGCCCGATTTCTTTTGCAATGTGGGGCACGGCGTTGACTTTTTCAAGAAGACGAAGTGCGATAATTCTTTCTTTTGCAGTCAAATCACACCCCACCTTCCTTTCAATTGACATCAATAATATATAATACTTTCTCAAATTCGGCCATGACAAAGACTGCAGAAAAGCACTGTGCATTTCAGCAAAAATTGCAAAACGCTCCGTGGCGATATAACCACGGAGCGTGAATATAAGCTTCCCAGGCATTATTGCCCTAAATGCTTTTTTGCAGCGTTATATGCGTCTATATCAATCTCACCGGATGTAAGCTTCTGCTCAGACCATAGTTGCAATGCCTCAACAGTTATAGAGATTCTCTCCAGTTCTTCCTGAATCAATATAAAGTCTTCAACCTCGTCTGCCGCTATTTTTCCATCGGCAGTAATTTCTATCAGACGCTCCTGCCGTTTTTTTACTGTGTTTAGTGAGGAAAGCATTGAGAGTACAATTTGAGCAAGATCCTTTACCTTCACCTCAGGAACATATTGCCGCCCAATTTCACACTCATTAGAGCAGTAGTAATTGCATAACTGCGGGGCATTGTACTTTTCTGCCATAGTGATGACTTCATCTGGATGCGCGGTAAACTTACCGGTTTCAATACGTTCAATTCGTTCAGGCGGTATTGTTTCCAACAGTTCACTGGCTTTTTCTCTGCTCAATCCGAGTTCTTCACGACAGACTTGATAAATAGACTTAACTGCCTTTGTAGATGGTTTTGGCATTGTCTTGACACCTTCATTCGCTAATTGTTGCCTTAGTTGTCTTATATATTATCATTTTTTGGGTAATTGTTCAAGAGTACCATTCATAAATCCCCCGTTCTTTTTCTCAATAATATTTTTTTTTTTGTAATTTTTTATGCTTGACAGAACAACATGTTCTGTCTTATTGTTATCTATATGGGAAACAGATAGGGAAATGGGATAGGGGGATACGGAATGAAAACAATTACCGAAGTCTCAAAAATCACCGGGATTATTCCACAGAGAATCAATGACTATGAGAAAGCCGGGTTGCTTGAGAAACCTGCGGCACGAAATAAATACAAGTACCGGCTCTATAGTGACAAAGAAATCATCCGTCTGTGGCAGATACGATTTTACAAAGAGCTGGGCTATACAATCCCGCAAATGAAGCAAATCTTTAGCGACCCAGGCTACCGTGTGGAGGATGAGATCCAAGAACAAATCAGGCTGCTGGAAGAAAAAAAGAGACAGATCGATACGCTTCTGCTTCAGGCGAAAGCTTTGCAGAAGTCAGGCTTAGACGTGTCCGTGAGTTACGATATAATTCCCAGCATCAATCAGTTTACATATGACGAGGCTGCGGAATTTGCATTTCCTTTATGGAGCAAAAGTATTCTCACTGCATCAGAAGAAGCAGAGGCGGATGAAGATGAAGCCGATGAAGGAATCATGGATGATCTGACCGGGATTTTGGATTTGCTGAAGAATGGTAGTACCGCATCGGGCGAAACCGTTCAGAGATGCTTGCAAAACGTGAAGCAGGGCCATAAAATCCCGATTGCTTCTATACGGCTTATGCTGGAAATCCCGGATGTAAAAGAAGAAATCACAGAGGCATATGGGGAAAAATGTCTTCAAGCCTTTCAGGAATCCCTTCAGATTGCGGGACGCACGGAGGCAACGGAAATCACCGCACAAGCAGAGCAGCATATCTCCGTTTTGCTGAACATGAAGGGGGAAAGCCCGGAGAGCATGAAGGTACAAGAGCAGGTAACAGAATTACTGCGGTGCATTTCTTTCGGAATGGACTTTCCAGAAACCCCCGGGAAACCAAAGCAATATGAGATAGAGGCAATAGAAAGCATCATTCAGCAGTACGGGAAGCGGGACAGTGCTTTTTACACATCAATTTATCGGAGACGAATTTCGCTTGTAGAGAGGAAAAGTCGATCCGGGAAAGTGGCTGAGGCGGATCTGAAGGAAGCTGCAGCCGCAGTAGATTACCTCTATTCTCAAGCAGAGGAAACCCTGGTCCCTGCACTGAAAGCGTATTACAATAACATGAAGAAAGCGTGTGATTCCGGTAAGGAGGCGGAGCGTTAATCACACTGGGAAAGGCGTTGCTCCGATGTGCGTCGGGAAGAAAGGAGAGAGTTATGATTCTTCTCAAGCTGATGGGTTTCATTTGTGTTGGTGCGTGTTGCGCAATGACGTATGTGATTATCGAGTTTAAACGGTTCAAACATGAGCGCAAAGCTGAAAGTATGGACCGAATGGTCCGGCTCGGTATCATCTCTATGTTTACGCTCATGTTTGCATCTCTCCCCGTGGCCTTTTATGCGCTCTACAGCATTTGACAACAGAAGGGTGGTGAAACAGTTGGCAAGATATAAGGTTATTTTCGACGGCGAAGAGCAGGACGAGGTATTTGACTCCTACGATGAAGCTGAAGAGTTCGCAATGCAACAGCTTTCAGACTGGCATGCAGGCGGTGAAGTATTGGAACTCAGCAATCCCGGAGACTATCCGTATGATCCTGACGATGAGCCCGAATATGATATTGTGAGAGCTTAACGGACCAAAAAACAAATCAATACTTGCGCTGCAATAAACAAAGACATAGCAAAAATCCTCTGGAATCTGCGATTCCAGAGGATTTTTGGTCCGGGTTGCGGGACTTTCCCGCGGGCTGAAAAACAGTCCACCGGACTGTTTTTCGCGGCTGCGCCGCCGCCCTTTTCAAGTCCCGCAACCAAATACGATGACACAAAAATCGGGCGACGCACAAGGCGTCTCCCGATTTTTGGTCCGGGTTGCGGGACTTGAACCCACGGTCTCTTGGTCCCAAACCAAGCGCGATACCAAACTTCGCTAAACCCGGATGATTTTCAGTTGTGGTCAAACATGTGGGCAAAGGGCTATGTTCGAGGAATTTTGCGAGGGGGGAAGGGGCGAAAACCATCGGTTTTGCAAGGGGTTGCGGGCTTTCGGTTTTTTCCCGAGCCTGGGGGGTGTTACATGCTCTCAAACCAAGCGCGATACCAAACTTCGCTAAACCCGGATGATTTTCAGTTGTGGTCAAACATGCGGTCAGAGGGCCGTGTCCGCGGGCGTTTGCAGGGCTGTTGTCCGCGGGCGTTTGGCGGGGAGCGCCTGGGGGCTTACCGGGGGTGACAAGCGGCGCTCGGCAAAACGGGGGGAGGATGAGTCCTCTTGCGTATTATAAACGATTGCGGTGGGAAATGCAACGGTTTTTTTGAAACAATACATTTAACGAATATGAAACGCATCTGAAACAATGCATTTAACGGATTTGATAAGCATTCGATACAATACATTTATCGAACGGAGCGGATTTCCTGCTTGCCTTTTTGGTGGTCTGCCTATATAATTGAATCAGAACCGCGCGAAGGGAAGAAGCGCCTGCAGGCTGCGGCCGGCGCGAGTCAGCGCGGGGGACGTCGGCGTTTCTTGCGAAAAGCTTGGGCAGCACGGAGGATTACACCATGCACAGACGGACGGAACAGGATGCGGAAGCGGGGCTGGCGGAGCTGTTGGGGATCCGGCGGGGGCTCACGGCCATCATCGGCGGCGGCGGGAAGACCGGCCTGCTCTACGTCCTGGCGGAGGAGCTGCGGGGCCGAGGCAGGGTGATCGTCACCACCTCGGCCAAGATCCGCCGTCCGGAGCATCTGCCGGTGCTGGATCCCCGGGATCCGGCGGAGCTCCGGGCCGCCCTGGCGGCCTCGCCCGTCTGCCTGGGCAGCCCCTGGCCGGAGGGCAAGCTGGCGGCTCCGACGCTGGGCTTTTCCGCCCTCTGCCAGGCGGCGGACTGGGTGCTGACGGAGGCGGACGGCTCCAGGGGCCTTCCGGCGAAGGCCCACGCGGCCCACGAGCCGGTGATCCCGGCGGAGGCCGGACAGGTGATTCTGGTGCTGGGGGCCGACGCCTTCGGCCAGCCCATTGCCCGGGTCTGCCACCGGCCGGAGCGCTTTGCGGCCCTGGCGGGCTGCGGCCTCCACGAGGCCCTGAGCCCGGCCCTCTGGGCCCGGGTGATCCGGGCGGAGGGTTACGGTAATATTATTTATGTAAACAAATGCGAGACGGAGGCAGCCTGGCGGGACGCCGCGGCCCTGGCCGGGCTGCTGGATCGCCCTGTCATCGCGGGCAGCCTGCGGCAGGGAATGTTCAGAGGAATGTAGAGTCGGGTTTGGCGATTTGAATGTAGCGCGGGCAATCTGCCCGCAATTTCGACAGGCTGGTGTGGATCGGGCGGGCAGATTGCCCGCGCTACAATTATACAAATCCCGATTTGCTGAGGTGGAAAGCGATGAACAGAAACAATCTGGTACTGATCCGGGGGGCCGGGGATCTGGCCTCGGGTATCGCCCTGCGGCTTTGGCGGGCTGGCTTTGCCGTGGTGATGACGGAGATCGCCGTCCCCACCACCATCCGGCGCACCGTGGCCTTTTCCCAAGCGGTGGTGGACGGGGCCTGCGTCGTGGAGGACCTGGAGGCCCGCCGGGCGGAGAATCCCCGGGAGGCCCTGGCCCTGCTGGAGCGGGGCATCCTGCCGGTGCTGGTGGACCCGGACTGCCGCTGCCGGGCCGAGCTGAAGCCGGAGGTCCTGGTGGACGCGATTCTGGCGAAGCGCAACTGCGGCACCGCCCTCACCGACGCCCCCATTGTGATCGGCGTGGGGCCGGGCTTCACCGCAGGCCTGGACTGCCACGCCGCCGTGGAGACCATGCGGGGCCACAGCCTGGGACGGGCGCTCTATACCGGCTCGCCCCTGCCCAACACCAATATCCCGGGCCTCATCGGGGGCTTTGCCGGGGAGCGGGTGCTGCGGGCGCCGGCGGACGGAATCTTCCGGGAGGCCCTGCGAATCGGAGATCGGGTCAGGGCGGGGGACGTGGCAGGCTGGGTGGGGGAGCGCCCCATGGTCTGCACCATCGACGGGGTGCTGCGGGGCCTGCTGGCCTCCGGCGTGCCGGTGCGAAAGGGCATGAAGGCCGGAGACGTGGATCCCCGGAACGAGCCCGCCTACTGCAAGACCGCCTCGGACAAGGCCCTGGCCATCGGCGGCGGCGTGCTGGAGGCTGTTTTGCATCTTCAGCGCCAAACTGAGAAAGAAGGACTGTGAGCAGATATGGAAAACGAAATCAAGCTGACCAAGCTGGCCTCCTGCGCGGGCTGTGGGGCCAAGGTGGGGGCCGGGGTGCTGGCCCAGCTTCTGGGGGACATTCCCGTGCTGCGGGACGAAAATCTGCTGGTGGGCTTCGACAGAAGCGACGACGCCAGCGTCTACAAGGTCTCCGAGGAGCTGGCCCTGGTGCAGACCGTGGACTTTTTCCCGCCCATCGCGGACGATCCCTACACCTTCGGGGCCATTGCCGCCACCAACGCCCTCTCCGACGTCTACGCCATGGGGGGCGAGCCCAAGCTGGCCCTGAACATCCTTGCGGTGCCCAAGGAGCTGCCGAAGGAAGCGGTGCATGAGCTGCTGCGGGGCGGCTATGAGAAGGCCTGCGAGGCCGGCGTCATCATCACGGGAGGCCACAGCATCCTGGACCCGGAGCCCAAGTACGGCCTGGCGGTGACGGGCTTTGTCCATCCCGACAGGGTGCTCACCAACAGCGGCGCCCGGCCCGGAGACGTGCTGATTCTCACCAAGCCCCTGGGCATCGGCGTGCTGACCACCGCCGCCAAGGCGGGGCTGGCGGAGCCGGAGACCCTGGCCTATGCCGTGAAGCTCATGACCACCCTGAATAAGGCCGCCCGGGACGTTATGGGGCAATACCGGGTTCACGCCTGCACCGACGTGACGGGCTTCGGCCTGCTGGGCCACGGCACCGAGATGGCCCAGGGCAGCGGCGTGGAGCTGCACCTGGACACGGCGGGGATTGCCCTGATCCCCGAGGCCCTGGAATTTGCCCGGATGGGCATATTGCCCGAGGGGATGTACCGCAACCGCAGCTTTGCCGAGCCCCATGTGGATCCGGGGGCCGTTGCCCTGGAGATCCAGGATCTGCTCTACGATCCCCAGACCTCCGGCGGCCTGCTGATGGCGGTGGACCCGGCGGACGCGGAGGCCCTGCTGGCGGAGCTGCGGGACCGGGTGCCCGCTGCCCAGCGCATCGGCGCCGCGGCGGAATACCGGGGCGGAAAGCGGGTTTTCCTGCGATAAATACAGAGGTCCTCCGGCGTGCCCTTGCCCGCCGGAGGACTTTGTTCTATCGGAGCCCCTCCAGGAAGATCTTGAAGCCAATGGCGATGAGAATGACGCCCCCCAGAAGAGAGGCGGAGCGGGAGAGCTTCGTCCCGGCCTTTTTGCCGATGGCGAGGCCCGTCATGCAGATGACAAAGGTGACGCCGCCGATGATGAGAGCGGCCAGATTGGCGGCCCCGAAGCTGTACTGCTCGATGGTAAAGCCCACGGAGAGGGCGTCGATGGAGGTCGCCAGCCCCTGGGTCAGCAGAGCCCCGCCGCTCAGACGGCGATCCGCAGGGGCCGCCGCAGGGTCGCGCCGTTCCCGCAGTCCCTCCAGCAGCATTTTGCCGCCGATCCAGCCCAGCAGGCCGAAGGCGATCCAGGGGATCAGCCGTTCCAGGGAGGAGAAGAGCTCCACCACGGTGTGGACGCAGAACCAGCCCAGCAGGGGCATCAAATATTGAAACAGGGCGTAGACCCCGGCAATGCCGCTCATGCGGCCCGGGCGCATCCGGGGCTCCCGCAGGCCGTTGGCCAGGGAGACGGAAAAGGCGTCCATCGCCAGCCCCACGCCCAGCAGGGCGCTCTCCAGAACGAAAGCAGCAGTCATGTTGATCCCTTCCAAACGGTGGTATAATGGTATAAATTATATTATACCACCCGGAGGCCGCCGCGTCAATCACGGAAAGAAAAAGATACGAATCGCAGAACAAAACGGAATTCCCAGCGTCTAAAAAATCGGAAAATCCAGCGCAAGGACGCAAAAGGAGGAATTCACAATGAAACGAAATACGCGCCAGCGGGCGCTCTGCCTGCTGCTGGCCTGCGGGCTGTTGCTGGCTATGACGGCCTGCGCCGGACAGAGCGAGCCCGGCGTGGCAGTCAATCCCGATCCCGGCCCCAAGCCCGTGGAGGATCCGGCGCCGAAGCTTGGCGCTGAGGATCTGATGGCGGCCATTGTGCCCAATCCCCCCGCCCCGGCCCCCATTGCCCCGGAATCCGCCGCGGCTGCCGCGGACTTCGCCCTGCGGCTCTTCCGGGCGGGCAGCGAGGCCGGGAAGAACAGCCTGCTCTCGCCCCTGTCGGTGCTCTGTGCCCTGGCGATGACGGCCAACGGGGCCGAGGGGGAGACCCTGGCCCAGATGGAGCAGACCCTGGGCATGAAGCGGGAGGCGCTGAACGCCTACGCCCGGGCCTATCTGGACAGCCTCAGCGGGGACGAGACCCTGCGGCTGGCCAACTCCGTCTGGTTCAACGCGGATCCCCGCTTCACGGTGGAGCCGGCCTTTTTGCAGACCAACGCCGACTGTTTCGGCGCGGAGCTCTACAAGGCCCCCTTTGACGACGGCACCCTGGCGGACATCAACGCCTGGGTCAAGGCCAAGACCCAGGGCATGATCCCGGAGATCCTGGATCAGATCCCCGAGGCCGCCGTGATGTATCTGGTGAACGCCCTGGCCTTTGCGGGCAAGTGGGAGACGCCCTACGAGGCCTGGTCCATTACCAACGGTAACTTCCATCCCGCCCAGGGGGAGGACTGCCCGGTGGAATACATGAACGGCGAGGAGAACTTCTACCTGGAGGACGAAAATGCCGTGGGCTTCCTCAAGCCCTACGCGGGCGGGCGCTACGCCTTCGCGGCCCTGCTGCCCCGGGAGGGGCTGAGCCCCGAGGACTATCTGGCGGGCCTGGACGGGACCGCCCTGCGGGAGCTGCTGGCCGGTGCGCAGGAGCTCACGGTGTACACCAGCCTGCCGAAGTTCGAGACCGCCTATGATGTTGAGCTCTCCGCCGCCCTGAAGACCATGGGCATGGAGCTGCCCTTTGACAGCTTCAGGGCCGATTTCTCCGGCCTGGGCCAGTCCGCGGCGGGCAATATCTTCATCAGCCGGGTGCTCCACAAGACCTTTATGGCCGTGGACGAGACGGGCACCCGGGCCGGGGCCGCCACGGTGGTGGAGATGGTAGATATGGCGGCTGAACCGGGGGACTACAGGGAGGTCTGTCTGGATCGCCCCTTCGTCTATCTGCTCATCGACCGGGAGAGCCTGCTGCCCTTCTTCATCGGCGTCATGCAGAACCCCGCCGGGGAGTGACGCCGGAGCAATTCCAAGCATCGGAGGAGAACGCATCATGAAAAAACGCGGAATGTTGATTCTGTTGACCGTGCTCGTATGCTGCCTGCTTCTGACGGCCTGCGGCGGCCCTGCGCTTGGGACGACGGAGCCCCGGAGGACGGAGCTGAAAACGGAGGACTTGACCGAGGATCCGACGCCGACCCCGGCGGAGCCCGTCCCAATGGCCGCCATCCTGAACCGGGAGGGCAGCCCGCTGGGGGAGATCGACGCCCTGGCTGTCTGCACCGCAGCGGACGCGGGGATCCTCTACAGTGTGTTTCAGCCCGCGGAATACCAGTACACGGCTACGGCGGAGTATCACTTCTTCCGGGCCGCGGATGGGCAGGATCTGCTGCTGGGATGTCTGGAAAACCAGGGCTACGAGGCGGTCTATGCCCGCACGGAGCTGGAGGGGAGGGTCTATACCCTGGCCGTCACCGGCAACCCCGTGGACGAGGAACCGGATCCCCTCTGGCTGCTGGCCCTGGACCCCGAAGCAGGTACGCTGAGCAGCTGCGAGCTCACGGCGGACGGCTTCCCCTACGCCTCCATGGCGGCGGTGGGGGGAAGGCTGCTGATTCTGAATCACGAGACCCATGCGCCCCGCAGCGATAAAATCTATGAATTCGACCCCGGCACCGGCGCGGTTCGGGAGCTGCTGGCCTTTCCCGACGACGGCACGGCGTCCCTGCGGGGCATCTGCGCCACGGAGGAGGGCTTCGGCCTGCTGCGGCTGCGGCTGGAGCAGGGCAGCCCCGCGGAGCTGCTGCTGGAGCGCCGAGACCCGGAGGGGCGGCTCCTGTCTGAGCGCTCCCTGAACGAGCTGCTGATTCCTGCGGTGCAGGAGCTTCCGGGCTTCCAGAGCAAGGAGGAGCTGCTGAACGAGTTCGGGCTGATGGTCAGCGGCTTCGCCCTCTTGGAGGGACGCTATCTGTACTACGAAACCTTCGGCACCCTGCGGGCGGTGCTGGATCTGGAGCTGGGAGAGGCGCTGCTGATCAAGGACGATCTCTGGTCCGTCTCCCTGGGCAGCGGCAGCCCGGCCCTCTTCCGGCTGGATTTTGAGGAGGCGCCGGAGGGGCCGGAGATCCTGACTCTGCGGGACGGCGCTCTGGAGAGGATGCCCTTTGCACCCGGGGATCCCTGCTGGATGCTTCGGGCACTCTCCCATTCCCCCGGGGGCTGCTGGCTGGCAGAGCTGGCGGACAGCGCCAAGGCATTTGAGGCGAAGCGGCTCCTGTATTTCTGGCAGGAGCCCTGAGGCGCACAGCAAACCCGTGCCGTCCAGGCACGGGTTTGCTGTTGACACAGCTTTGTTCTTTTGATAGAATAAGGAAAAACAAAAGGGGAGGAACAATCCATGAAAGAGATTACCCTCGGCAAGACCGGCATCACCGTGCCCCAGAATGCCTTCGGCGCCCTGCCCATCCAGCGGGTCAGCCAGGAGACCGCCGTCCATCTGCTGCGGACTGCCTACGAGGGCGGGATGCGCTTCTTCGACACCGCCCGGGCCTACACCGACAGCGAGACCAAGGTGGGAG
>ODAI010266530.1_pt1 | contig 11996 bp, 2 predicted proteins | sample 1539321 | NCBI WGS metagenome assembly ODAI01 (sample SAMN02144231, study PRJEB22623) | gut metagenome | biome: sheep rumen | host: Ovis aries | place: New Zealand
CGTTGTGCTTGTGGTAGTTGTCGTTGTTGTCGTTGTGCTTGTGGTAGTTGTCGGTTTTGTTGTAGTTGTTGTGCTCGTCGTCGTACTTGTCGTAGACGTTGTTGTCGGCTTCTTTGTGGTTGTTGTGCTTGTTGTTGTACTTGTCGTTGTACTTGTGGTTGTGCTTGTGGTTGTGCTTGTGGTGCTTGTAGTACTTGTGGTAGTTGTTGTAGTCGATGTAGTCGTGCTTGTGGTTTCAGTGGGCTGATGTCCTGGCATATAAGACTCAGGTAATTCACTAATACTTTTTGTTAATAATTTGTGAATCGAAAGAGCATCAGCATTGGTAATGCCACTACCATTTTCAAATACATCCGCATTCACCATGCCTCGAGCAGTAATACCATCAGGTTTGCCCAAACCATAAACATCAGGATTAGCCAGACTCTGCATTACTAAAACTTCATCGCCGATTTCCACTTCTCCATCATCGTTAGCGTCGCCCCAAAGGGTAACTGCTACCTCTGTTTTGGATTGCTTCGGTTCTGCAGCATAAGAAGATGCATTCTGCACACTTGAAATACCCATAACCAGTACACATGCCATTGCTAAAAACCGTTTCAACATAGTTGATTCCTCCTTTTGAAATTTTCAAAGTGCGATTGTGCTATTTGCACATCTACGTTAATTATACCATATTTTGTAAAATAATGCAAAATTTCAAAGTCTATGGTAATTAGAAACGTTTCATCAATTCACAAAAAAGGCTTTTGACAAACAGAACCTCTGGACGTTCTGTTCATCAAAGCCTTTTCATAATATAAAACCCTTTATTTTCATCTTGTAAGTTCTAACTATTAACTACATTTTCAACTACATTTAAGTTAAAACTCTATTTTGTCTCACGACAATTTTCAAATTTTTTCGACGCTCTATTATCAAAATTTTCAACAAACAGAACCGTCCCCAAAATTGAATTATTTGTTAACAACAAATTTCTTAATTCCAAATGCTCCACCAGCAATGATTAACATGGCTACTAAACCTATTACTAAGTATACTGTAGCTGATGCACCAGTTCTAATTTGTAATAGAACTTCGTCTCCATCTTCATCATCTTCAACAGGTTTTCCTGTAAAGTTGTCTGGAGTAGAGTCTTTATCTGGCCATCCTAAATCATTTTCATCCTTACTGATTTCAGCATAGTTAATCTTTTTACCAAAATTATCTGAACCATTTATCCATGTTGCAACAACTGTAACTTCAGCTGTTTCCCCTGGATTTAATACAGTATCTTTTAAGTAATCAGTAACTATTGTTCCATCTTCATTTTCAACCCATCCAAATTCCTTGTTGTCTTCTGCAACAAATTTTAATCCTTCTGGTAAATGATCTTTAATTTCTAATGCTTTACCTGGTATTGTACCTTCATTTTCTACTTTGATTTGATATTTAAATTTAACAGTTACTTTATTAAGTTTATCTTTTGGTATACTTACATTTACAACATTAGATTTATCAGATTGTGAATGGTTACTTGCATATTCTGTAGTTTTTCCATCTTCTGTTACTATTGCTGTACTTACCCATTTATATAATGCTAAATCGAAATATCCTAATTTTAATTTTTCAATGTCTTGATCATCTTCATCATCAATCCATTGTCCTGGAGTAGAATCTCTATCTGTGATTCCTCCATTTCCATTCTCATCAGCTATTTCACCAATTTGTGCATAGTTGATTAAGATTTTTTCTTCTGTTATATCTTCTTGTTCTTTTACAACAAATTGAACTTTTACATCTCTGTAGTTTTCAGGTTTCATTGTTCCATTTATTGGGTTAAATGCTTTAATTAAATTAGCTGTAGCATCTTTTTCGTGTGATAAATAATTTGTTTTAATTATAACTGCTTCTTTTGCATCATTTGTACGTGCATAAACTTTATTATCATAAGAGAAGAATGCTAAATCAGGTCTAGCTGCTAAGTCAGCTGTTTCTTCTTCTGTAGCTAATCTATACATTTCCCATCCATACTCTGCATTTAAGTTTAATGGTTTTCCTGTTTCGTCATATTCAGGAGCAATCATTTCAACTCCGTCTGGAACATCATCCATTACCATTTCAGCATAAGCATCATCTTTACCTTCGTTATAGATTCTTAAAGTATAATCTACAACATCTTGTGGTTTTACAAGAACAGGATCTTTTGGATGATTATAATCTGCTGTTGTTGAACCAGCAATTAATTTTCTACAATCAACTTGTGGTTCTCTTGAATTTTCAAGTTCTTTATCATTTACTTTTGTAATAAATTTACGTAAAGCTAAATCATATTCTTTACTTCTTACTACTACAATTCTTTCATAATCTTGATCATCATCTCTTGGAGAATCTTCCCAAACTCCAGGAGTTGAATCTCTATCTGTTATTGTTTTGTTTCCAGTTTCATCAGCATGTTCAAAAATTTGAGCTTTGTTTTCTATAATATCACCTGGTTTATTTGATTCTTTTACTTTGAACTCAACTCTTACTTCCTTACCAGATAATGTTTCCATAGTTTCTGGATCATAAGCTTTTAATAAGTTTGGATTTTCAAGTTCAGAATCACCAGCTATTATTTCTTCACCTTTTGCTTTTGATAAATAATCTGTTCCAATAATCTTAGCTTCTGTTGGATCATCAGTTACAACATAAGTATTTCCTTTATATGAAATAATTCCTTCTGTTGCATCAACTGCTTCATTTTCAACTAATTTATACATTTTCCATCCGTAATTAGCATTTAAATTCAATGGATTATTGTTTTCATCAAATTTAGGGGCTACTACTTCTAATCCGTCTGGAACATCATCTATTACATATTCAGCATAACCGCTAACTTCACCTTCGTTAAACACCTTAATACCATATGTAACAATGTCTTTTGTATAAACCTCAATTACTGGTTCTTTAGCATTATTATATGTAGCTGTTGTTGAAGTACCGTCGATTAAATTATCTTCTGTAATTTCATCTTCAGACCATCTTTCAACATTTTTATCACCTGCATTAATAATATATTTACGTAAGCTTAAGTCAAATTTCTTTTCAATGTTTGGAACTGTAATTGTAATTACTGGAATTATTTCACCTGTTTCAGTTTTTGTCATATCTTTAACTTCTGCAACAACATCAACTGTTTTATCTGTTCCTTCTAATCTTACACCTTCTAATGTAACCTTATTTCCTTTAACTGTTTCTCCATTAGCATTAGCTAATTGTATTCCTGTAATCTTATATCCAATTACTTTACCATTTGTATTATATTCATATGCTTTGTCTACTGATAGAACTATTCTATCTTTCAATTTTACAAAGTGTGATGGTGTTTCAATTTCTTTAATTAAAAATCTGTCTGGAAATTCCATGAAAATATCATTTTTTATTGCAAAATCTGCAACATCAGCATATCCATCTAATCCTGTTGTTACTTCTTTATATACAAAATGACTATTATTATCCAATGGAATTCCCCAATCTAAAATTTCAACGGAGAATTTTGCTCCACTTATTGCTAAGTTATTTTCATTATTTTTCTTTTGAATACGTAAGGCATATTTTCCTTTTTTGATTACGTTTTCAATAGATATTACAACATTATAACCAGTTGAATCTGATTTTTCCTTAATACTAACATTTAATCTTACTGCATTTCCAGCAGAGTCGGAAATCCACCAAGCTCCTTTATTATAATGTGAATATTTTAATTCTTCATCACCATAGAAAATTTTATAACCTGCAATACTTGGTTTATCATTTTGTATTGACTTTTCAAATGATATACGTATATCTTGATCAATTATTTCATAATTTTCTGCACTAATTTCTTTAATTATAATATCACCAATTGCAGTTGGATCATTATTTAATTCGAAATCACCTAAATCTATACATCCATTTGCGTCTGTTGTATAAGTATCTGTTATTGGTTGTGAATATGCTGGAATTGATGTTGTAACGTTCATTTCAACACCTTCAAGACCATCTGGTGAGTCTGTTGAATATTTATTAATTTTAATATTCATTGTTCCATTTACATAGATTTTTTCAAAATCATCATCATCTTCTTGTCCAGGATATATATCAAACTCTCCATCTTTAATATTGTCATAGTAATTAGCCCAGTCAGGTCCTGATTTTCCATCTTTAGTATTTTTATTTGTATTTTCTGGTTCTTGCCATTCTCCATCAGCTACTGTTGAAGAATCTCTATCAGTTGTTGTTTTTCCGAAAAGTGTTTCATATTCAGAAATTTCAGCAACGTTTGTCAATAAACCTGTAGCTTCGCCTGTAATTTCACAAACTACAGTAACATATTGACATTTAGTTGTTATACCACCATCATATGGTGTAATAAACTTAGTTTCGCCATTTGTAAGTTCAGATAAATTAGCAGAACTTAATGCATTTATTGTTAATACATTTGTATCACTATTATAGTTATAATATTTGCTTGCTAATGGTGTAGTGCTATCAGCATAATATACACAATAATTATTATCAGCATCTTTAGCTAATCTTAATCCCTTTGGTATATAATCTTTAATTTCACTTGCTGTAGCTTCTATTCCTGATTCATTATAAATTCTTATTTGATAAGTAACAGTTTTATTTTTATCTACATTTATTGGAGTTTTGTTCATACTATACATTGCAGTTGTGTCGTATATTCTAAATCCATTAATATAGTTTATTCTTCCTCTAGACATGTTAAGTGCATTTACATCAACATCTCCATCTTTAAGTCTCTTGTATTGATCACTTAATTCAGATTCTGGAGTATCTCCAACTTTTGTTATAACCTTCTTTAGGGCTAAGTCAGGTACAACAACTGTTAATACTTCAAAATCGTCATCATCTTCTTGACCATAATAGTTTTTAAACTCACCTTGTTCATATTCATTGCTACTAGGTCCCCTATATGATGTCCATTGTGGTAAATCTTTTGCTTCTTTTACAAATGATTTAACAGGGTTATTCCAGTTACCAGCTGTAGAATCATAATCTGATAAAATATCTTCATCATCTTCAGTTTGATATTTTGTAATTTCAGCAATATTTGTTAAGTTACCAAATGCATCACCTAAAACTTCACATTCAACTGTTACATAATCCATTGAAAGAACATCATCAGTTACATCATATTTTGATATTAGTTTGTCCTTAAGTGCTTTAATTGTAACAATATTTAAATCCTCATCATATGTATAATCTGAACTACTTAATGGAGTAGTTTCATTTCTGTAATAAACATTTAATAGTTTTAATCCATTTGGTAAATAATCTTTAATTTCACTTGCTGTTGCATCAATTTGACTACCTTCATTATAAATTCTAATTTGATATTTAACTTTTGTACCATGCATTACATAAATAGGTGTTTTATTTAATAAATATTCAGCATCATTATCAGCAGAATTTGTAACATTATTGAAGTCAAGTAACATATTGCTTGTAACTCTTGCACCTGTTAGTCTATCATATATTGGTAAAAATCCATTAGCTGCTGTTACGTCTTTGTATTCTCCATTTATTTGAATTTGTGAAATTACTTTTTTCAAAGCAAGGTCAACTTTTTTAACTGGAGTATTTTCTATTGTTAACTCAGCAATTTTCTTTTCATTTCCTGTATCAGAATCTGTTTCTGTTACAATTCTTGATGAAATTAAATCTAAAATATCTTGATCTTGCACAGCAACATTTGCTTTATAATAAACATTATGTGCAATATTTGTAACAACTCCATTTTCAACAGTAACATCTAATTTAACATATTTATCAATAAAGCAGTTTTCATAACCATTTTTTGTTTTTGTTTCATAAACTAAATATGTAATAGTTCTGTTTCCTGGCTCAACTGTATCTTCAATGTTTACTACACCACTGCTGATATCTGCAGGAATTTCATATTTAGTACCATTCATTTGTCTATATACTTTAATTTCTGCACCATCTAAAATATCACCTTGGTTGTTTATTTTTCTAATACGAACAGGAATTGTCAAATCTGAAGGGTTTGTTACAATAACATCTAAGCATTTAATACCGTTTTGTTCTGAAATAGCACATTCGATGTAATAAACTGCTCCATTGTTATCAACATATCTTCTAATATCTCTTCCATCTGGGCTTATTCTTATTTCTGTTTCAACACTTGAGAATGCATTGTTTACGCCAACATTAAATTGTTGAACACCAAGCACATTGTTTTTAATCTCTTTGTAAACTTGAATTTTAATCTTTTCATTTAAAGCAGTATATCTTGCATTATTTATTGGATCTAATACTTCAGATACGCTAAATGAATCGAAATCCAAATTGTTAATATCAACTGGAACATCTATTGCTGGTGTAAATCCATCAGAACCAGTAGTTAATGAAATTGGTTCTTCTACACCATTTATTGTTTTAGTTCCATTAAATTGAACTCCAGATAATACTGTGTTTTCAGGATCTCCACCTGATATCTTTTTAAATCTTATTTTATAAGATGTTTCAACTTTCTTTACATTTGAAATATCAATGTAAATTTTTGAATTATTAACATCTATTTGTACTTTAACATCTAATACAATTCCTGTTGATAATTGACATTTAAATGTTTGAACAGATGTTACCATATTTCTTGAAGAAACTTCTATATCATTATATTTATAATCAAAATAGTATCCTTTTAATTTACCAGCTTCAGTTACAACTTTTAATTCAATTGGAGCTTCTAATTGATAATAATCTGCATTTGGTTGTTCAGAAATTTTGTAAGTAATTTCACTGTTTTCTACAGCAGAAAAATCAAATTTACGTATAATTTCTTTATTTTCATCAACAGCTACATTTTCTTCTGTTTCTTCATTATCTCTTGTAATATCAAATGTAACATCATCAACTTTTACGCCACCACTTGTTTTTGTAATTACTAATTCAGCAGTTGATCTTACGATAACTTTCTCGAAGTCATCATCATCGCCTTTTCCATTGTTATCTTGAGCAACATATGAATCTTTCCATCCATCTGGTTCATCTGTTGAATAATTTCTCCATTCATCTGTTGATTTATCTGTATCTTGATTATGTCCATCACCATTTGGAGAAACCCAGTTATCAGGTTTTGAATCAACATCTTCAGTTATTATTCCATCTTCAGTCATATATGATGTAATTTCAGCTACGTTAGTTAAAACTCCAGTAGCATTTTCATTTACAGTACATGTAACTATTACTTTTTCAAAAGATAAAGTATTTCCATTAAATGCTGGAATATAATCTGCAATTTCACTTAGTAAAATTGTTAAAACATTGTTTCCTTGATCATATCCATATGTAATATCATTTCCATTGTATGAAACTCCTGTTACAGTTAATCCTGCAGGAACATAATCTTTAATTTCACCTGCTTTAGCATTAACTTCACCTTCATTTAAAATATATAGGGCATATTTTACAGTTGAATTTTTGCTAACTTCAATAGGTGTTTTATTCATATAATATAAAGCATTTGTACTTCTACCTAAAGTAGAAACATCTGCATATAATCCATCATATTCTACGTATGATTCATTTAAATCAGAAATAAATCTGTTTTGATTAGCATTGAAATCTGGATTATTTGTTCCATTTTTTGCTTCTTTTCCATCAACCTCAATAATTTTTTTCTTTAATACTAAGTCAACTTTTTTATTTTTTACAACTATTTCAACATTTTTATTATTAGCAAATGACATATTGATTATTGTATTTGTATCATCTTCTGGGTTATATTCTAATGTAGTTTGTGCGCTTGATATTGTTCCAATATAATTTCCATTTGTTGTTCTGTCATTTCCTCTAATAGACTCAGGAGTAATTTCCTCGTTTTTATCTAGAGCATATACATTTACATGATCAATTTTATATTCATTGTTTACTAATCTTTTAAATATTTGTAATATAAGTTGTTTATTTGAAATTATATAACCAGTAGGTGCTGAACTTTCTTCAATTTTAACTAATTCAGCAACATCATTATTTGAAAATGTAAATTCATTATCAAATGTTCCGCCAAAATCTCTTGTTGTTACTGTTTTCCAATTTCCTATAAAGCTATCATTATTTTCAGCTTTATTTTGTAGAATTTTTTCGATAGAGAATTGTGCACCAGATAAATATCCATTTTGCATGTTTTTCTTAATTATATTAACATTATATTTTCCTTCTGGTTTTTTGTTTTTAATTTTAACATTAACATTTCCATATAAGAAGCTTAAGTAAACATTACTATTATCATATAAGTTTGAAGCATCTGTTTTATATGCTTTACCACCTATTCTAATGTTTTGAACTACACCAATTTTCTTTTGAACTTTTGCTTCATAAACTACTCTGATATCGAACTCAACAGGTTTGTTATATTTTATTAATCCTGAAGGAGCATTTTTTTCTTCTACTTTATATGTATAAACCATTCCTTCTGGAATTGATGTTAAATCTTCTTTAATAACAATTTTTCTAATTTTTCCTGTTGTTGAATTTGTTTCAGTTGTATATTCTGATCGAGATAGAGTTCTATAATTATCACCAACTTTTTTAGAAACTTCAAAAGTATTAGCTTCAAAATCTATTTCTCTTCCATTTTCATCTATTTTAAATAGATTTACTGTGTAATCACCTTTATCTTCTGCAAGTTGGAAAGCCCAAATTTTATCTATTGCTTTACCACTTGAACTATCCCCAGTTCCTGGGTTACCATTATTGATAAATACTCCACCATCTACAGTTGATTCAATTCTCCAATATTGGCAATTTCCACCTGTTTGTTTAATTGTAGTTCCTACATTTAATAAGTTAGCATTTACACCCATATTAACCAAAATACTCTTAACTTTTGCAGGATCACTTGTTCCTAAGTTACCTAAAGTAATCCAAGCATGGTCTGCTGTTTTTGATGCACTTGGGTTTTCTCCAAATGAAACTACAACTGTACCTGCAGGTAATGTATTAGTAACATTTCCTACTTTATATTGGTAATATCTTAAGTCATTTGTAATTGATGCATTTGCTTTTAAAACTTTAATTTTGTAAGTTTTATTTTTATTACCATTTAAATAGTAATTAAGATTTGCATTCCAAATTGACTTTCCGTTTGGATTTAAAGAATTACCACTTTTATTAGTAGCTTCTTTCCAATATTGTGTAGTACTTCCAGCTTGGTATGTTAACCAGTGTGTTGTATCAACAGGTAAACCAATCGCTTTACTAAAATCAGACACATTAACAGTTCTTACACCATTAGAACCTAATGCCCAATACACAAGTCCACTACAGTCAACTGCATTGAATTTACTTGCATCTAGAAATGTTGGATTAGTAGTATAAGCATTACCACCTTTTTCACCATTTCTTCCATATCCCTTTCCTAATAATAAACAAGCTTTTTTGATAATGTCTTCTGAAGTTAAAACTTGATTTCCAGCAAACAATTCATCTGCAGCTTGATTTTGATTTACAGTAATTTTTGTTTTTAACAATCCAAAACCAGCAATAACAAGAATGCTTATTGCTACAAGAGCGACTGTTAAAATGCCTTTTAAATTACCGAATTTGTTTTTGAAATTCTCCATCTCTTTTTCCTCCCGTTTAACGTTATTACATTTAATTTAAATTAGATTTCAAATCTTTGCAATACCCTTAAAAATAGCATATTTATATAATGTTTTACGGAAGTGGCTTTACGTTAAATTTATTACATTTATATTTCTTTTTGGTAACAATTTAGACATAATTTATTTCATGATTCGACAAAATGCGTGAAAGTCTTGTTTCCCTAAGGGTTTAAATCAACAAAAGGGACGGTTCTAAATGTTGAAAAATTTCTAACTGAATCGTCGAGTTTTGTCGAAATAGCATGCTTAAGAATAAAATATTTATGCCGCTAAAAATCTACTTGGAGAAGAAAATAATAAAAATTAAAAATTTTGAAAATGTTAACGTAGTGACATTACAGTTTCTTAGAATTGCATCTCTTGAGGGTGCGTAAGTGCCCTCTGCGGAGAGGCTCAAGGGTGCAACTCTTAGAAACTGTATGTCACGAAGATTACGTTTTCAAAATTTTTAATTTTTATTATTTTCTCGCTCTCGGTGCCAAAATATAATGGCATAAATATTTATTCTGAAGCATGCTATTTCGACAAAACTCGACGATTCAGTTAGGAATTTTTCAACATTTAGAACCGTCCCTTTTGTTGATTTTCCTACTCACTTTTTAATCTTTCAGCTCTATCAGCAGCAATTAAATTATTAATCATATCATCCAAATTTCCATTTAAGAAATCTTCCATTTGATATATGCTCATACCAATTCTATGGTCTGTAATACGACCTTGAGGATAGTTGTAAGTTCTAATTTTCTCACTTCTATCACCAGAACCAACTTGAGTTTTACGTGCATCTCTTAATTCAGAATCACGTTTATTTTTTTCGATTTCATATAATCTAGATTTTAATAATCTCATTGCATATTCTCTATTTTGAACTTGGCTTCTTTCTGTTTGACATTCAGCTACAAGACCTGTTGGAATATGTGTTAACCTTACGGCAGATGAGGTTTTGTTAACATGTTGTCCTCCAGCACCTGAAGCCCTAAACACATCCATTTTTATATCAGCTGGATTAATGTCAATTTCAACATCTTCAACAACAGGTAGTACAGCAACTGTTGCAGCTGATGTATGTATTCTACCACTGCTTTCAGTGTCTGGAACCCTTTGAACCCTATGTGTTCCACTTTCAAATTTCATTCTGCTGTATGCACCTTTTCCAGTAATCATAAATGAAATTTCTTTATAACCACCAAGACCAGTTTCGTTTTCATTTAAAACTTCAAGTTTCCAGTGTTTTCTTTCACAATACATGCTGTACATTCTGAATAATGTTCCCGCAAACAATGCAGCTTCATCTCCACCAGTTCCTGCTCTAATTTCACAAATTACGTTTTTGTCATCGTCTGGATCCTTAGGGATTAGTAAGATTTTAAGTTCATCTTCAATTTGTGGAAGCATTTCTTTTTTCTCAAGCATTTCCATTTCAGCCAAATCTTTAAGCTCTGGATCATTCATCATTTCTTTTGCTTCTTCATATTCTTTTTGAACTTTTTTGTATTCCCTAAATTTCATAACAATTGGTTCTAACTCAGCATGTTCTTTCATGTAAGTTTTCCATTCGTTTTGTGAATTGTTTATTATGTCAGGGTCACTTATCTTTTCTGTTAATTCTATATATTTCTTTTCAACATCTTCTAATTTTTGAAACATAAATATAATCTCTCCTCTTTTTTGAACTTATAGTATTATACTACAATTTAAAAAGAAAGGCAAGTAGAATTCTTGCCTTTCTTGATTTAGATTATAAATTTATTTTTGAATTTAATTATTATATTTTGAATCTTTAATTAATACGAATTTTTTTACCAATGGTCCGTAAACATATTGTTCACCATTGAATACATAATCATCACTTGAAGTATGATAATATATTTTTCCATCTGGTTTTACAATATAACCAGTTTGCTCTTTAATAGTTAATGTATCTGGTAAACTATATTTTACTCCATTATCTTTAACAAGATAATTATCTTCGAAATGCGCATTTAATCCAACATTTCCATCTATTACAGTAGGAGTTTTCCATGCACTGTTTCTATAACCCCATCCGTATAATTTTCCTGTTGTGCTTATAGCATCGACATTAAAGCTATTAAATACCTTAAATTCTTTAATAGGATCTATTCCTGCTTGTTCAACTAAATTTATTGGTGTATAAATCTTGTAATCAGATGGTGTTGCCGCTGTACCTAGGTTACCATAACGGTTATATCCCCAGGTCCATAGATTTCCTGAATTATCTAAAGCATAAATACCATATCTAGATTCTTGTACATCTTTCACATTACTTAATACTTTAACAGGAACTAATGAACCAGTCGTTTCACCATTACCTATAGCAGC
>ODAI011862372.1_pt1 | contig 11996 bp, 7 predicted proteins | sample 1539321 | NCBI WGS metagenome assembly ODAI01 (sample SAMN02144231, study PRJEB22623) | gut metagenome | biome: sheep rumen | host: Ovis aries | place: New Zealand
AAAATGTGCGGCCGCCTTGTCTGGGTTTTGCCAGACAAGGCGGCCCTTAAATTGACAAGATATCTGTTTCCACGCATCCATATATTTTGTCATTCCAGTTTTCTATGATCCATTCTCTGCATATGCTGCGCGAATTCTCAGACTGAGCTTCTAATGGAAATACATATTCCCGTAAAGGTACCAGGTACCTTTACACAGAAATGTCACGCCTGCGACTGGGATCGAAAACATTGACAAGGAGTAAGTTTGAGAACTCTAATGCAGAGTTCTCATAGTATATACCCTTTTTAAAAACCCTTCTTCGGCGGAATATCCACTGAAGAAGGGTTTTAAAAGAGTACTATGTCACTATTTTGGCTCCGCGTCAGACTCCTTACATGTCTGAGTCAGAATTAAGAAGGGGACCTAACATTGTTCCCTGTCATACTCTTCCTTGTCGGCTACGGCTTCGTAGGTTGAGAGCACTGTTTTGGCCCAGTTTAAGCGGCACTGGTAGGCGCGGCCGGTGAAGATCAAGCCCAATACGGTGTAACCGATTAAGTACTGCAGCTCGCCGGGATGTACGAACAGCACTATGAAGATTCCGATCACGGTAAGTGTGAAGAAAGCGACGGCCAGCTGCTCGAAGAATGTGGCCGACTCGCTGTAGCGGCTGGCTTTGCTGCCGTAGCCTTTGACCGAATTGCTGTACTCGCAATAATCGATGAAGTAGCTGCACATCTCTTTGTTGTTGGGATCGAACGTTCCCTGGTTCTTCTTCTTGAACAGCTTCTCCGCGAGTTCGGTGACTTCCACGCGCCTGTGCGCGTTGGAAATAATGGGCTTATCCTGCGGCTGTTTCTCGGCGTTGTCTATGGTGGCCAGGCAGCGGCTTGCGATGTTTGACTTGAGCCGCTTGAAGGAGAATTCCTGGAGGCTCTGCAGCGCGCAGCCGAAGAGGTAACACATAAGGCACGCTACGATTGCCTTTTCAATGTCTTTTTCCAAGCCGAGCTTTAAATAGAAAATATCGGGAGCGTACCGTTCCAGAATAGGGGAGATTCCGTATAATAGCACGGAACCTGATATAATTACGTTAAAAAAACCGACGATACTCAGTTTGTCGACAATGCCTGCTGCTAATTTGTCCATATAAAATCCTTACCCTTTGATTGATTGATGAGCTGGGGGTCATCACTATTTTGGGACAATATATGGATTATTATACATTTCTTCTGCAGAGTGGTCAATTGACAGGCCAAATTCCCGTTCGACAAGGTAACTTCCCGTAACGGGGTAATCCGGAAGCCGGACCACAGAAATTTATAAGCATGACTTCTTGATCAGTATCGATTTTATAAAGAATAGCATGTAAAATTGCATTTAGACACATGAAAAAGAGCACACTTCACCGAGGGACGAATTTAGGTCTATTTTTCGCCAGAGTAAATTCCCCCTTGCGCGAGCATTATGGAAGAGTGTGTCCCGGTCGGCTTGATCAATTAATTAGTGTTTGCTGAACGGTGGAATGGCCACCGTTCAGCAAACACTATTTAAAGAGTTCAAATATAATCCGATTGATGACCCCAGATTTGCTATTGTTGGAGGGAGTAAAGAAGTACTGACTGGTGAAGAAAGAGATGTTATTGATCTGGTTCTGAAGACATTCGGGATGTACGGTGGGAAAACACTTGAAAGGATTACTCATAAGGAGAAGTCTTGGCTTATAGCACGAAAAGGATATGATGACGGAATACCGTCTCATGAAATTATTTCAAAAGAGAGCATTAAGCGATATGCTAAGCTTCAACTTTAATAAGAAGAAGGAGACCGGAGTACAGCAGGTGCATATCGATGGTAAAGTGCTGTATGAGGGAATGGTGTGAAAAGAGTGAGAGAGCCGCGGGGAGACCCGCGGCTCTTGTGGCTTTTTTCGACTGCCGGCGCCGGTGACAGACTATCGGCAGGCAATCTTACGACACGCAAACTTACGACAGAACAAAAGCGATGTCTTCGAGCTTTGCGCTGGTGACGGAACCGTCGTCGTCGGAGATGACCTGTTTAATGACCTCTTTTTTGATGTCCTGCAGTTCGACCACGCGCTGCTCGATGCTGCCTTCAGCGATCAGCTTGATGACCTCCACGTTTTTGGTCTGTCCGATCCGGTGCGTGCGGTCGGAGGCCTGATTTTCGGCCGCGACATTCCACCAGGGATCCAGGTGGATCACGGTGTCCGCACCGGTCAGGTTGAGGCCGGTCCCGCCGGCTTTTAAGGAGATCAGAAAGACGTCGGTACCGCTGCCGTTGTTGAAGGAATCCATCATCTCCAGGCGATCGGCTGCCGGCGTGCTGCCGCTCAGGAAATAGGTCGGGATCTTTTTCTGTGCCAGCATGGTTTCGACGGATGTCAGGGCCTTTACAAACTGCGAGAAGATCAGGATCCGGTGGCCCTGTTCCAGGTACTCGGTAATGAGATCGGAGAGCAGGTCCATCTTGCCGCTGCCGCCGGTGTATCCGTCAAGGAACATGCCGGGATCCACGCATACCTGGCGCAGGCGCGTGAGGTAGGGAAGGAGGTCAAAGGCCTTGCCGCCTCCATCCAGGGCTTTCTGCGCCTCGAGGCGCATGGCTTCGTAGACCTTTTTCTGGCCGGTACTCATTTCCGCGGAGAGGATCCGCTCATATTTGGGAGGAAGATCCTCCAGGACATCCTCTTTGATCCGACGCAGGATAAAGGGGGCTGCCTTTCTGGCAATGGCTTCCGGGGCGGTGTCCTTAAAGCGGCTTAGTTCTTCGAAGTAACCGGGCATGGTATAGTCGAAGATGCTCCACAGGTCGACGATACTGTTCTCGATCGGCGTCCCGGTCAGGGCAAAGCGGTGGAGGACTTTCAATTCTTTGACAGACTGGGTCTTGCGGGCGTGGACGTTCTTTATGTACTGGGCTTCGTCCAGGATCCCGTAGTTAAACTCGCCGCCGTACTTGCCGATGTCGTTGCGCAGGGAGTCGTAGGAAGTGACGTAGACCCACTTCTTGCGATAGTCGATCCCGGCGATGATCTCGCTTCTGCGGCTCTCCGGGCCATAAATGGCGGTCACGCCGGCGGCGCCGTCGAATTTGGAGAATTCACTGAGCCAGTTGAACACAAGGCTTTTGGGGCAGACGACAAGGCTGGGTTTCCGGCTGTTATCCGCCTTGAGCAGGGCAATGATCTGGATCGTTTTGCCAAGTCCCATGTCGTCGGCGAGAATACCGCCCATTCCGTATTTGGAGAGGACGGACAGCCATTTGAATCCCTCCTCCTGGTACTCGCGCAGGGAAGCACTGAGCCGAGGAGGCGTGATATCCGCTTCCTTGAAGGAGCGGATCTCTTCGATCATGTCGCGCAGATACTTGTCCACGCGGCAGCTTTTCTGGTGGGAGAAGGCCTTGATGGCGGTTATGAAGGAAATCTTCTTCTTTTTGTAGAGGTCCTTGGGATTCATTCCGAAATCTTCGATGGCCTCGCCGAGATCTCTTGCCGCCTCGCTGTCCAGGTCAACGATCCGGTCGCCGCTCAGCATGATGTATTTCTTCTTTTTGCGAAGGCCGGCAGCGATCTTCTCGAGCTCGGCTTCACTGTATTCGCTCTTTTCCAGAAACACGCTGACGATATTGTTTTTATAGGTGACCCGGATCACGGGCTTGCCTACGGATTTCAGCTCCTTATTCTGCAGGTTTTCGGAGAGATAGACGTTGGTCAGGCTCTTCATCCTGGCAAAATCCATCTTGAAGAAAGCAAGGACTCGGGCCTCGTCCGCAAGGACTCCGTCCGTAAATCCAAGAGAAGAGAGGTAATTCGTAAGAAGTTCCAGTTTGACAATGTCAATGCGGCTTGTGAGCGTGGATGCGGAGACTTCTTTTCCGTCTCTGAGGATCACGGTCCGGGCGGTGATGGCATTCTTTTCGAAGTCGAAGTAGGTGTTAAGTCGGAGCTTTATGCTCTCAAACTCGGGCAGGACCGCTTTGTCCACATCGATCAGTTCGAAAAATCTCGCGTAAATGTTCTTCCGGAAATCATTCAGGATCGGTTTTACGCTGACAGAAGGGTTTTTGTAAACAAGGTCGATCAGACCCACTTCTTCATTCGTGCCTTCTGCCCGGTCCATCACATGGGAGCCGTCCGTCTCCCGGGTCAAAATATAGCCCTTTCCGGAGAGGTTTATAAATTCCTGTTCCGAGCGGCTTAGATCCGTGGAGAGCACATATCGGTCTGAGATCCCAAGGCGGATTTTCTGCGTCTCCAGTCTCAGAAGGCAGGGCATGTCATTGTAATAGACAGTCCGGCCGGACAGAAGCTCCAGGAGTCCGGAGAACAGGCTGTCGCTGACGGTGATATAGCGCTTGTTGTTCTTATCGGAAGGTCTTCCTTTGGTGAAGCGGGCCGTTGTCAGGAGCCGGATGGCAGCGGCATCGCCCTCCTGCAGGTTTACGGTATCATGGGTCAGGATCAGGTCTTTTCCGTATTTCATGGTCTGGCCGGTCTTAAAGGCTTTGAGGAATTCAGAGGCGTCTTTTACCACGTATTTTCTGGTATTGCCGATCCTGAAAGCGAGGGCGCCGGAGTCGGAATCCCGGTAAAGGAGCCATTCTATTTCCGCCTTCTGCGTGGGGGCGAGCACTATTTTGCCGCTCTCCTCTAAGGACGCGCAGAGCCGGCGGTATTCGGAGGCGAACTGCTTGTGCTTCTTCTCGAAGAGGAAGGCGTCCACTGCATCCTGTGCCTTCTCGCAGGCGTCCCGGTATTCCTTCTCATGACCCTTCAGGCAGACCCCGCGGATGAGGTCGGGCGTGTAGTCCGGGTTATCATATCTTGTCGGGTGGTGAGAGAGCTTTCCGTTTTCTTCCCTGGCGGAGAGGAGAATATCGTCTGCTTCGGGATTGACGACGAGAAAGTCGCAGTAGAAGTCCGTGTTATTGTTAACGACTTCGTAACGGCAGTCGAAGTAGGCGGTCAGTTCTTTCTCCGGGGTGCCCTTCGACGCCATGAATTCTCCCTTGACGTGCAAGTTATGCAAAACATAGGCCAGGAGGAGGCGGTTGTCGGGAAGGGCGGCCGCCGCGGCGGCCATGGCGGTCTTCAGCGCGGTATCTCTGGAAATGCCCAGGCGTTCGATCGAGCGGAGGATATACTTTCCCTTGGTGCTGTCATCGGCGTCACTGAGAATATGGTCCATAATATGGCAGAAATTGTTTTTGGACAGGGGGATGTTGTTGATCACTTTCTGCCGGTCTTCCATGGGGAGCCTTTGGAGCTCTTCCAGGGGGATGGTAATATTCCGAAGTCCGCGGTAGAAATCGGCGATCTCTTCTACGGGGATCCTGGCAGCAAGAAGCCGGAAGACCGCAAGGGCTTCCTCATCATCGCTCAATAGATCCAGCTTCGCCGCTGCAGTCTTAAGAAGTGTCTGATCCGGATCGGGCAGTGCGGCGATCTCCTTAAGATAAGGAAGATCGCATTTTTCGAGCGCTGACTTGCCTTTTGCAAAATAGGCGAGCAGACGGGGCAGGTCCATGCGGTATTTGAGAAGGAATTCCTTGTAGGTATCCTCCTGATAGCTGTCTTTTGACAACTCTTTGATGTTGGTATTATAGCTCTTGAGAACTCTCTTGAAAGAGACACGGTTGGAGCGGTGCTGTCTTTCTTCATATGCCTCCGGATCTGCGTAGGTGCTGGTGTCGAGCACAGCCTTACGATAACCTGGATCATCAAAGAGAGCTGCCAGAAGATAGCCGTAGGTATCTTCCAAAAAGCGGGCGTCATAGTCATAGTACGGATTCAGGTCCAGGAGATAGCTATGGAAGAGCCGGTAGTAATCGTCACTTCGGGCGGAGTCGACAAGCCCGATGATCGCCCGGATCGCCCCGATCGTGTCCGCACTGAGCTTATTCTCATTCAGGGAGCGCACCGCAGAGGGAAGGGCCGGCTCCAGAAACAGGGATTTATCCACGGGGAGATCAGTGGTTACATAGGCATGCATCAGCTTCCGAACTCTGTCTGCCAAAAGATTGCCGGCGGCCAGAAAATGGACGCAGTGCGACTTGCCGCAGCTGCAAACGTAGTCAAAGGAGTAGCTCTTTTTGGAGACGGTAATCTTAAACGCTTCTTGGCCGTGAGTGAGGACCACTCTGATACTTTGATCCTTAAGCGGGGTTATTCTAAAGGTACTTTGTGCGGCGTATGTATCTGCGAGACGGAGCGCCTTTTCGGAAACGAAACGATTTCTGCGGTCTCCGTCTCTGAGCAGAACATTGACGGCCGAATCGCGGAGGACATCCTCTGTCTTTACAGTCTCCCAGGAGCCGTCTTCAAAGAAGCAGGGGCATATTTCAGTATTTGCATTATAGTCTGTGAGGATGCCCAAACCGTGTTTGGGGTCCAGCGCATAGCGCCATCTTTTGGTATACCACATGGGATTCTCTTTGTTTTCCTATAGTTACACTATTATTTAAGTTACGCTCTTATTGCGGCGTTCTTACTGTATGAGCGGAGTTTATTTGTGACAGTTTCACTCTGAGCAAGATGATTGGTCATTGGTTAGTATATAAGATAATCTCCGGCGGCTCTTGTCTCTTCTGCAGACAGCTTTATTGGAATCTCTTTTGTCTTACACTAACGGATTCTCATCTTCGTCGTCGTAGTAGTCATCTTCGTCATCAAAAAAGTAATCGGGATATTGCTCCGGCAGATCGCCTTTGGAACGCAGGATCTGATATCCGGTCGTATCTTCCGTTACGGCGCGCAGGATGCGGCACTCAAAGCGCCATTCGTCCCCGAAATCAAAGAGGTAGAGAAATTTTTTGCCCTTAAAGAGCGCGATGTCGCGGAGGCGATAGTCTGCCGCGCTGCGGCCATCCTGTTCGTCGGGGCTATAGTAGGCATCCCAGTGGCTCCAAGCCTTGTCATCCATGAAAAATGCGTACAGGTGATCGTTATTAAATGCAAATACATCCTGGATGATATTGTGCAGCTCTTCCAGAGTGATGTCCGCGGAGACGCGGATATGGCGGTAGCAGCCGGTATAAGGGGATACGCTGATCACATAGGAGAGGGGCGCCTGAGCGCGGGCGCGGTTCTTTCCGGATTTTTTGCCTTTTCCTGCCTTTCTGCCGCGGGTAGTATCATCGGCGCCTGTTCTTTTTCCGTTCCTGCGGCCGTCCGGTGTGAGCCCGTCAAGTCTGCGCAGCAGACTGTCGATGCGCTCTTTCAGCGCAGAGGGGAGCCCGGGAGTGCCAGACAGCTCGGACAATGAGTCTGTTACCTCTTTCGGGAGGTATCTTAGGAGTTCATCGCCCATCGCTTCGATTTCGGTCAGCATCATTGTCAGACCTTTTTCCATCTGCGAGAAATCGGCAGCTCCGGCATCATCCTGGCCGGCGCCGTCTGCATCGCCTGTTTCCAAGTGGTCATATAAGGAGAAGACTGCGGCATCCAGGTGCGGTAAGTCACTTTTTTGGCCGATATCGACAGACGCTTTTTCCATCGTCTCTGCCAAAAGAGCGAATGTCCGGGCGTTTTGAACCAGGATTTTTGCCGGGCGCATTGGGCGGTCGGAGAGAGCGGCCATAAACTCTGAGAGCAATTGATCGTATCCGGATTCATAGTCGCGGGTGACGGACATGCTCATTACCGTTCCATCCGATTCCTCCACAGCGATCAGGCCTGCAGGAAAATACGGAGCGTCGTCGGGGTGATCCTGTACCGGCTTGTTAAGCCAGAAGACACGGCAGTCGATGGTTCCTTTCCTGCGTTTAGAACGAATTTTCCTGAGGAGAACGTCGTTTGTGTAGTTTCCTGAAGGATAGGAGTCACTGCGGCGGGGAGGCAGGGCCGTTGTGCCTGAAAGACTGTATCCCTCCGGTGTGTGGACAAACACAGGAACCTCCCTGACGGACTTGTCATCGATCAGACGGAGCTGATCCTTGAAACTGGGATTGCGATCGAGCTCATCGGAAAGTGCCAGGGCAGCTTCCAGACCTGCCGCCAGGAGTTCCCGGTCGTGCTCGGAATCGACAGACCAGGGGCAATGATAGGGGGTAAATCTGGTGAACTGGGGAAAGGCATTCTTTCCGGCGATGCGGATGCCGCAGGATTTGGCATAGGCACGCACCTCATCGAGTTCGGAGGGGTGCAGCATGTCCTTGTTTTCAAAGGAACACTGGATGCAGGAAGAACTGATATAGTTCTCAAACTCATCCGGAGACATTATACTGTTTAAAATCGGGTCAGCGTCAAGGAAATGATAGTAGCTGTAGAATTCGTTCTCCGGATAGACAGCGACAGAAATATGCTCACCCATCCTTCCCATTATACAGATCAATATGGTTTCATTCTTTTCTGTTCGTGCGGCAAAAATCTGCGTGTCAAACAGGCGCATCCAAAGTTTTGTCTTTCTGTATCGAAAGGCAATGCCATATAGGGCTGCTCTGGTCATAATTACCTCCATGTCGAAGTGAGAGATTGTTAGTATGTATTCATTGTATCAGGAGCGGTGGTACGGAACAATGCTAAACGATCCGCTGTCAAACATTTACTCAAGAGATGACCTGCCAAACCATCTGAAAGTGTGGCATAATGAATACATATGTAGATGAAATAAGATTTTGGCTTCGGCCGTGAAGGAAAACAGAGCCATGAAAGAATTTAATACCACAGCGGTATAATAGGTTAGTGACAGCTGTTACATTATACATAGGAGGATCAACATGTACGAACAGATTAAACTTACTTACAACTATAATGGTCTTGAGCCTGTTATTGATGCGCTGACAGTGGAGACACACTATGCCAAGCATCATGCAACGTATGCGAAGAATTTCAATGATGCTGCTCAGAAGGCCGGTGTCGCAGATATGGATGTTGAGGAACTTCTGGCATCACTGGATAAGATTGAGGATCCTGCGCTGAGGAAGGCGCTGCGCAATAATGGGGGCGGATTCTATAATCATAATCTGTATTTTGGCACGCTGGCGGGACCGGCGGATGCGGCGAAGGCACCTGAGGGAAAGCTGCTGGCGGAGATTGAAAAGACATTCGGGTCTGTCGCGGCGCTGAAGGAGAAGCTGACCGCGCTGGCGCTGGGGCAGTTCGGATCCGGCTGGGCGTGGCTCAGCGCCAAGGCGGGCGGAGAGCTTATGGTGTCGGCGAGCCCCAATCAGGACAATCCGATCATCGAGGGTACGGGATTTGTTCCGATTCTTGCAATCGATGTGTGGGAGCATGCTTATTACCTGAAGTATAAGAATCTGCGCGCGAGTTATGTGGCGGCCCTTTTCGATGTGATCGACTGGAAGGCGGTCGAGAACAATTACGAGAGAGTGGCCGGGTGAGTAAAGCCGGAGATGTCACCGGCGGGCCCGAAGAGGCCCGCCGACGAATGAAAAGGCTTGCGGTGAGGCTCCGTTAAATCTTGACGAGGATATTGTTGAGTTTGAGGACGCAGGTGTACTGGATGTCCTTGGCAATGCGCGCGATCATGCTCCGAGACATCGAAGGTGTCCGGCAGCAGGAGGATGCGGTTCCAAAAGCCCTCGCGGTGAATTCCGATCCTGCGGCTCTCAACGGCCACCAGGATGCCGTAGTAGCTGATGCTCGTGGCAAGGCCCATCTCGAAGGTACTTCCGTGGAAGATGAGGACGGCCGCGAGGTCCAGCACGATATCGGACGCGGAGCATGTGAAAAAGTATTTGCAAAGGGCAGACGAAGTTTTGAGAGAAGCCGGAGAATAGTTTATGAAAACGGATTACCGAAAGATGCGAAGGGTCCTTTGGATCGTATATATTGGCCTGCTTTTAATCGTCATTGCGCTTAATAAGCCGGTCGAGGGAACGTCGGAATTGGCGGCGACTGCGTTTGCAGCGCTGATCGGCGCTTTTTGCCTGTGTTTATTTGTTCCTGCGTATTTACGCATAAGGCGAGGGTGGATGATAAAGCGGAATATAAAGAGACCATGGAATAAGTGCCTGGCACCATGAACATTAGTTCACGGTGTCAGGCACTTTGCGTCTGATTTTCTGTCAGTAGATCATCAAATCTACTCGTGGACTACGAGCGGCAATTAATATCAGTGTGGAGACTAAGGAGTGTTTACAGTTGGCAGAACCTATAGTTGTTCCTGCCTACTCCGAATGATAAAATCAAGATAACAAAAGAAACAGCGATCCTATGCAGATTGCGAACATAGACATTCGAGCAAGAAATTCGCAAACCGAATAAACAGCTTGCGAGAATGCATAGCAGCAAGTGAGGTACATATCAGAGAGGAGGATGCAAAAATGAGAAAATTATTTGCGGTTCTGATCAGTGTCAGTATAGCGGTATCGCTCCTTTGCGGATGCGGCGGCTCAAATGGGTCCGGAGGATCCGGCGGTTCGGCGGGGGACCAGCAGGCACCTGCCCAAACAGCGGCCCAGGGGGCCGGCGGAAGCTCGAAAGACGAGGGCGCGCCCCCGACGGTGAGTGATGCGGAAAACACTTATATTATCCTGGTCCAGGATGCCGACGACGCTTCGCCGCTCTCTGGCGCCATGGTTCAGTTCTGCTCGGATACCCAGTGCATGGTGGGGCGCACAGACGCGACCGGCTCGGCATCTTTTGAAGTCGATCCCGGGAACTATACGGCCCATGTGCTGAGAGTTCCTGAGGGGTATGAGGCGACCGAGGAAGAAATCGCGCTGTCGGCGGATAACCGGACGGCGGTATTTGCGATTCATAAGGCGGGTGCGGCCGAAAAGAGCAATGCGGAAGCAGACGCAGCCCCTTCCAACGGCAAGCATGCGAAAGCCTGGGATCTCCCGCTCGCGGGCTTCTCCTTTACTGTTCCCGAAAGCTTCAGCAGCTGTAAGGGTCAGCTGTACTACGCCGATCGCGGTGAGACGGATTACGGCTCGGAGATTTTCTCAGCCGACATTATCTATCTGGCGAGGTCGGATGAAGAGAAGGCTGCCTATGAAGAAAAGATTGCCGGCGCCACGGAATTAACACCGGAGCTTCAGGCTGTGACTGACGAGTATTACGACAACCGCAATCCGGGCCTGGTCTCTTTTGTCTGTGCCGGGAAAGCGATTGATTCCCAAAAGATCATAGACACTGTTTTGTATGGCTTTCCGACCAAGGAGTTCACACAGGTCGGTGAGACTGACAAATATAATTTCTACTTCATCGTTCCCGACTATACAGGGTATGAGGACTTTCTGCGTGAGAATCTCGGCAATGAGTTGTATGGGGAGTTCGATGCGCTGCTGCAAAATGCAGGTCTGCTCAAAGAGCAGCTTTCTGTAAAGGAGCCTGTCAGGCCGGTCACCGCGGCGGAGACCGGGGAGCAGTTTACCTTTGAGACCACTGATCTGGACGGGAACGCCGTGACGAGCGCAGCGCTTTTCGCCGGCCATAAGGTAACGATGATCAACATCTGGGCTACCTGGTGCGATCCCTGCAAGAATGAGCTCCCGGAGCTGGAGGAGTTTGCCAAGGAACTGGCCGGAAAAGACTGCCAGATCATCGGAATCTGCGAAGATACATCCTATGACGACACTGCCGCCTCCGAGGCAAAAGAGATCCTCGCGAAGGCAGGCGTCACCTACACAAACATTAAGGCGACGGATAAGATGCTTGAGATGATGACGTGTCTCGCTATGCCGACATCCTACTTTGTGGACAGTGAAGGCCATGTCCTTACTATGCCGGTAAGGGGCGCGGACTTCGAAAAATACAGAGAGAGGATCGAGGAGGCGTTAAAGACTGTCGGAGAGTGATCTGGCATAGTGCCATTAAGTGCCTGACACCAACGTGGTCAAACAACGGTCAACTTAGGAACATTGTACTCTGTAGAAGAAAAATTGGCATAATGAACCAGACGTATATACGATTTCTACTAAAAACGTTTATACATCATGATGGGAAAGGGGATAGGCTGTTATTGAATAGAGGCGGAAGGTACAGATCCTGGCCGATCTGGAGGTTCAACCTGCGAAAAACA
>ODAI010476807.1_pt1 | contig 11995 bp, 13 predicted proteins | sample 1539321 | NCBI WGS metagenome assembly ODAI01 (sample SAMN02144231, study PRJEB22623) | gut metagenome | biome: sheep rumen | host: Ovis aries | place: New Zealand
AGTTTTGTGTGGTCGACAGGTGTGTGTTTCGTTACTGTTCCTGTCATCTTCGCTGATGCCCCATTAATAATTACGTACTTACTTGCCAAGAGCGGCTTTCGCCTTTGCGGCGATGTTGTCGGCGCAGAGGCCGTACTGTTTAAGGAGATCGACGGCGGGGCCTGAGTGGCCGAACTCATCGTTCACGCCGATCTTTACGAGCTTTGCAGGCTGTTTAGACGCCAGCACGTCAGCAACTGCGGAACCGAGCCCACCGATAACGCTGTGCTCCTCGACAGTCAGGAGAAGACCAGTCTTTGCAGCGGCTGCAGCGATAAGCTCCTCGTCAATAGGCTTGATAGTGTGGATATTTATAACACCTGCGTCTATACCCTCTGCTGCGAGGGTCTCAGCTGCCTGGATCGCCTCATACACCATAAGGCCGGTAGCAACTATAGTTATGTCCTTGCCGTCTTTAATGGTGATGCCCTTTCCGATCTCGAACTTATATGTCGCGGGATCGTTGAAAATAGGAGCTGCAAGCCTTCCGAACCTCATATAGACAGGTCCTTCATATTTCACAGCCGCCTCAACTGCTGCCTTAGCCTCAACATCATCGGCAGGGTTGATAACGACCATACCCGGGATAGTTCTCATAAGAGCTATATCCTCGTTGCACTGATGGGTCGCGCCGTCCTCTCCGACAGATATGCCTGCGTGTGTTGCGCCTATCTTCACATTCAGGTGAGGATAACCGATAGAGTTTCTTACCTGCTCAAAAGCTCTTCCGGCAGCAAACATCGCAAATGTAGATGCAAACGGTATCTTTCCTGTTGCAGCCATTCCTGCAGCAACGCCCATCATGTTCGATTCAGCAATACCGCAGTCAAAATGCCTGTCAGGGAACTTTTTCTTGAATATTCCTGTCTTTGTAGCAGCAGCGAGGTCTGCATCAAAAACATAAAGATTGTCGTACTTCTCGCCAAGCTCTGCAAGAGCCTCGCCATAGCTTTCTCTGGTAGCTTTCTTCTGTAAATCTGCCATAGTCTTAACCCTCCAGCTCTTTAAGATGCGCTGTCAGCTCAGCAACAGCCTGGTCGTACTGCTCCTTGTTCGGTGCCGTACCGTGCCATGAAACATTGTTCTCCATATATGAAACGCCCTTGCCCTTAACGCTCTTCTGAACGATCACAACAGGCTGACCGCTTATCGTCTCAGCCTCATTGAAGGCAGCCTCGATAGAGTCAAAGTCATGAGCGTCGCAGCTGATAGCGTGCCAGCCGAACGCCTCAAACTTTTCAGCTATCGGGTAAGGCGACATAACGTCCTCGATCTTTCCGTCTATCTGAAGGCCGTTATTATCAACAACAGCAACAAGGTTGTCAAGCTTATAGTGTGCCGCGAACATAGCAGCCTCCCATACCTGACCCTCCTCGATCTCACCGTCACCGAGAACGGTGTAAACCTTGTAGGTATCATTTGTCAGCTTACCCGAAAGCGCCATTCCGCAGGCAACAGATATTCCCTGTCCCAGAGAACCCGACGACATATCAACACCGGGGATAGTTATGCAGGGGTGACCCTGTAAAAGCGCACCGATGTGTCTGAGGCTTTTGAGCTCCTCCTTCGGAAAGAACCCTTTCTCAGCCAGCGTTGCATAAAGAGCAGGCGCCGTGTGCCCCTTTGAAAGAACGAATCTGTCTCTCTGAGGCTCATCAGGCTTATCGGGATAAACGTTCATTTTCGCAAAATAAAGATAAGTCATCAGATCAGCTATCGAGAGCGAGCCGCCCGGGTGACCCGACTTTGCATTGAACACTCCCTCAATGATCCCGAGACGGATCTTTGCCGCAGTTATTTCAAGCTGCTTTTTTAAAGTTTCGTCCATAGTTACGACCTCCGTTTGAATTTCTATTATGACCTCACCTGAGGTGATCTACCGTTCATTATATCGTCTATGACCTCAGCAATAAAGTCCTCCTCGCAGGAAGCTTCATACACCTTGTCACAGACAGCCTTTACATCGTCCACAGCATTTGACGGGCACACTGCCATATCCGCAGCCTGTAAGAGCTCGATATCGTTGTTGTAATCTCCTGCCGCTATGAAGAAAACGTCCTCCATACCGCAGCGCTCACGCATTATTTCTAGTGCAGTTCCCTTTGATATGTTCTGCGGCAGTATCTCATAATACTCCTTGCTTGATCTCACAAAGTCAACGCCCGTATAGCCCTTTTCCTCAACGAAGGACATCAGCTCCTCCATTCTCTCGGGCGGCAGCGCGAACAGCACCTTGTACCAGTTTTCCGACTCTATCTCGTCCACTGAGCACAGCAAAGGCACCACCTTGCAGATCTCGTTATGGACCTCTTCAAGGTCAGTCATCTGCGGCACATATACCTCTTCCAGCGCCAGCACCTCACACCCTACCCACGGGTGAGCATCAAGTATCTCCTTCGTTATCTCACGCGCATTCTGCGGAAGATAAACGTCATATATCTGCTTTTTCTCATTAATGTCGTAGACCATTCCGCCGTTTGACATTATTATGGGCGCGTTCACCTTTACAAGCCCGAAATACTGCTTCGCCGCCTGAATAGCTCTGCCCGTCGCTATCGAGAAGCGCCCGCCGGCAGCCTTGAACCGCTCCACCGCCTCTATCGTCCTCTCACCCGGTATCTTTGAGGCCGGCAGAAACGTCCCGTCCATATCCGTTATCAGAAGTATCTTCGATATATCAATACTCATTCATACCACACTTCAAATCTCATCGCCGAGCCTTCTGAGCACCTTTACAAAATACTCAGGCAGCTCGCTGTCAAACTCTAAATACTGCTTGCTCTCAGGGTGGATAAACCCTATTTTCTTAGCGTGAAGGCACTGCCCCTCAACGCCCCTGACAGCCTTGCCGTAAACATCATCGCCGTATACCGGATGCCCCATATAGGCACAGTGAACTCTTATCTGGTGAGTTCTTCCGGTCTCAAGCCTGAATCTCATATGTGAATAGTTCCCGAGCTCCTTAACCGTCTCATAATGGGTCACGGCGTGTCTGGAATTGTGCTCGGTGACGCACATTTTTTTGCGGTCATACCTGCTTCTGCCGATCGGCGCATCGATCGTGCCCGAGGGCTCCCTGAAGCGCCCCTCGCACACCGCCTCATACTCTCTCGTGAAGCTGTGCTCCTTTATCTGCTCCGCCAGAAAAATGTGAGCGTCATGAGTTTTCGCAACTATCAGCAGTCCGCTGGTGTTTTTATCTATCCTGTGAACTATCCCCGGCCGTATCACACCGTTTATAGATGACAGTCTCCCCCTGCAGTGGAACATAAGCGCATTCACAAGTGTTCCGTCGGGGTTTCCTGCCGCCGGGTGCACGACCATTCCCTTGGGCTTGTTCACAACGAGCAGGCACTCGTCCTCATAAACTATCTCTATCGGTATATCCTGAGGCACCGCGTCAAGCTCCTTTGGCTCGGGAATACTTATCTCAACGATGTCTCCGGCTTTTAGCTTATAGTTTTTTGCCCTGACCTCACCGCATACAGTCACCGAACCGTCCTCGATAAGCCCGGCCGCCGCCGACCTTGTCAGCTCCTCACAGCTTTGTGATATGAACCTGTCAAGTCTTTCTCCGGCGCTTTCGCATTCAAGTGTCAGGCTCTTCATTGTCAGTCACCTGCTCCTCAGCCTTCTTTGCTGCTGCCTTATTCTTGTCAGAGCTCAGAAACAGCGCACAGATGCAGAAGAGTATCGCACCGATAACAACGCAGATATCCGCAAAATTGAATATCGGGAAGCTGAAAAGCTCAAACTTGATATAGTCAACTACCTCTTTGATCCTTATCCTGTCGATCAGATTTCCTATTCCGCCTGCCACCATGAGCGCTATCGAGAAAAGCTCGAGCCTGCTGCCGCGCCTTATCCTGTACATATACCATAAAGCAAACGCGCAGACAGCCAGCGGCAGCAGCACCAGAAACCAGGTCTTCCCCTGCATGATGCTCCACGCAGCGCCCGTATTTCTGATGTGTTCCAGGCTGAATATCTTAGTTGCGCCGATCTTTATCACCTCAACAGGCTTACCGCCCAGCGGGATATTCTTCACCACGGCATACTTTATTATCTGATCCGCAGCAGCCAGCAGCACTATAGCTGCCAAAGCAATAAAAAACATAAACACTCTCCGTCACGGCAAAAGCCATGCTTCCTTGACCGTAAAAAGGCTCTGCTTAACAGAGCCTCTATCACTATTAGTTATTATTTCCGAACTGAAGATCCTCAAAACTGCTCTTCGGTATCACAGGGTCGAACGAGCCTGTATTGAGAATAGTGTCGATATCCTCAGCAGGTGCGGCAGGTGCGGCACTCTCCTCAGCGGCAGGTGCTGCCTGTGCTGCGGGCTCCTCAGCCTCCTCATACACCTCTTCATCGTACTCTTCCTCATAATACTCATCGTCATAAGCATCAAGCCCGGCCTCGAAATCCTCAAGCTCCTCAGGAGTCATCGTAGGCAGCTCCATAACAAGTCTTATCTGCTTGTTGTAAAGCTCGGTAAGGTTTGCCTTGAAATATGTCACCTCAGCCTGAAGGTTCTCATAAGCCTCAAGCTCTTCATCATAGTTAGCCCTGATCTCCTCGATCTTTCTCTCGGTGATCTCGGTGTTCTGCTGTATAAGCTCGGCACATCTCTGCTTGTGCTCCAGAACTATCCTCTCGCACTCGGCAGCGCTCTGCTCAGCAAGTCTTGTCTGCTCGCTCTTGGCAGATTCCACCATCTCACTGGCCTCAGCCCTTGCATCAGCAAGTATCTTTGCCGATTCCTTATGAGCCGATACAAGGCTCTGCTGGATAGCAGCCTCATCGCTCTTGTAAGCCTGTACCTGTTCAGAAAGCTCTGTTATCCTCTGTGCGTACTCCTGATTCTGCTTCTCTAAAGCAGCATAATCATTAGCCACCTGAGAAAGAAATGCATTGATCTCATCGGGATCGAACCCGTTTTTTGCACTGCTGAAATTCTTTCCCTTGATATTTGCTGCACTTAACATAGATATACCTCCGATTATTTACATAAATTTACATACGGTTATATGTATCCTGTCTTTTTTTGAAACTCCGTCAATGCTCTTGAGCAGGAACTTTCCGTGACCTCTCACAGAAAAGCCGCTCCCTGCCGCAAGCTTTGTATCGGGCGAATATTTCACTATATGATCAACAGCTATCCCGACCGACCTGATAAGCCTTGCGGCCTTCTCGCGTGATGTGCCCAGCGCTATCGCCAGCACACAGTCAGCCCTCAGTGAAGCCGCAAAACCCGTTATCTCCCTGAATTCGTGCTCAGGCAGATCCGCTGCACTGAACCCTTCTCCGGCACTCACGCCAACTCTGCCTATCTTTCTGACAGAGAAGAGCACCTCCTGCGCCACAGTGTCCCTCAGAAACACCGTTGACCTTCCGCTGCCGACGATGATATCACCTATGCTGTCTCTTGTCAGCTCCAGGCTCATAAGCGCCCCGAGAAAATCTCTGTGCGTCAGCCTGTCGGCCTCTCTGTAGTAAAACGTCACTGCCCTGATCGGAAAGCTGTCTGCCGTCATCTCCTCAAACGGAGCGAACACCCCCAGCATATTCCTTTCGGAGCCCTCATATCCGCCCCAGAGCAAATACCGATCAAAGCCCCTTGACGCCGCAAGCCTTCTGCAAAGCTCACACTGTCTCTCATCAAGGAACGCAGAATACCGGGTAACGTACTTCTCCTCCGACGCTGTGAACCATTCGCTCACCCTGTCAAGCAGAAACACGTCCTCATCAGTTATTTCGGGAAGAAAGCTGTAGTCCTTCCTGCTCATTATCAGAAGCTGTAGCCGTTGTTCTCCAGCTCGCTCATAAGATCAACACCGGAGAATCCGACATTTCTCGGCATTATCGCAAAAGTCTTCTGAGCCATCATCTTGATGTCAGCGCCGTTTGCATAAGCAACACCTGAGATAAAATCAAGTATCCTCTTGGCGTCCTCGCTCTTGACCGTCTCAAGGTTGAGCAAAACTGTCTTCTGGTCGTTGATATCGTCGCCTATCGACTTTACCTCCGAAAAATCATTCGGTCTTGCCAGTACGATCTGAAGTGTCTTGGTAGGTTCCATTCTTGGCTGTACCTGCGGCTGCTCCACAACAGGAGCCGCTGCTGTCCTTTCTATAGTTTCAGGTCTGCCCGCCGGAATGCCGCTGTAAGCAGCAGATGCGTAGATCTCCTCCTGCTCAAGCTCCTCCTCGCCGACGAACAGATTCTTAAAGCCCTGTGATAATTTACCCATTTCTAACCCTCCATATATTTTCGTGCCCCGAAAAGCCCCGTGCCTATCCTCACAAGGTTCGACCCGTGCTTGATCGCAAGCTCATAATCTCCGGACATTCCCATCGAAAGTATATCCATAGATCCCCTCTCGAGCTTCTCCTCACGCATTCTGAGGAATATCCCGTTCATTTTCTCGAAGACATCTTCTCCCGAGCCTATCGGCGGTATCGCCATAAGCCCCTTCACCCGAACGTTTTCAAGCTGAGAGATCTCCTCCGCCAGCGCCATGACCCCCTGTGCCGCAACGCCGCTCTTGCTTTGCTCGTCTCCGATGTTTATCTCTATAAGTATGTCGGCTGTCCTGCCGTTTTTAGCCGCCTGCCTGTTTATCTCTCCGGCAAGCTTCAGGCTGTCAACAGACTGTATCAGCGTCACATCATTGATGATGTACTTCACCTTGTTAGTCTGTAAGTGTCCAATAAAATGTACTTCCGTATCCTCAGCGTACTGATCCTTCTTAGAAAGGAATTCCTGCACCCTGTTCTCACCCAGAAGCTTTGCGCCAAGTGAAGCCGCATAGTTTATCTTTTCCGGCGCAACGGTCTTCGTTACCGCCATCAGCCGCACGATATCGCCGCTTTTGCGGTACTTTGCCTTAGCGTTCTCTATATTATAACATATTTCTTTATAATTTTCAAGGACATCTGCAAAAATATTATCCTGACCCGGATCCTGACCGGGAGACATCTGCTGCATCGTCACCTGAGACCACCTCTAACAATATCTGATCGTACAGCAGAAGATGATCCTCGTCCGCTGTATTTTTCGAGAGCACAAAATCATCGCCCTCATATATAACATCTATCTTTTTGAATGTTATTTCCTTTCCGAGTATAACATAAACGCCCTTGTCTGTTCCTCTGAACCTTATTGCGTTTCTCGGCACCTTGATGCCCTGATACTCATCAAAGATCAGCTTGAAGCTCTTCACCCTCGACTCCACCAGGGTATCGTCCAGCCTGTCACACGAGAAAACGACAACGCTTTTGCCGTCCTCGCCCGTTTTTTTCACGGAAACCACTTCAACGTCGTAAACGTTCTTTGAAGAATTTGTTGTCATTTTAAGAACGGCGCCGTCGATAATTCTCTTGTCACTGTCGATCACTCCGGCGATATAGCAGGAGTAATCCTCGAACATTTTCCCCACAGCATTCGCAGGGGGATCAGCCTTGCCGCTGACTGCGCGCTTGATATCTTTCTCTGTAAGATACGCGGCATTGTGCTTTGTAAGTGTCTGCTCAAAGCCGTCCGCATAGGAGACAAAATAGCCTGTCTCACCGGCAGTGATGGTGCTGTTGGGTCTTACTGATGACTTTTTCAGCTCGTTCATCTCACCGGTAAGGCGCTCGATAGTTTTATCAAAGCTGTCCTCAGTCTCTGTGAGAATAGAATATATATTCATTGACAGGGTAAGATCGTCCTTGACCTCACTGAGATCAGACATACTCCCTCTTACGGAAGCCGCCAGCAGCTCTTTATACTGCTGATCGATATTTGTCTTTATGGTCTCGGGCTGAACATAGTTTATCATTCCCGGATCCTGAGCGTGCTTCAGCGCATCTATCTTCGACTGGAGCGCAGCTATCTTTTCCTTGTTTACTACTGCGTCCTCAGACGAATATACCTCAGCAATAGTATTGCCTACCGACACCTTGCTCCCGTCAGGGTAGGTATAATCGAGAACTCCTCCGCCGTCATAGGTAACAACGGTCTCGTCCCTTATTATTACGCCCTTGAAGGGTATGTCCTCATTGATCGTGACGAGAACAGCCTCCTCGGTATCGTGCCTGTCGTGAAGGCGGTAATATATCTGATTACCAATAGTGGTAAGAAGAAATATCGAAAGCAGACCGGTAATGATCTTTACGGTCAGTGATTTCATTCTTCAGCTCTGCCCTCCGCTCCCGAGGCTGCATCAAGGATATTGACAGGCTTTGAAGGAACTATCGTTGAGATAGCGTGCTTATAGACAACATTCTGGTTGCCTGCACAGTCTAAGACCACTACATAGCTGTCAAAGCCTCTTACAACGCCCTTGAACTGAAAGCCGTTCATAAGAATGAAGGTAGCAAGTATCTTCTCTTTTCTGATCTGATTCAGAAATACGTCCTGCAAATTGATGTTTTTATTCATTTTTCATCCCTCCAGATGGGTATTTACACAAAAAACTATCTATCACACTACATTATAGCACATTATCTCGAAATTGTAAAGCGCGTGGACAAAAAAATATTCTGATGATTTTTTATACGCGACGTCCAGCCGTGCGGCGAGCACCGCGACGTCCAGCCGTGCGGCGAGCACCGCGATGTCCAGCCGTGCGGCGAGCACCGCGATGTCCAGCCGTACAGCGAGCACTAACACATAATCTAGAAATTGTAAAGCGCGTGCGCAAAAAGAGTTTTTGATCTATTTTATACGCAGAGCTTCTATGTCTTTTATTATTATGTCCACGATACTGTCAATATCGCCGTATCTGTCACATTCTATCCATTTTATCCCATCAACGCGCCTGAACCACGTTAGCTGCCTTTTTGCATAGTGCCGCGTCTCCTGCTTTATCTTTGAGATACACTGCGCAAAGTCAGCCCTGTCCTCAAAATACGGTATGAGCTCCTTATACCCTATCGCCTGGGCACAGGTCGCAAGGCCGCCTGTCTCATACACTTCCCTGCACTCGCTCACAAGACCCATGTTCAGCATCTTGTCCACTCTCAGGTCTATCCTGTCGTAGAGCATCTGCCTGTCAGAAAATGTGAGCCCGAAGATCAGCGCATTATAGGGGCTTTCTTCACGCCTACTGTTTATCTTATGCACCGAGATCGGAACGCCCGTCTTTTCATAGACCTCCAGCGCCCTTATAACTCTTGGGGTGTTGTTCTCGTGGACCTTTTGCGCGGTCTCGGGGTCTATCAGCCTGAGCTTTTCCCACAGGGCGTGATTGCCTTTTTCAGAAAGCTCAGCCTCCAGCCTTGCCCTGAGGACGGGGTCTCCTGCGGTATCGTCAAAGAGGATATTATCCACAAGAGAGCTGATATAAAGGCCTGTCCCTCCGCAGATGACCGGCAGCCTTCCGCGGGAGCTGATATCTCTTATCTTCTCACCGGCAAGCTTTACATAATCGGCGACCGAGAACGGCTTGTCAGGCTCCAGAAAGTCGATCAGATGATGAGGCACTCCGCACATTTCTTCGGCAGAGGGCTTTGCGGTCGCTATGCTCAGACCCTTGTATATCTGCATAGAATCCGCCGAAACTATCTCCGCGCCCAGCTGCCTTGCAAGCGCGACAGAGACAGCCGTCTTGCCCGAAGCGGTAGGCCCTGCTATAACTATGAGGGGTATCTTATCGTCCATTGTCTGTCATTCCTCATACTATGCGCCGAAACTGCTTCTCAATGTCTCTTTTTGAAAGCTTTATGATAACAGGCCTGCCGTGAGGGCAATACCTTATGTCATCATTTTCATACACAGCTTCGAGAAGAGCCTGAAGCTCGGCAATGGTGTTATTGTCATTGGCTTTTATCGCCGCCTTGCAGGCGACAGAATGGTAAAGGTCATCAAAGATCTCTACCTGCGGGTTCATCTTATTGTCGATGAGGTTTTTCGCAAGCTCACAGATGACCTCGGTGGGGTCATTGTCACCCATTATGATAGGCACGCCCTTTATCACGACATTCGGCGCTTCATCGCGCTCTACCTCAAAGCCGAGAACGGCTATCTTGTCTAAATTCTCACAGATAGCGTCATATTCGTCATAGGACAGCAGCACAGTTATCGGCTCCAGCAGATACTGCGGCTGAAGATTGTTCGCATCGTCCTTTATCTGCTCGAAAATATATCTTTCGTGCGCAGCGTGCTTGTCCATAAGTATCATCTCATTGCCGCACTGAGCTACCACAAAGGTCTTGAAAAGCTCTCCCACCACTACGGGCTTAGGAGTCTCCTTCTTTGCGTACTCAATGGTCACGGGCTGCTTTTTCTCAAAGGACTGCGCACTTATGAACTTAAAGCTGTCCTCCGGGATATCTGGCTGCACAGGCTCTGCAGGTGCGCAAGGCACGCTAGCAGTCTCTTTAGCGGACGCCTGCTCAGTAATGTCATTATCCTCATTCAGCTGGGAAAGGAAGATATCCTCGCCCTGCTTTGCACGCGCTATCTCAGTCTCGGAAAGCTTTTTAAGCTCGATATGCTGCGACGGGATATCAGCCTGCGGTGCGTGTACGGCGGCTGCTTTCACGGGTGCGGGCTGAGGGTTTTCAGCCTTTGTCACCTGCGGTGCAGGCTCAGATGAAAAGCGCAGCTGCTCGCCGGTATCCTGAGGGGGAATGTTAAAAAGGTCATTGTCTGAAAAATTCCTGCCGTTGTCAAGGCGCATCTTATTCGGCGAATCGTGCATAAGAAGAGAATTCTTCACCGCAAAGAACACGGCCTCGTGCAGGAGCTTTTCATTTGAGAACCTGACCTCTGTTTTGGTCGGGTGAACGTTTACGTCTACAGTGTTCGGGGGCACATCTATAAACAGCACACACGCAGGGAACTTTCCTACCATGATCTGGTTGCGGTAAGCCTCCTCAAGTGCGGCCGCCAGTGCCTTTGACTTTATATATCTGTTATTTACAAAGAAAAACTGAAACCTTCTGTTCGGCTTTGAGGAAAGCGGCTTTACGGTATAACCTGTTATCCTCATTCCCTGATAGGTGTAGTCTACCTCCATAAGAGATGAGGCAAATTCTCTGCCGCAGACGGAATACACTGCAGAATATATCTTGCCGTCTCCTGCGGTGAGGAGCTCGGTCTTGTTATCTCTGATGAATTTGAAGGAGACCTCCGGGTGAGACATTGCTATCTTTGAGACAAGGTCAGCGGCGGCATTGCCCTCTGAAACGTCTTTTTTAAGAAATTTCAGTCTTGCAGGCACATTGTAGAAAATATCCCTGACGGTAAAGGTGGTGCCGTCGGGGCAGCCGCTTTCTTCAAAGGCGGTCTCGTTCGCGCCCTCTATCGCGTAATGTGTGCCGTAATCGTCCTCGCGCCTTTTGGTGAGGACATCTACCCTTCCCACAGCACAGATAGACGCCAGCGCCTCACCTCTGAAGCCGAGCGTCATAATGCTGTCAAGGTCCTGCTTCTCGCTTATCTTGCTTGTCGCATGACGAAGAAAAGCTGTAGGCAGCTCGTCTCTTGATATGCCTTTTCCGTTATCGGTAACTCTGATATAGGTGCGGCCGCCGTTTTTTATCTCAACGGTGATAACGCTCGCACCTGCGTCTATTGAGTTTTCAAGAAGCTCCTTGATTATCGAGGCAGGCCTGTCTATGACCTCGCCTGCGGCAATAAGCTCGGAGACCTCCTTGCTCAACACTTTTATCTCTGACATCTGTTCTCCTGTTCTATGGCTTGCGCCGGCTATATCAGGCTTATTATCTCACTGATGAACGCTCTCAGCTCCGCATCTGACATCTCGTCGATATCGGTCTTTCTGAGCCTGTTGAGTATCAGCTGGTCGGCAAGCCTGTCAAATGACACCTGGGATTCTTCCTTGCTTGCCAGTGCTTCGAGCTTTTCGCGGTTTGCCTTTTCAAGCTCTTCGAGCAGTTCGTCTGCTCTGGTGATTATCTTTCTGGGCAGCCCTGCAAGCTTTGCCACTTCTATTCCGTAGCTG
>ODAI012238484.1_pt1 | contig 11995 bp, 7 predicted proteins | sample 1539321 | NCBI WGS metagenome assembly ODAI01 (sample SAMN02144231, study PRJEB22623) | gut metagenome | biome: sheep rumen | host: Ovis aries | place: New Zealand
CGTCTCCTCTTCGTCCATAAAGCCCACGTAATCTGTTATACTGAAAGATTGTTCAGCCTCTACGGGCTATTACTGTTCTTGGTAGTAAACTTCGACTTCGGTTGTGAAATCGTTGTATTTTACGGTAAACGAATCAACGCCCGGCTCGTATCCGATTATTTCGTAATTGTAAATCTGTTTGCGGTCGTCGTTGTCGTAGATTTCTTCAAAATACAATAAATTGCGAATATCGTCCAAAGTCGCGCCGTTTTCGATATATATCGCGCTGTTGCAGTCGTAATCAACGACGCAAAGGTTTTCGGGGTCGTAGACGTGCGCGTATATAGTATAAGTCGTACTCGTATCGACATCGACGTGGGTAACCGTTAAAGCGTAATCTCCGCGCTCGCTGAAATCTTCGACTTCGGTTTCGCCCTCGCCGTCGGTTTTTACGATTTTATCGATTGTAAAGCCTGTTAATGTTTTCCACCAAGTACTCGTATCATCGGTATATTTGACTGCAATTTCAACGCGATCTTTAACGTCTGAAACTTGTTCGTCTTTTTTGATAAGAAGCGGGCCGTCGTATTCTCCGGTTGCTTTAACTTTGTCAAAGTTGCAAATAATTACTTCTATATCAACGAAAGAGTGTTTCGTAAGATATATGCGAACTTCGTTCGTCCCTTGCACGCTGCTGTCGAAACCTTCTATCCAATACTCATTGAAGTCTATTTGTTTGTCGTCCTCGTCGAAAACGTAAACGGATAATTCGGCTCTTAAATCCGCCTCTGTTGCGTTAAGCCCCAGAATTATATACCCCGAGTCGTCTTTTGTTTGAACTCCGTAACCGTTTTGAAGTCTCGGGTCTTGCTCGTATTCGTCATCGCCTGCGTTTTCGCCGCCTTGGTCGCCGCCGTCATCGTAATCGTTTCCGCCGTTTATCATGGCGAGTATTACGTCTTTTATGGACGCGGGAGCGCCGTCTATTTCAAACGCGCGGTAGTATTGAGCGTTATATTTGATAGAATCGCCGTATAAAAGATTAATCAATTCGTTCGCGTTCGCATAGACGTAGTTATCGCTTACTACGAAATCGACAATAGCCTTTTCGCCGTTATAATTAACGGTTGCGGTAAAATAATCTTTGCCCGTGCCGAAGATTATATTCGACGTATGTACGATAGCCTCGACTGTTATCGTCGTATCGTTAAACGGCATAACGAGCGGCAACGAAATTTTTACGTTCGGCAAAATTTGCGAGAATTCAACGGTCTCTACCTCTTCAATCTCTTCAAATTCTTCAAACGGGACTTGTAAAGTTTTTTGAAGTCCTTCCGCCGCAACGGTAACGTCTACGAAGTCCTTATCGTCGGAAACTTTAGCCTCCACTATTTCATAATCGACTTCGCGTTTACCGCTATCCGATACGAGGTTGACGGTTATCGCGTCGTACATATCCCTATAAGAAATATAGGTGCAGACCAACTCTTTATCGACGTTTACTTCAAGCGCATAAAAAGGCGCCGCGGCGTCGTTGTCCTCGTCGTTCACGGCGGTCTTGTCGTCGCCGCAAGCCGTCAAGGCGATTGCCGTTGTCAGCGTAAGCGCCAACGTAAGCAGGGTAATTAAAAATTTCTTTTTAATCATGATTTACTTATCTCCTTATAACTTCGCGCTTTCGCGCAAATTTTTTACAGTTTGAATTTTATTTTTTTCAGTTTCGCAAAACAGGGTAAGCCGTTTTCGTATCTGACTTTGTTTTCGCCGACGATAAGCGGGGAGGCGTAATTTTTAAACTCGGTTTTGAGGTTTGATTTGTCAAAATCTATCCATTCTTTCGGAATCGCCTTTTCCGCGTTCGCCACTTCGGAAAGCGGAACGGGGATATATTCTACTTCGTAATTACCTATCCGCTTTATAGCGACCATTTTACCGCTTATTCCGCTCGTCGCGAGTTTTACCGCCGTGCGCCCGCTTTCAAAAGCCTCTTCGACGTCCGTTTTTGACGCGCAATGCGCGGCGCAGCGCTGCAAGATATTCAGTTCTATCGCCTTGCACTTTATATTCAAACGCGCTTTTATTTCGTCTTTAAGCGCGGCGCAGACTCCGCCGAGTTTGGTGTGTCCGAACGCGTCGACGTTGGCGCTGTCCTCTCCGACCAAAGTCCCGTTATCGTATTTTATGCCCTCGGACACGGCGACTATGCAATGGTTTTTGCGCGATAATACGTCTTTGACGTCGGATATGAATTTTGCTTTTGAAAACGGAACTTCCGGCAGATAGACCAGATCCGTTTCTTCGGATAAACTCGCGGCGGCGGCGAGCCAGCCCGCGTTTCTGCCCATTATTTCGAGTATTATAACGATCTTGTCGCCGTAGATCTTCGCGTCGAGCGCGACTTCTTCGCAAACGGTGGCGACGTACTTCGCCGCGCTGCCATAGCCGGGGCAGTGATCGGTAAGCGCCAAATCGTTGTCTATGGTCTTGGGTATGCCGATAACGTTTATTTCATAGCCGATTTTTTCCATATACGCGGCGATTTTATCGCAGGTATCCATACTGTCGTTCCCGCCGTTATAGAAGAAATATCTGACGTCGTATTTCTTGAAAATTTCCAAAAGGCGCTTATAATCGGTATCGTCGGCGGCGAAATCTTTCATTTTGTATCTTACCGAGCCGAACGCCATCGCGGGGGTAAACTTAAGGGCTTGCAGTTCGTTTAAGTCCTCTTTCCCCATATCCGAAAAATTCTCTTCCAAAACGCCTTTAATGCCGTTTTCCGCGCATAATACGTCGGTGATTTGCTCGGATTTAAGCGCCTCGATTACTCCGCCCGCGACGCTTGCGTTAATTACGGCGGTAGGTCCGCCGGACTGTGCGAAAATCGCTCTTCCTTTCAAATTTTTCATATCAGCAAAGCGTCTCCGCCATTTCGTAGAGTTTTACGTTAAACTCTTTTTTAATAGAAAGCGCGTCGGTTATATCCATATCGATTATTTCGTTGTTCTTTATTCCGACGACCCTGTTGGTAAGTCCTTTTCTCAACACGTCTATCGCCCTTGCGCCGAAACGCGCCGCGAGCATTCTGTCCGCCATAGACGGTGCGCCGCCTCTTTGGATATGCCCGAGCGTCGTCAGTTTGGTGTCAAGACCCGTCATGACGGGCAGCGCCGCGCGTACCTGATCCACGTCGCCCGCGCCCTCTGCGAATATGAGTATATTCGAGCGTTTTCCCAGCGCTTTATTCTTGTTGATAGCCTCGGCAATCTTGTTTAAGTCGTATTTGACTTCGGGAACGAGGATAAACTCCGCACCGCCGCAAATACCCGCGTATAAGGCAATATCTCCGCAGTGTCTGCCCATGACTTTGATTACCGAAACTCTGTCGTGCGAAGTCATCGTGTCGCGGAGGTTGTTTATAGCCCAAAGCACGGTGTTTACAGCCGTGTCGAAACCGAGTGTGTAATCGGTGTAGGCGAGGTCGTTATCTATTGTGCCGGGGATTCCCACTACGTTTATGCCCTGTTCGTCCGAAAGCGCTTTCGCACCCGTAAACGAGCCGTCGCCGCCTATTACCACCAGACCTTCGACTCCGTATTTTTTCAGATTGTCCGCGGCGAGTTTTCTCGTCTCGGGGAGTTTGAATTCAAGGCATCTCGCGGACTTTAAAATAGTCCCGCCGCGCTGAAGAATATCGCATACGGTGTGAGTGTCCATCTTGAATATCTCGCCGTTTTTAAGACCCTCGTAGCCTCTTTCTACGCCGTAAACCTCCATGCCGGAGTTTAACGCTCTTCTCGTTACCGCTCTTATCGCGGCGTTCATGCCCGGCGCGTCTCCGCCGCTCGTTAAAATAGCAATTTTCTGCATTTTTCTACCTTCCTATAGTATAAATTTTATATCGCTTTCGTCGAGTAATGACAAAAGTTCGTTTCTTAGTCCTTGGCAATCTCTTACGCTTAGCGACGCCTTGTAGTTCTTGCCGTCGATTTTGAAATAAGTCAGAATATCTCCGGGGTAAGTCGAGAGAATATCGAGCAGTTCGTCTTTCGCCGCGATCGTTTCTTCGTTCAATACGAGGCAAAGATACTGCTGTTTTTTCTCTTTAACTTCTTCTTTTTCGGTTTCGGTCTCGTTTACGCTGTCTAAGTGATCGACAAGTATCGTCGGCTTTTTGCCGTCGCGGAGTTGAAGTCTGCCCTTTATTTTGACGAGTTGCTCGGGCTTTAAAAACGCCTTGTACTGCTCGTATTTTTTGGGGAAGAACACGCACTCCACACTGCCGTACACGTCCTCAACCATCGCAAAGCACATGGACTGTCCGCTTTTCGTATTGATTTTGTCCGCCGACGAGATTATTCCGCCCATATACACCTGCATATCGTTTTTCACGTCGGTATAGACCGTCTCGCCCTCTTCGTTTTCCTCGGTATTGGCGAGGTATTCGGTCGTAAACGTGCAGTCTTTGAATTTATCCATATACTGATCGAGCGGATGCCCCGAAACGTAAACGCCCGTAACGCTCTTTTCGAGCGAAAGTTTGGTCTTGCTGTCGTAATCTTTGAGTGCGGGGTAGTTTACCGTGAAAGTGTCGTCCTCTTCGATTATGTCGCCGAAAAGGCTCATCTGATTGCTTTCGCGCTGTTTCGCTATAAGCGCGACTCTCGAAATGAGGTCCTCTTCTACCGCCATGAGTTGAGTTCTGAACTTTCCGAACCTGTCGAACGCCCCCGCGTAGATAAGGTTTTCCACAAGACGCTTGTTTAATACTTTGCTTTCGCACCTCGAAATGAAATTTTCAAACGAAGTATACGCTCCGTGAGTTTCGCGTTCTTTGACGATGCTGTCTATCGCGGAAAGCCCTATGCCTTTTATAGCCGCCAAGCCGTAGCGTATCTGTTTGTTTTTAACGCTGAAAAGCCCGACGCTTTCGTTTATGTCCGGCGGAAGAACGCGTATGCCCTCTTCCTTGGCGTAAGATATATAGTTCGTTATTTCTTCGATGTTGGTTATTCTGTTATTTAAGACCGCGGTTAAAAATTCCGCCTCGTAGTAGCATTTAAGGTACGCGGTCTGATAGGTTACCACCGAATAAGCCGCCGCGTGCGATTTGTTGAAGGCGTATTTTGCGAAGTCTTTCATCTCGTCCCAGACTTTTTTCGCGACTTCTTCCGGCACGCCGCGCTTTATGCAGCCGTCTATCGCCCTGGAAATTTTGCCGTGCTTATCCACGCTCTCCGGCTTGCCGTTTAAAAAGACGACTTCCTCTTTTATCATGTCCTCGACTTTCTTCTTGCCCATCATGCGCCTTACCATGTCCGCCTGACCGAGCGTATAGCCTGCGAGGTCCTGAACTATTCTCATTACTTGCTCTTGGTAGACTATGCACCCGTAAGTCTGCTTTAAAATCGGCTCGAGCAGGGGATGAGCGTAGGTAACGAGTTCGGGGTTGTGCTTATTTTTGACGAATCGCGGAATCGAATCCATAGGTCCCGGGCGGTAAAGCGACACGGCGGCTATTATATCCTCCAAACAGGTCGGGCGGAGTTCTTTGAGGAACTTCTGGAAGCCCGCAGATTCCACTTGGAATATCGCTTTCGTGTTTCCCGAAGAGAGAAGTTCGTAGACCTTTTGATCGTCGTAGCCCATTGCGGAAAAGTCTACGTTTACGCCGTAGTTTTCCTTGGCGTATTCTATCGCCATTTTTATATCGGACAAGTTCCTTAGTCCCAGAAAGTCCATTTTCAAAAAGCCGAGGTGTTCGAGTTCCACGCCCGTGTATTGGCTCGTGATGTCGTCGCCGTTTCTGCCGAGGGGCATGTGCCTGTCGAGTATGTCCGCGCCGATTATAACTCCGCACGCGTGGGTGCTTGCCTGCCTGGGCGAATCCTCCAGCCTTATCGCTATATCTATGACTTTTTTTACTTCCGGACTGTCGTTGTACATTTCCATCAGTTCGGGAACGGAGTAGTCCACGCCGAAGTCCTTAGCGCCTTCTTTCGGGTGATACTGTCCGAACGCCTGACGGAGTATATTCGGTCTTTTAAGTTCTATTTCCTTGCCGTTTTTGGTAAATTTAAAGGGTAGCGCTTTGGATAGTCTGTCCGTTTCGGAGTACGGCATTTTTAAAACTCTGCCGACGTCTTTGATGGCGTTTTTAGCCGCCATTGTACCGAAAGTTACTATTTTGCAGACTCTGTTTTCGCCGTATTTGCGCTTGACGTAGTCTATGACTTCTTGCCTGCGGCTATCCTCAAAGTCGACGTCGAAATCGGGTGCGGAAACTCTTTCGGGGTTTAAAAATCTCTCGAAATAGAGTTCGTATTTCAAGGGGTCTATATCCGTGATATTGATCAGATACGCAACTATAGAGCCTGCGCCCGAACCTCTGCCCGGTCCGACGGAAATACCCATTTTTCTCGCCGCGTTTATATAGTCCCAGACGATCAGATAGTATTCGATAAATCCGAGTTTGGATATAACGGCGAGTTCGGTTTCGATTCTGTCGCGTATGGCGGGCGTTTCTTCTCCGTACTTCTTTTTTATTCCCTCGTCGATGAGTTTACGGATATATACCGTCGGCTCGTCGCCGTTTTCGGGGTAGTAGTGCGGAAACATATAGTGTCCGTATACGAACCCGAAATTACATTTAGCGGCTATCTCGAGCGTGGTGTCGAGCGACGCCTCGTCGCCGGGGAAGAGCGATAACATCTCGTCGTAAGTCTTTAAATAGAACTCGTCGTTCGGGAATTTCATTCTCTTCGGGTCGTCGTAGTCCGCGCCCATCTGCACGCACATCAGAACGTCTTGCGACGTCGCGTCCGACTTTTCGATATAATGCACGTCGTTGGTCGCGACAGTCTTTATTCCGTATTTGGCGGCATAAAGCCTTAAATATTTGTTTACCTCTTGCTCTTCGGGGAGGAAATGGTTTTGGAGTTCCAGATAAAAATCTTCGCCGAAAACTTCCTTATACCATTTTACCAGCCTCTCCGCCTCGTCGAAGTTTCTGTTTAAAATCGCTTGCGGAATAGTTCCCGCAACGCATGCGGACATACAAATCAAGCCTTCCGAATGCTCTTTTAAAGTGGGTAAATCTATTCTCGGTTTATAGTGAAAGCCGTCGCGAAACGCGATTGCGTTTAAAAGGGATAAATTTTTATAGCCCGTTTCGTCTTTGGCAAGAAGTATTTGGTGGTTTAATTTTTGTTTGCCCGTTTTTACGGTTAAATCGTCCGCGACGTAAAATTCTGTGCCGATTATCGCCTTGACGCCCTCTTTTTCGCATGCGTCGAAAAACGATACCGCACCGTACATGTTTCCGTGGTCGGTTATCGCTACCGCAGGCATACCGAGTTCTTTAACGCGCCGAGTGAGCGAGGATATCCTCGCCGCTCCGTCTAAGATACTGTATTCCGTATGAAGATGTAAATGTACGAACTCTTTCATATCAGTCCATAAATCTTATTACTATTTCGCTTTGAACGTATAAACGTTCGGGTTTTATGCGTAATCGCCTATCGTCAATATCGATAAACGGCAATACTTCTTTTATCTTTTCGGCGTATTTTTGCCTGAAGTCCGAGCCGAATCTGTCTTTGAAGTCGGAAAACTCAAATCCGTCCGAAGTCCTGAGTTTAAGCATTATGTACTCGAATTCCGCCTCGTCGCCCTCGATAACTTCGCCGAATATCTCGGGGGATTTATCTCTGAGTATGCAAGCCGTGTATTCGTCTATCTTTTCGGTATTGGTAAATCGTCTGTTTCCTATAAACGACGACGCCGAAACCCCGAAGCCGATATATTCGCCTCTGTTCCAATAATTGAGGTTGTGCCTCGATACTTTTCCGTCTTTCGCGAAGTTGGATATTTCGTAGCGGACGAATCCCTTTTTCGCTAAGTAATCCACCGCAAAATCGTACAAGTCCGCCGTTTCGTCCTCGGAGGGAAGATCCCCGTTTAAGTACTTTCCGAAAATCGGCGTGCCTTCCTCGGGTTTTAGCGCATAGCAGGATATATGGCTCGCGCCCGAGTCCGTCGCGAGGTCTATCGACTTCTTTACGTCCTCTTCGGTCTGGTTTTCAAGACCTATTAAAATATCCGCGCTGAAGTTTTCGTCTTTCAACAGTTTTGCGGCGGCCAGAAAGTCCGCGGCGGTGTGGATACGGTTAAGAGCGGAAAGTTGTCTATCGTCCGCGCTTTGCAGCCCCACGCTGAAACGGTTTACGCCGAGAGATTTGTAGATCTTGAGTTTTTCTTCCGTCAAAGTGCCGGGGTTTATCTCTATCGTTATTTCCGCAGTTTCGGTAATTTTATAGAAATTTCTCAGTTGCTTTATCGCGCCGAAGATATATTTCGGCTCGACGAAAGACGGCGTGCCTCCGCCTATATAAACGCTGTCGAACTCGTAATTTTTTAAACTTTCCGCCTTCGCCTTTATCTCTTTATACAGACACGCGAAGTAGAGATCCGCCTTGCCGATCTCTTTCGGGTAAGACGCAAAATCGCAGTAAGTGCATTTGGATTTGCAAAACGGAACGTGAATATATATTCCCGCCATAATCAATTATCGCTGTCGATTTTAAGTATCGACATAAACGCCTCGCTCGGAACTTCCACCGACCCTAATTGCCGCATCTTCTTTTTTCCTTCTTTTTGTTTTTCGAGGAGTTTTCTCTTTCTCGTAATATCACCGCCGTAGCACTTGGCGAGGACGTCTTTGCGCATCGCCTTTACGGTCTCTCTCGCGATGACCTTTCCGCCGACGGCGGCTTGGATAGGCACCTCGAAGAGTTGGCGCGGTATTACGTCTTTCAGCCTTTCGGCGAGCGCCCTGCCGCGGGGGTACGCCTTGTCCTTATGCACGATGAGCGAAAGCGCGTCGCATATTTCGCCGTTCAGCATCATATCGAGTTTTACGAGTTCGCTTTTTTCGTAGCCTTTCAGTTCGTAGTCGAATGACGCATAGCCGCGCGTTCTGCTCTTTAACCCGTCGAAAAAGTCGAATATTATCTCGTTTAAAGGCAGTTTGTAGTTGAGTTTTACGCGTTTCGCGTCGAGATAAGTCATATCCGTAAACACGCCGCGCTTTTCTTGGCAAAGATCCATTATCGCACCGACGTAGTCGGGGGGAGTGAATATATTAGCCTCGATTATCGGCTCTTCGCAATAATCTATGCTCGATACGTCCGGGAAACGGCTCGGGTTGTCCACCGTGACCACGCTCCCGTCCGTTTTATGTACCTTGTACGATACCGACGGCGCGGTAGTGATTATGTCAATATCGAACTCTCGCTCTATTCTCTCTTGTATTATCTCCATATGGAGAAGTCCCAAAAATCCGCAGCGGAACCCGAACCCCAAGGCCGTGGAGTTGTCCGGCTCGAACGTAAGCGACGCGTCGTTTAATTTCAGTTTAAGCAAAGCCTCTTTAAGGTCGTTATATTTCGAGCCGTCGAGCGGATAAATCCCGGAAAACACGACCGGTTGAACGCTTTTATAGCCTGCGAGCGGCTCTTTTGCGGGGCGGAGAGCCTCGGTTATCGTGTCGCCCACCTTTATATCTTCTATACTCTTAATGCTCGCCGCGATATATCCTACCTCGCCCGAGGACAGCGATTTTTTGGGTATGAGTTGCGGATTGAAAGTCCCCACTTCCGTAACGTCGAACTGCTTATCGCCTTTGAAAGTTTTTATCTTCATACCCGGCATGACCGTGCCGTCCATTATCCGAACGAAACAGATTACGCCTTTGAAATTGTCGTAATACGAATCGAAAATAAGCGCTTTAAGCGGCGCGTCGTCGTCGCCCTTTGGCGGCGGAACGTCCTCCACTATTTTTTCGAGTACTTGGTCTATGTTTATGCCGTTTTTCGCGGAAATCCTCGGCGCGGACGAGCCGTCGAGACCGATAACGTCCTCAATCTCTTTCGCCGTTTCGTCGGGGTTTGCCGAGGCAAGGTCTATTTTGTTTATTACCGGCACTATTTCGAGGTTGTTGTCCAGCGCGAGATAGCAATTCGCGAGGGTCTGAGCCTCTATCCCTTGAGTGGCGTCCACGATGAGTATTGCGCCCTCGCATGCGGCGAGAGACCGAGAAACTTCGTAAGTAAAATCGACGTGACCCGGGGTATCGATAAGGTTAAAGACGTAGTCTTTGCCGTTTTTCGCCTTATATGCCATGCGCACCGGCGTAAGTTTAATTGTTATGCCCCTTTCGCGCTCTAAGTCCATCGAGTCTAAAAGTTGCTCTTCCATATCCCTTTCGGCAACTTGACCCGTAAGTTCCATAAGCCTGTCCGCCAAAGTGGATTTTCCGTGGTCTATATGCGCTATTATGCAAAAATTTCTTATATTTTCCTTTATCTTTTCAGCCACTTCGGATTTTACTCCATATTATACTACTATATATTATATATATTTTTAAGAATAAAATCAAGTCTTTGTTATGCAAATTTCGGCAAAATATATTTTTGTTAGTCATAGAAAACAAACTATGGTTAAATCGTTGACAAAAGAGAGTGAAAGCGGTTATAATTATCGTATGAACAGAATTGAAGATAACAGTTGGATTATTAAAAGACCTATCGCGCACCGCGGACTACACGACGAATTTTTACCCGAAAACAGCAAGGCGGCGTATGAAAACGCGATAAAAAACGGGTATCCCATCGAGATGGATATTCAACTTACCAAAGACGGAGAACTCGTTTGCTTTCACGACGACAATATGAAACGAATGACCGGGGTGGACGCGTTCGTCTACGACAAGACTTTGTCGGAAATCCGAGAAATGCGTTTAGCGGGAACGGACGAGGGAATAATGACTTTCGGAGAGTTTTTGAAACTTGTCGGGGGGAAAGTTCCGCTTATGATAGAGATAAAGACCACGGCGAGGTATAAAGAAGTCGCCGAAAAGACCGTTCGGGCGCTCGACGGATATACGGGCGAGTTCGCCGTGCAGTCGTTCGATCCGCGAATAATAAAAGTCGTAAGGCAATCCGCGCCCGAGATAATCCGCGGGCAACTTATCTGCCGCAAGCGACATAAAGGCGTGGCGTATTATAAGGACTTTCTGCTTCGCCACGGACTGCTCAACTTTTTGTCCAAACCGGATTTTATCAATATGAACGTGGAGTGTTTGCCTGTGCCGAAGCGCATAAAGCGCGGCAGAAGGGTTATTTCCTGGACGATAAGAACCGAAAGCGATAAGGAAAAGGCGTATAAATACGCCGAAAACGTTATATTTGAAAAAATGCGCATATGAGGCGATAATAAACTTATAGCGAGGCTTTTATTAAATAAATCATGAAAAAGAATTATACCGTAACCGGCATGACGTGTTCGGCTTGCAGCGCGAGAGTGGAAAAATGCGTCAACAAAATCGACGGTGTTTTAAGCGCGAGCGTAAACTTAATAAGCGGAAGTCTAACGGTCGAGAGCGAAAGCGATCTGACCGAAGAAATAGTTAAATCCGTCAAAGCCGAGGGCTACGGCGTAAAGATCGGCACGGATAAAAAACGCGACGTATCTCAGGCTGAAAAACTCAAAAGGCGGCTGCTTATATCCGTACCGCTCGTCGTCATATTGATGTATATCGCAATGGGGCATATGATAGATCTGCCGCTCCCGCCGTTTCTGCACGAGCCTACGGCGTTTGCCGCGGTGCAAGCGGCTATAGCGCTGCCTGCGATGATAGTAAACGGCAAGTATTATACCGTCGGATATAAAAAACTCTTTAAAGGCGCGCCCAATATGGATTCGCTCGTGGCGCTCGGTTCGTCGGCGTCGTATATTTACGGCGTTTTCGCGCTCGTCATGATAGCGACGGGCAAAAACGTCGAATTATACAAATCCAACCTCTATTTCGAGGGCGCGGCGAAGATAGTAACGCTTATTACCGTCGGCAAGTATCTCGAGGAGCGTTCCAAGGGCAAGACGATGAGCGCGATAGAAAAACTCGTCGACTTAACTCCCGAACGCGCAACCGTCTTACGGGGCGGCGTCGAAGTCGAAA
>ODAI013301926.1_pt1 | contig 11994 bp, 8 predicted proteins | sample 1539321 | NCBI WGS metagenome assembly ODAI01 (sample SAMN02144231, study PRJEB22623) | gut metagenome | biome: sheep rumen | host: Ovis aries | place: New Zealand
CGAGTACCTTCTGAGCAACGACATACTTCCTGCTTCGCACTATGTTCCGCTGCATTCATCCAAAGCGGGACTTCTTTACAGCGAATTCAGGGGAGAAGATAAGTACACTACCAAAGAGAGTGAGAGACTTTTAAGACTCCCTATGTACTACAAGCTCACAGATGAGGATCTGGACGAAGTTGTAATGAGAGTCAAGGAGTACTACAAATTTACTTAAACGGAGCTCTTTGTATGAAAAAAGCACATCTGGGTCTGAACTTCATAGTACCTGCGCTTATAACACTGGGGGTTTTTGTGATTGTTTCCTGTTTTGGGGACTATTACTTTGACCTCAATGACGATGTGCTCATGAAAGATATATTGTCGGGAGCCTATACCGGAACTCCCGCCGGACACAACATTCAGATGCTGTATCCCATCAGCGCCTTTATTGCCCTTCTTTACAGGGTATTTAGAGGCCTTGATGTGTATGGCATCTTTTTATGTGCACTTCAGTTTGCCTGTGTCTATATCGTTGCAAGCCGTGCATTTTCTGCATTTGATGACAGGATATCCAAGGCCGTTTCGGCTGTTTCAGTATTTCTTTTCATGCTCGGAGTCATTGGCTCCCACTTTGTATTTGTCCAGTACACCTTTACCGTAGGCTTTATGTCTGCAACCGCGGCATTCCTTTTCATCACACATGTTGGAGAAGGGAAAAGAGATCTCGTATTGGCGGTGGTTTTGCTGATAATTGCCTATCTTATCAGGTCGGAGATGCTTCTTTTGACACTTCCCGTTGTAGGCGTTGCCATCTTCATCAGGTGGCTGTTTGAAAAGACTCTTTTCCACAGATATCTGATTGTCTGCGTGGCCATAGTGCTGGGAATTGCAGCATCTGCGATATTGCACAGGATAGCTTATTCATCATCCGAGTGGAAGGAGTTTAACGACCTGTTCGACGCAAGAACAGAACTCTATGATTTCCAGTACATACCGGACTACGCAGAGAATAAGGACTTCTATGACAGCATCGGGCTATCGGAACCCGAGCAGCAGCTGCTTTTGAACTACAATTACGGAATAGATGACGAGATAAATGCTGATACTCTGTGGGCTGTGGCAGATTACGCCTCAAGGCAAAAGACAGATGAGATTCCCTTTATGGAAAATCTCAAGGCCGGCACTGTGTCTTACCTGTACAGATTAAGGCATATTACCTACCAGAAGAGTTATGAATATCCCATGACGGATGCGCCATGGAACATAATAGCACTTCTCTTATATCTGCTTTCTGTTGTCATGTTCTGCCTTATCGGTGATAAAGGAGATAAGATCAAGGGAATATTCTCTGTGATCCTTTTGTTCGCCTGCAGAACGAGCCTTTGGCTGTATATAATAATGAGGGGTAGAGACCCCATCAGGATCACACACCCTCTTTATCTGATGGAAATAGTTGTGCTTCTTGGCATGATCCTTTTGAAGGCTAAAAATAACAAGCGATACGCATATGCCGCACTTGTTGCGGTAGCTGTGGCCTCTTTTGCATTTGTTCCAAACCAGTTTGGAGTTATCCGTGATGAGATGCAGCAGAGATCAGTGATGAGAGCCCACTATGATGACCTGTATGACTACTTTGCGCAGAACAAGGACTCTTTCTACTTCATGGACGTATACACCTCGGTCAAGGCAACGGATGAGGGCGAGAGGACTTTTTCAGAGAAGATGTTTGACAGAGTGGATAACACACTGGCAAACCACGACCTCATGGGCGGATGGGCATCCAAGAGCCCGCTCTACTTCGACAAGCTTAAGGCCTATGGCTTTGAATCCATGCATGATGCCATCCTGAGTGACGGAGTATATGTTGTGACCAAGGAGAGCTCAGGCATAGACTGGCTTTGCGATTACTACCTTGAGAAGGGGATAAAGACTGAGCCTGAGCTTACAGATACGGTTTCTGAAGTATTCTATGTCTACAGGATAACAGCTGCAGAGTGATGGGAGAACCACATGAAAGATTACGAATTTGTTGAGAGCGGAGAACTTATTTCCCTTCGCCTCTCCGATGAAGAAGATATACCGATGATAGTTGGGTGGAGAAACAAGGATCGCGTTCGCAATAACCACGTATACCGCGAAGACTTCACGATTGATGGTCAGAGGGCCTGGAAAGAGAAATACATAGATACCGGACTGGCTGTTCAGTTCATCATCTGTGAAAAGCGCCCGGACAGAAGGATCCCAAGACCTGTGGGGGTTGTACATTTCCACAGCATCGACAAACTTAAGAAGACAGCTGAATACGGAATTTACATAGGCGAAGAGGATGCCCTCGGAAAGGGCTATGCCAAGGAGGCAGCAGTTCTTGCTCTTAAATACGCCAAGGAGGTTTTGGGGCTTGATAAGGTGAACCTCAGGGCTTTTGCATCCAATATAGCTGCAATAAAGAGCTACAGCCACGCAGGATTCATAAAAGTCGGCGAGGCGCTGCAGGTAGAGTGCAGTGATGGCCAAAAAGATGATATGATAATAATGGAAAAGAGTTTATAAATGGGAGAGGCCATAGAAAGTAATGTCTAAGAAATTAATCAGTTTTTGCATTCCGTGCTACAGATCAGAGCAGACCATAGAAGGCGTCATAAATGAAATAAATGAGACCATGCAGAAAATGGACTCATATGACTACGAGATTATCCTTGTAAATGACGGATCTCCGGATAACACCTGGGGCAAGATCTCTGAGATCGCAAAAAACAGCGCAAGGAAGAATATCCTCGGAATAAACCTTGCCAAAAACTTCGGACAGCATGCTGCGATCATGGCGGCTCTTAATGCTGCTGCCGGAGACTATATAATATGTCTTGATGATGATGGTCAGACCCCTGCCGATGAGGCGGACAAGCTCATCGCAGCTCTTGAAAACGGAGCAGATGTCGCCTATGCAAGATACGGACACAAGCAGCACAATCTCTTCAGAAACTTCGGAACGGCCATGAATGAATGGATGGCAAGCGTTATGCTCGGTAAGCCAAAAGACCTCTATGTGTCCAGTTACTTTGCCGTTAAGCGCTTTGTTGTAAATGAGATGGTGAAGTATGAGAGCTCCTATCCCTATGTGATAGGCCTTGTTCTTCGCACCACCAGAAATATAGTAAACGTTGATGTGACTCACAGGAAAAGGGAAGTGGGTCAGAGCGGATATACCCTCGGCAAGCTCTTTGCCCTTTGGATCAACGGCTTTACAGCCTTTAGCATAAAGCCCTTAAGGATCGCCACGGTAGCCGGTGCATCCTTTGCGATTCTCGGCTTTATATATGGAATTTACACCATAATCAAGAAGTTTGTCCTGCCGGATGTTCAAATCGGATTTTCGGCTCTCATGAGCGCTGTTGTGTTTATGGGAGGCGCTATAATGCTGATGCTTGGAATGATCGGAGAATATCTCGGCAGACTCTATATCTCACAGAATAAGAATCCTCAGTTTGTGATCAGGGAGACAACCCGTGATGAAAATGAATAAGGATGCGAAAATAGCCTGGCTTATGTCAGGCTTGTTTGGCGTTTTAGCAAGTGTTTTTTTAATATTCGGATATCAGCTGGAGACCGGGGATGCCATAGACTTAAGTGACAGAAACGCGCTTTCTATCCTTCTTATGTTCATCCTCATCTTCACCATTGATACAAGGTATGTATGGAGAAACTATGATAGTGCCTTAAACGGTGGCAAGCTCTTTGGGTTTATCACACTTCCCAAGTCATCTGATGCCGTGAGTGTGCCAAAGAGAGATTTTTTCATCAATTATCTGGCGATGATAATCCTTTGCATACCGGTGCTTATGGCCGAATATCCCGGGTTTTTCGTATATGATGCCCAGGATGAGCTGAACGAGGTGTTGACAAGGTCTTTTACCACACATCATCCGCTTCTTCATGTCCTCTTGCTTGGAGGCGTGATAGCGCTGTTTCATAAGGTGTCCGGCTCCTGGAATCTTGGCATCTTTGCTTATATATTCCTGCAGATGCTGGTGATAACAGCTGTTTTTGCCTATGTGGTGACATGCCTTCAAAGGCGCGGAATAGGAAAGAGATCGCGCATCCTCTGGGTTTTGTACTACGGAGCATTTCCCACAATAGTCATGTATACGCTCTGTTCCTGCAAGGACGGACTGTTTTCTGCGCTTCTTCTTTTGCTGACTGTTTTTCTGGTGCAGCTTGTAAGTGCCCCTGAGAGCTTTCTTTCGGATAAAAAGAAGATAGTTGCATTTGCTGTAACAGCAACCCTCATGCCCATGTTTCGCCACAACGGCTTTTATGCGTATCTGGTATTTGTTCCGTTTGCCCTTGTCTATTTCAGAAAGAGGCTTAAGGGAGCGCTTATCGGGATGCTGATAGCGCCTGTTGTCTGCTACCTTGCACTCTCGGGTATGCTCTCTGCTGTGTGTGGCACCGAAGGTACACATCACCAGGAGATGCTGACGGTTCCCATCATGCAGCTGGCAAGAGTCTACAAATATGACGGCACAAGTCTCTCAGATCGGGAAAAAGAGCTGATAGAAGCCTATATACCGGAGAGTAATCTAAACAAGTACACACCCAGGGTCTCGGACCTTGTAAAGGTGGACTTTAATAATCAGCTTTATGAGCAGAACAGCGCAGGTTTTTGGAAGATATGGAAGGAGCAGCTTATTAAGCACCCGATCGCCTACCTCAATGCCTGGCTTCTTACATCCTACGGATACTGGTATCCGCCTGCGATCATAAATGTATACAAGGGAAACACTGTTTACAGTTTCACCTATGAAGACAGCTCTTACTTCGGCTATGAAGTTGAGCCGCCGGGTGAGAGAAAGAGCCTGATACCGGCAATTGATAACCTCTACAGATATCTTTCGATAGGGTCTTTTCAGCAGGATGCACAGGTGCTTCACCTGTTCTTTGGCCCCGGGCTCTATGTTTTTATATACCTGTTTGTGTTTGCCTACAGGCTTTACAAAAAGAGATTTGGAGGAATACTGCCCTTTGTTCCCATGATGCTTACTTTCTGCACCGTGCTTCTGGGACCCACATATCTGATACGTTATGTGTTATATCTCTGGCTTTGCATCCCGCTTTTGGTAATAACGGGAAAAGACACCAAAGGGGCAGTCCGGGCAGTTTGATTAAGCACTTTATGTGTGATATCATACTATGATGCAGTATTATGCGCACACTTTGCGATAATGCCAATAAACAGCAAAAAAGGTCTTATTTAAATATGAGAAGAGTAATCAGTAAAAGCAGAGCAATCAGGATTGTTACGCTTATTTTTGCATTAATCGGAATACTGGCCGTTTTCCCTGTAAGGGTATTTACACAGACTCTTCAGACGAGCGGCGGCGGAACCATTGTTTCGGAATCCGAGCCCATCAACATTGAGCACAACAGATACAGCCAGAGCTTTATAGCGCAGTATGACAGGCTAAGCTCCCTGGATGTCTATGTTACGGCTGTAGAGACCGGAAGGTATATCACCACCTATATCAGTGATGAGAACGGTGCCATTTTGCTGGCCACCTACACAGATACTGAAGAGTTTACAATTCCCGGGTATATCAGGATTCCTGTGGAACTTAATCTGGAAGTCGGAAAAGAGTATTCTGTGAGAGTTGCGGATTGCAGATCCAAGTTCAGAGTGGCTCTTGAGGATGTTCCCGCAGATCCTGCCTATGTTGGCGACCTTACATTGGATTATGCAAGGGTGGACGGCCTTCACCTTGCTGCTAAGTATAACTACAGACTGCCTCTTTCAAAGAGCGTATCCCTTGGGATAATTCTTGCGATCGCAGCTCTTGCTGCTGTCATTTGCTTTAGCGCAGATCGCTACTACAAAAAGAACCCTGAAAAAGATTCGCTTCTTACAGTCGAAAAGGTTCTGGCATATTCTGCCAATCCTGTGGCAGCTGTTATATTTGGCACCCTGATGATAATGGTATTTCCGCTCAAAATCTTTGACAGCAGACCCATAGATATCATCTTCTATGAGATAGGTCTTATCATCGCTGCTGCCATTGTGTTCTATGCAATAAATCACAAGGTCATCATTCACGAGGAGGGGATATCCTTCTGGCAGAGCCTTAAGAATGAGCATAGGCTTCAGTATGTACTTATCATGTTTTCGATGGCCATGGCACTCTGGTATGCTTCCGGCTACATGAATGACCTTTACGATATTTTTCACTATATATCAGAGAGAAAGGTGAGCATATGGCTCATTATCATGCTGCTGTTTACCTTCTCGCTCGGGGAGTTCTTCAACCTCTATAATCTTATCTGGGTTGTCGGCTCTTCGATTTACGGTGCTTACTACTATAATCTTCACAAGCTTGCTGAGGATGAGAAGGAGTATGACCTTCAGAATGCTATCTTAAAATACAACGTTATTATCGTGATACTGGGCGGAATCCTGGTACTAAACCTCATAAGGCTCATAGTCCTTAAGATCGGGGAAGTAAAGTATGGCGCTCCTCACAGCAAAAAGATAACAGTGGTACCGTCATTTTTCGGAATACTGGTTGGAATCCTTCTTATCAGCATGGTTATCCTCAGAAACACAAGACTCTGGGGAATTTACCTGGCGATCTTTGCGCTTTTCCTCTTTGTGAGATTTGGCGTATGGGATAAGAGAGGCGACTTTTACAAGGTATTCTCCGGCGGACTTATGATGAACTTTGCTATTTCGCTGGCCTTTAGCTATCTCCACAGATATTTTACAGGCTATGTGAGCGGAAGATTTGCTTTCATATTCCACACTGTTACAGTTACAGCTGAATACTTTACCTTCATGGGAGCTGCAGCTACGGTAATGCTGATCGTCAAGATCATCTCACTTCCAAATGATGCAAAGCTAAAAGACATCGCGGTAATTGCCTGGAAGGAGATCACACTCTTTGGCTTTATCATGTCCTATGCGATATTTACCGTATCAAGGACAGCTTACCTTGCTATAGCTGTGAGCACTCTCCTTGTGATCTGCGTTGTTATTTCTTACTACAAAAAACAGCTCCTGAGGATACTGGGAGTATTCATACTTTCGGTTGTTCTGGCATTCCCGGCAGCATTTACCCTGCAGAGGATCCTGCCTACCATCGTAGCCGATCCTGTCTTTTACCCGATCGACGATGCGGATGAGTTTGTCAGAGGCGGCGCAGACTGGGACAACACCAACTTTATGTGTGTTGAGAGATTTGTAAATCTTTTTGAGAACAAGATCCTTGGCATGGATATGGGCGAATATGCATATCCTGTGGACAAGTACAATTATAAAGACAACGGCCGCGGAGAGCCTCTATACGATGGCTATGGCAGGCCTTACGACGAGAGCCCTGATAATCCGGCCAATCAGCAATCAGGCATGATAGATCCGCCCGAAGCAGACGCGCTCCTTGCATCAAGCATGATGACGAGAGCAGAGATTATAATGCTGCTTGATGAGCTCGAGGGCTATGTTGATACGGACAACATAATTGATGTTATGTCCAACGGACGTATCTCCATTGCAAAGTCCTATCTGCAGCAGCTTAACATGTTGGGACACGAGGAGATGGGTGCAACATTGTCAAACGGAGAGATTGCCGTTCATGCTCACAACACTTATCTTCAGGTGGCCTATGACCACGGAATTCCTGTCGGTATCCTCTTTGTCGTTACCATCATTGCAGGACTTGTGACCGGCATTAATTATTTTGGCAAAAACAGGAAAAAAGAACCACTGTCACTTATAACCTGTGCAGTGATCATAGGATTTGCGGTAGCAGGAATCTCAGAGTGGGTATTCCAGTACTGCAATCCGATGACGGTAGCCCTTATGATCTCACTGGCTCCGCTTACTTATAAGGCAAAAGAGATATGAACAAGAAAAAAGAACCATTTAACTACGCAAAACTTTATAGAAGAGTAGGGCTTATCATCTACGATATTCTCAGTGTGATCATGGCCACCTACGTGGCACTGCTCATGAGGTACGAGTTCAACTTCTCGGCGATACCTGAGCACTTCCTTACACCTGTGACAACGTTCCTTCCGATCAACATTCTGATCACACTGATCATATTTTATCTGTTCAAGATGTATGACAGCCTCTGGGCTTACGCAGGCGAGAGAGAGATGCAGAACCTGGTAATGGCATGTACACTTTCAGGTGTCATAAACGCCATCGGACTTCAGTTCTTTAAATCCGACAAACAGCCGGTTCCGCAGAGCTGCTATTTCCTGTACACCTTCCTTCTTATCACCATTATTTTTGCGAGCCGTTTCTCCTACAGGTTCCTGAGAAGTAAAAAGCACATGGTGGAGAACAGGAACAACAACAAGGCTGTGATGGTCATTGGTGCAGGCGAAGCAGCCAATATCATCATCAAGGACATCCTTACCAGTAACTACTCCACAATGTCCATCAAGTGCATCATTGATGATGATACCAACAAGTGGGGAAAATACATCCAGGGAATCCGCGTAGTCGGCGGAAGAGAAAAGATAGAGGAGTGCGCAGACCTCTACGATATCGATGAGATCATTGTGGCAATCCCTTCTGTTTCCAGGGCTGAGCTCAAGAAGATCCTTGATATCTGTAAGAACACAAACTGTAAGCTGCGTTCCCTTCCGGGCATGTATCAGCTTGTTAACGGTGAAGTAAACGTATCACGTCTTCGCGATGTAGAGGTAGAGGACCTTCTTGGAAGAGATCCTATCACAGTAGATATAGATTCCATTGCAGGCTACGTTAAGGGCAAGGTTGTACTGGTAACAGGCGGAGGCGGATCCATCGGTTCCGAGCTCTGCAGACAGATTGCAGCTCACACCCCCAAGACCCTGATCATTGTGGATATTTATGAGAACAATGCCTATGATATCCAGCAGGAGCTCAAACAAAAGTATCCTGAGTTAAATCTTGTGGTGCTCATAGCATCCGTTCGTAATACCTTAAGGATCAACAAGATCTTTGAGAAGTACAGACCTGACATTGTATATCACGCAGCAGCTCACAAGCACGTTCCTCTCATGGAAGACAGCCCTAATGAGGCCATCAAGAACAATGTCTTCGGAACCTGGAAGACAGCCATGGCAGCAGCAAGTAACGGCTGCAAGAAGTTTGTAATGATCTCCACGGACAAGGCGGTTAATCCCACAAACATCATGGGAGCCAGCAAGAGGATCTGCGAGATGATCGTTCAGACCTTCAACAAGCACTATGACACAGAATTTGTTGCAGTCAGATTCGGTAACGTTCTTGGCTCAAACGGCTCTGTTATCCCGCTCTTTAAGAAGCAGATAGCAGCAGGAGGTCCTGTTACCGTAACAGACCCTAACATCATAAGATACTTTATGACCATATCAGAGGCGGTTTCACTGGTGCTCCAGGCAGGCGCTTTTGCCAAGGGCGGAGAGATATTTGTCCTTGATATGGGTGAGCCCGTCAAGATCCTTGACCTTGCCGAGAACCTGATAAAGCTCTCGGGCTACAAGGTTGGAGAGGACATAAGGATTGAATTTACAGGTCTTCGTCCCGGTGAGAAGCTCTACGAGGAGATGCTCATGGACGAGGAGGGACTTCAGGATACAGCCAACAAGATGATCCATATCGGCAAGCCGATCGAGATGGATGAGATGAGATTCTTCTCACAGCTCGAGAAACTCAATCAGGCTGCAAAAGAGGAATCCCCTGAAATAAGAGATATCGTAAAAGAGATTGTGGAAACCTATCATCCCGATGTCCACAGATACACAATGACAAGAGAGAGAAAAGAGGCCCTTCAGAAGACCACGGAGGAGATCAATGGAACTTAAACCTTTTGAGAACAAGCTTTATCTCGCATCCCCGACAACTCACGGAGATGAAATGAAATATGTCCAGGAAGCTTATGACACCAACTGGCTTTCTACAGTAGGCGCCAACATTAACGCAGTTGAGGAGATGATCACCGACAAGATCGGCTGTAAATACTCGGTTGGTCTTGCTACGGGAACTGCAGCTCTTCATCTTGCCATAAGACTTTTGGGCGAGAGGCTCTACGGACAGTCAAGGCCCGGACACGGCGTACTTGAAGGCAAAAAGGTCTTTTGCTCCGACATGACCTTTGATGCAACCGTAAATCCTGTTGCTTACGAGGGCGGAGAGGCAGTGTTCATCGACACAGAGTATGACACCTGGAACATGGACCCTGTGGCCCTTGAGAAAGCATTTGAAATATACCCCGATGTAAAGATGGTGGTAATTGCCCACCTGTACGGAACTCCCGGCAAAGTCGACGAGATCAAGAAGATCTGTGATGAGCACGGAGCTCTTATTGTAGAGGATGCTGCGGAGTCCTTCGGAGCAACCTACAAGGGCAAACAGACAGGAATTTTCGGTGATGCCTCCGTTATCTCTTTTAACGGCAACAAGATAATCACCGGAACAGCAGGCGGAATGTTCCTTACAAACAATGAGGAAGACGCCAATAAGATAAGAAAATGGTCAACTCAGGCAAGGGAGGATGCTCCCTGGTATCAGCATGAGGAACTTGGCTATAACTACAGGATGAGTAACCTCATAGCAGGCCTTATAAGAGGCCAGATCCCGCATCTTGAGGAGCACATTGCTCAGAAGAAAGCAATCTATGAGAGATACAAAGAAGGCTTTAAAGATCTGCCTGTTACCATGAATCCTTTTAATGCAGAAGCTTCAGAGCCCAATTACTGGCTTTCATGCCTTCTCATTGACAGAGACGCCATGTGCAAACAGGTGAGAGGTGAGAAGGATGTTCTCTATGTGACAGAGCTCGGTAAGAGTTGCCCTACAGAGATCCTTGAGACTATCGCCAAATACAACGCAGAGGGAAGACCCATCTGGAAACCTATGCACATGCAGCCAATTTACCGCATGAATGGCTTTGTCACAAGACAGGGCAGCGGAAGAGCAAGGAGTAATGCCTATATCAATGAGGGCGAAGTCATGGATGTGGGAATGGATATCTTTGACAGAGGCCTCTGCCTTCCCAGTGACAACAAGATGACTCCTGAGCAGCAGGATATGATTATTGAGATAGTAAAGAGATGCTTTCAGTGAAACACGCTTATAAAGGACCCTACGAAAAGTTCATAAAGAGATTCCTGGACTTTGTCCTTTCGCTTGTCGGGCTGCTGGTTCTAAGCCCCGTTATGCTAATAACAGCGCTTTTGGTGAGAGTAAAACTCGGAAGTCCGGTGCTGTTCAAACAGCCAAGACCCGGCAGGAATGAGAAGGTCTTTAACCTGTACAAGTTCCGCACCATGACAGATGAAAAAGATGCGGACGGAAACCTTCTTCCTGATGAGGACAGGCTCACGGGATTTGGAAAGAAACTCAGAAGCACCAGTATTGATGAACTTCCCGAGCTTATCAACATCATAAAGGGAGATATGGCAATTGTAGGTCCAAGGCCGCTTCTTGTCAGATACCTTCCGAGATACAACGAGCATCAGAAGAGGCGACATGAGGTAAGGCCGGGCTTTACGGGACTGGCTCAGGTGAACGGCCGCAATTCCATATCCTGGGAAGAGAAGTTTGACTGGGATGTTAAGTATGTTGATAACATCACATTTTTAGAGGATCTGAAAATCCTCTTTGCCACAGTCGGAGTGGTCCTTGGCCACAAGGGCATCAGTTCGGGCACTTCAGCAACCATGGAGGAATTCATGGGAAGTGAGTCCTCTGATGCATCCGATAAGGAGCAGTAATAACAGAAATAATACAAGGGATGAATATGAGTGAAATTAGAATTCTCTTTACCGGTGTAGGCCGCAGGATAGAGCTTCTGCAGGCATTCAGGAATGCTGCACTGGTCCTTGACAAAAAACTTAAGATTTACGGGGCAGATATGGCGGGGACCGCTCCCGCTCTTGCTTATTGCGATTTTGCAAGAAGAGTGGTTGCCATGAAAGATCCCGGATACATAGATAATCTTCTGGATATATGTAAAAAGGATGAGATCACGCTGCTTATACCCACAATTGACA
>ODAI012315171.1_pt1 | contig 11992 bp, 6 predicted proteins | sample 1539321 | NCBI WGS metagenome assembly ODAI01 (sample SAMN02144231, study PRJEB22623) | gut metagenome | biome: sheep rumen | host: Ovis aries | place: New Zealand
GCAGGCATGGTCCAATCGATGTTGCCCATCTCTTTTTGGAGCATCGGGGCATAGCAGGAAGCCGCGTCGTCCTGCTTGACGGGAGTGAGCGTCCCCTGCCCGATCATGGGCAGCGCCTTCACCAGGAGCTCGCCTCCGAGTTTAGCCATTTTGTTGTACAGGCTCTCCCCGGTCTCATCCGCCGCGAGCGGGATCTCCTCCTGAAGCAGGATATCTCCGGTGTCCAGGCCTTCGTCCATCTGCATGATGGTCACGCCGCTCTTCTCTTCTCCGTTGATCACGGCCCACTGGATCGGCGCGGCGCCTCTGTATGCGGGAAGGAGCGAGGCGTGCACGTTTACGCATCCAAGACGCGGCAGATCAAGGATCTCTTTGCTCAGGATCTGGCCGAACGCCGCGACGACGATCAGATCCGGCGCTTCCTCCCGAAGGCGCTCCACAGCTTCGGGCCGTTTTACGCGGACGGGTGAAAATACAGGGATCCCCCATCGGTCGGCGCACTCGTGGACAGGTGTCTTGATGACGCTCTTCCCGCGTCCCTTCGGCCTGTCGGGCTGTGTGACGGCCAGCGTCACCTCGCAGCCGTTCTTCATCATGGTGTCCAGTACTTCCGCCGCCAGGTCGGGCGTTCCCATAAAGACGATCTTCAAATTCTGTTCCTCCTTCGCAGCTGCTTCTTATTCCGCTGCAGCCGGCTCTGCCGCCTCTGCCGCGGCCTCCTCTTCCTCTTTAGCGGCCATCTCGTCCAGTTCTTCGTTCGTATAGAGCTTGCCCTCGACCAGCTCCACGTACATGTGGCCTTCCAGATGGTCAAGCTCATGACAGATCGCCCTGGCAAGGAGATCGGTCCCTTCGATCGTGAATTCTTCCATATCCTCGTTCAGGGCTTTGGCAACGACATGCTGCGGCCTTGTGACCTGCCCGCTCTTCCCGGGCACGGAAAGGCATCCCTCCCAGCCGGTCTGCTCGCCGTCCTGCTCGACGATCTCCGGATTGATCAGCACGATCGGCTGATCCTGCTCCATGCTGACATCGATGACGACGATCCTTTTGAGCATTCCTACCTGCGGAGCAGCCAGTCCTACGCCGTCCGCGTCATACATGGTCTCTTTCATATCCTCGATCAGCTGCCTGATCTTGGGCGTCATCTCCTTGACCGCTTTTGCCTTCTTTTCAAGGACCGGATCACCGAGCTCTCTGATTGTTCTAAGTGACATTTACCTTTCCTGCCTTTCTGTATATATATTCGTTCAAAGCATACCTGATGCCCGGGCTGCCCCCGCGCTCCCTCAGAACGGGCTTACCGGGTCAAAATCGAACTGCATGAGCACCTGCGGATCCCTCCCGATCTTAATTAGATAGGCTTGGAACGCCTCCGCCCGGTCTTTACATCTCACCAGTTTATCATATTTTTCATTCTTGACATAGACTACGTACCGGTACTGGTCCCGGATCCTGGACAGCGAGCCTTTCGCCGGTCCGATCACGAATGCTTCCGGGTCGTCCCGCATGAACAGCTCCCGGATCCTGCCGGCGAACCCCTCGGCCTTATCTTCGTCCCGGGACTGGATCTGCACGCACAGCATATGCGCCGCCGGCGGGTACATAAGGAGCGAGCGGTATCGCATCTCCTCCTCAAAAAATCCCTCGTAATCCTGCCTCGACGCGTACTGAACAGCGTAGTTCTCCGGCTGGTAGGTCTGGATCACGACAGAACCGGGCACTTCCCCGCGGCCCGCGCGCCCCGCCGCCTGCGTCAGCAGTTGGAAGGTCCGCTCCGCAGCCCTGTAGTCGCCCGCGTACAGCGAGAGATCCGCCAGGAGGATCCCGACCAGCGTCACGCCGGGGAAATCATGTCCTTTCACGATCATCTGCGTTCCGACCAGAATGTCTGCCTCTCTATTGGCAAAAGAGGAAAGGATCTTGTCATAGCTCCCCTTTTTGGAGGTCGTGTCCGCGTCCAGACGCAGCACCCGCGCGCCGGGATACCGGATCTTCAGGTGCTCTTCGATCTGCTCGGTGCCCGCCCGCATCGCGGAGATGTAAGGGGAACCGCACTCCGGGCATTCCTTCACGTCAGGCTGCTCGTAGCCGCAGTAGTGGCAGACGAGCTTACCGTTCCTGTGCAGCGAGAGCGATACCTCGCAGTGCGGGCACTTGATCACGGATCCGCAGGATCTGCAGGAGACAAATCCCGCCATGCCGCGCCGGTTCAGGAACAGGATCGACTGCTCTCCTTTGTTCAGCCGGTCTTCCAGAAGGCCCTGCAGCTGTTCCGACATGATCGAGCGGTTGCCGTTCCTGAGTTCCTGCCGCAGATCGGCGATACTGACTTCCGGCAGTGTTCCGCCCGTGAGCCGCTCCGAAAGCCTGTAGAGGCGGTACTCCCCGCGTATGGCCCGGTCGTAGGATTCCAGGGAAGGCGTCGCGCTCCCTAAGACAACACACGCGTTCTTCATCCTCGCGAGTTCGACCGCTGTCTCGCGCGTGTGATATTTTGGCATAGACTCGTTCTTGTAGCTGCCCTCGTGCTCCTCGTCGATCACGATGACGCCGAGCTCCTTAAACGGCGTGAACAGGGCGCTCCGGGGACCGATGATCACGTCGATCTCGCCGCGCCGTGCGCGCTCCCACTGGTCCGCCTTCTCGCTCTCGGACAGGGACGAATTCATCACCGACACCCGCTCGCCAAAATACCGATAGAACCTGAGCAGCGTCTGATAGGTCAGGGCGATCTCGGGGATCAGCATGATGGCCTTCCTGCCGCGCTCGCAGATGCCGCGGATGATCGAGATGTAGACCTCCGTCTTGCCGCTGCCGGTGATCCCGTGGATCAGGCTGACCGTGGAGCGGCCCGCATCGTGATCCGCGAGGACGCCGTCGACGATCGCCTTCTGGGCGCTGCTGAGCTCTTTGGCGTCGGCTTCCGCGCTGTCAAATGAGACCGGATTCCGGAAAGACGACTCCTCCAGGACTTCGATCACGCCGGCCTGCGCCATCGCGCGGATGACGGGCGCCGCGATGTGGAGTTTGCCCGTGACCAGGCTGTAGGGCTGCCGCGGGACGTCCATCAGTTCCCGGAGGAGCCTCTCACGGGCGACCTGGTGCTTTTTGACGTATACGGCGAGCTGCTCTTCCGCTTCTTCGCGGCTGAGCCTGAGCTCGATCTCCCTGGTCTTGACCGGTTTTCCGGGTTTTCTCGAAGTCAGGACAGTTTTAAGCGCCGCCGCCATGGTGGAGCCGTACTGTCTTTTCATCCAGACCGCGAGGGCGATCGCGGCCGCGCCGTCCGGATCTTCACTGTATCCGCTGTCACCCACCGGCAGCTCCGCGATCTCCTTTACCTTGTCGGGCGGCAGTCCGCATTCGTCCTTCAGCGCGATCACATAGCCCTTGCGCATCACATTGCCTTTGCCGAACGGTACAAGAACAAGGCTCCCCGTCTGCAGCGTTTTCTGCATCCTGTCGGGAACCTTGTAAGTGAACGGCCTGTCCAGTTTGTTGTAAGCGATGTCGATGATGACTTCTGCGAATCTGCTCAAATACTCCTCCGAATCAATAGTACCGCAGCACTGTCACTCCTCTTCCAGGATCTCCCTGATCAGCACGCGCTCATCCATAGGATATTTGTGCCCCTTGATCTCCTGATAGTCCTCGTGTCCTTTTCCGGCGAGAATGACGATATCGCCCGGCTCTCCGTGCCGGATCGCGTAGCGGATGGCGTCCTTCCGGTCGGGGATCGTCACATATTTGCCGTCCGTGCGGGAGATGCCCGTCACGATGTTATCGATGATCGCCATCGGTTCCTCATCCCTGGGATTGTCCGAGGTGATGATGGTCAGCTCCGCGAGCTTACCGCTCGCCTCTCCCATCTCGAAGCGGCGCTCCGGATCGCGGTTGCCGCCGCATCCGAACAGGCACACCAGCCTGTGGGGCTCGTACTCGCGAAGGGAAGAGAGAAGACTGCTCAGCGCCATCGCATTGTGCGCGTAGTCGATCATCAGCGTGAAATCATCGCTGACCCTGACCATCTCGATCCTGCCGCGCACGCGGACTTCGCGCAGGGCTTTCTGTATTTTGTCAGGTGTCACGTCAAAGTGCCTGCAGACGGCGATCGCGCAGAGCGCGTTGTATACGCTGAAACGTCCGGGCGTAGGGACCTCCGCGTGGAAATCCATCAGTCCCTTCACGTCAAATGAAACGCCCAGCTCGCCTGGCTTTTTGATCAGCTCCAGGTTCTCCGCGTACAGGTCCGCCTTGTTCCCGATCCCGTAGGTCTCGACGCTGCAGGTGTGTCCTGCCATGACCTCCTTGTAGTGAGGGTCGTCCGCGTTGAAGATGCCGGCCTTGCACTGCCTGAACAGAAGGCTCTTGCACTGAAGGTACTCGTTGAAGTCCTTGTGCTCGTCCTTGCCGATGTGGTCAGGCGACAGATTTGTAAAAATACCGAGGTCGAACAGGAATCCCTGCGTCCTGTGGAGCTTCAGCGCCTGGGAGGAGACCTCCATGACGACTGCCTGGATGCCGGCGTCCGCCATGTCGCGGAAGGTCTTCTGAAGGACTGTGGATTCCGGAGTCGTGTTGGGAGCCGGGAGCCGCACATCGCCGTACAGGATCTCGATGGTCCCGATAAGGCCCGTCCTGATGCCGGACGCCTCGAGGATCGACTTCACCATGTATGTGGTCGTCGTCTTGCCCTTGGTGCCCGTAACGCCGATGATCTTCATCTCCGACGCGGGATCGCCGTAATAAGCCGCCGCGATATAGGCCATCGCGTAGCGCGTGTCCTGCACGCGGATGATGACAGGGTCTTCGACCGGAGTCTTTCCCTCAAGGTCCGACAGATCGAGGTCCTTCTGCACGACGAGCACAGCCGCGCCGTCGAGGAGCGCCTGCCTGGCGTATTCATGTCCGTCTTTCTTCGCGCCGACGATACAGAAGAAAAGACTGTCTTTTATCACCTTTCTGGAATCGTTCACGATCCCGCTGATCGCAGTGCCGCGAAGCTCGCGGGCTCTGGCGGGATCCGTGACCGCTTCGCCTTTCAGTGTATTAAAATGGTAGTCCAGTTTGCGGATCAGTTCTGAAATCTTCATTTTGTCACTCCAATCTTTGACGCACGTCAGTGCCGCCTATGCCGGCACAACAGCCATTGAGAAGGTCAGCAGCATGCCCGTCGTCGGCTCACGTTCCTAATGCTCTCCGCCGGGCATGTTGCTTCCCTTTTTCAATACCGGTGTGCCGGTGGAGGCCGGCACCGCTGCCGCGTCCTATCTGCGTGCCCTGAAATCCTTCACAATATACTGCATACTCTCCCTTCCGTTCCAGGAATTGACGTCGGGATAGTACACCATATCTATTGTAACATTTCCTGCGCCCCTGAGAAGCCCCTCAAAAGCGCCTCTTCCCGCGCCTTCGTCAACATCCGCGCCAAATTCGTTCGCGTCTCCGAACCGGATCAGGTCCATCCTGGTGCCTCTGTCGTCCTGCGCGTCCAGCCTGATCACGTTCCTGTTCTTTCCGAGCACTTTCGCGGACAGGAGCCGTATGTTCCTCGTCGCAAAGAGCGGTTTCGGATTTCCGTTCCCGCAGGGCTCAAGGAGCTCCAGCTCCCTGGTCATCGCGATCCCCATGAACCGCGGCGGAAGTTCCATGTCCACCCGTACCACTTCCTGCAGGTCATCCCCGGTAAGTGCGCAGTCCTCCTCTACTCTTCTGGCAAATTCCGCGAAGTTCTCCTCCTTTATGGTGAGACCTCCGGCCATCTTGTGCCCGCCGAATTTCTCGAGCAGGTCGGAGCACGCGTTCATCTGCGCATACATGTCGTAGCTCTCGATGGAGCGGCCGGAGCCTTTGAGCATGCCGTTCCCGGTCCTGGTCAGGACAAATACCGGCCTGTGCCGGCTCTCTTTGATCCTGCCCGCGATAATGCCCGCGAGAGACTCGTGGCAGTTCTCCAGGAGGAGCACAAGCACCTTTCTGTCCCCCATGTTCTCCCGGTCAATGAATTCCTCAGCCATCCCGACGCCCTGGGCCGTCATGCTCTTACGGCTGTCGTTGAGATCCTTGAGCTGCTGGGCGCTGCGGAGCGCCTCGGAAAGATCATCCTCCATGAAGAGCTGCAGGCCCCTGAGCGCGCTGTCCAGCCTGCCCGTCGCGTTGAGGCAGGGCCCCAGCACGAACCCGGCGTGATAGCAGGTGAGGGGCGTGTCGCTAAGGCCGGTCACGCGGAGCAGCGCCTTAAGGCCCGCATTGCGGGAGACGGAGGCTTCCCTAAGGCCTTCCCTCACAATGATCCTGTTCTCGTCGCGGAGCGGCATGACGTCGCAGACAGTCGCCAGACCGGCAAAAGGAAGCAGATCGCGAGGTTCGACCGCAGGTCCGGGCTCGTGGTCGCGCCCGCGACCGGAAGGCCCGGGCTGCGGTCGCGCTGCCTGCGGCCGCTCTGCGCCTGCAAGTTCCTCCGCGAGAAGCATGCACAGTTTGTAGGCGACTACCGCGCCGCAGATATCCGGAAAAGGATACGCTGGCTCGCCCGAAGCGCCCTCGGGGATCTTGGGATCCACCACCGCGTCCGCCGGCGGCAGTATATACTCCCTCGTCCCGTCTTCCCCCGCGCGGAAAGGCACTTCGTGGTGGTCCGTCACGATGACCGTCATCCCCAGGCTCTTCGCGATCCCGAGGGGCTCCGACGCCGCAATCCCGTTGTCGCAGGTCACGATCGTATCCACCCCGTCTTCCGCCGCGTCCCGCACGATCCGCTCGTTGATGCCGTAGCCGTCTTTGACGCGGTCCGGCAGCACGCAATCCGCGTCGTTCCCGAATCTCCGGAAGGAATGCCACAGTATGTAAGACGAACAGATCCCGTCCACGTCGTAATCGCCGATGATCCGGATCCGCTTCCCTTCCCTCACCTTGTCTGCCAAAATAGAGACCGCCTTCTCCGCATCCGGAAGGAGCCGAGGGTCATGGAGGTCTTCCGTCGTCCCGCGAAGGAACTGTTCCGTCTCTTCTTCGCCGATCACATCCCGGTTCCTGATGAGGCGCGCGAGCACCGGCGAGATCCCGCAGGAGGCCGCTATTTTATTGAAATCCGCCCTTTTGGCGGTCACGATCCATTTTTTCGTTCTCATTTGTCCGGTCCTCTTAACAGCACCGCATACACAAGCAAGGGAACGGACGAGAGGGTCCGTTCCCTTACATAAAAGTCAGTGAATGTCTTATTGTCAGACGGTGATCTTGGCCTTGTTCTTCTCTTCGATCTCTTTCTGCCTCTGGAGCTTTCTCTCCTTCTTGGAAAGATTCGACTGGCCGCTCTTTTTCTTGGAAGAAGCCGATCCGCTGTTGGAACCGCCGCCGTTTCCGCCGTTCCCGCCCTTCTTGTCCGCGTCGCTGCCGCTCTTGATGCCTGTGGAGGCAGGCTCATTGTCCTTGGCAGACGCTATTTTGGTGCGGAGCAGGTGCCACAGGGGACCCGCGATGCATACGGATGACCAGCAGCCTGCCACGATACCGACCATCAGAGGAAGCGCGAACTCCTTGATGGAGGCAACGCCGAAGATGTACAGGGTCAGCACCATGAAGAAAGTCGTCAGAGAAGTAAAGATACTTCTGGAAAGAGTCTGGCTCACACTGGTATTGACAACGTCTTCCAGGCTCTGGCCCGCTTTTCTGATCTGAAGGTTCTCACGCACGCGGTCGAACACGACGATGGTCGCGTTGATCGAATAACCTACGATCGTCAGCATGCACGCGATAAACGTGCTGCCTACGCTGATCCTGATCACCGCGTAAGCGGCCAGGACGATAAGGCAGTCGTGCGCGAGGCAGATGACCGAGGAAGCACCGAAGCGGGCGTCCTTGAAACGGAACCAGATATATGCCAGCATCAGGACAAGCGCCACGATGACCGCGTTCACGGCTGCGGACTTCATCTCGGAGCTGATCGTGGAACTGATCGTCTCGGATGTGATGTTGTCCTTGTCGACGCCGAAAGTATCTTCGAGAGCGACTGCAAGGGCCGTGCCCTTCTCAGCATCGAGTTCCTGCGTCTTGAAGATCACTTCGCTGCTGCCTGCGACCTTCTGTACCTGAGGGCTCGCGTCACCGGTCGCTTCTGTAATGACGGGAACGACCTTCTCGTTGATCTCATCCAGGGACATGTCCTCGTTAAATGTGACGTTCGTGGAAGTGCCGCCCACAAAGTCAAGGCTGTAGTTGAGGGCGCCCTTGCCGCCGGAAGCGTTCATGGCCATGCCGACGAAACCGACTACGATCAGCGCGGCAGAGATGGCGAATACGATCACTCTCTTTCCGACGAAGCCAAAGATCTTAGCTTCCTTTGCCTTGCCGTAGAACTTCTCGTCCTGCGCGCCGAGCGCGTAGAAGATGTTCATGAGAAGCCTTGTAACGAACAGGGCAGTGAACATGGATACGATGATACCGATCGCCAGCGTGTAGGCGAATCCCTTGATCGAACCGGATCCGAGGAAGGCCAGAACTGCTGCCGCGATCAGGGTAGTGACGTTGCCGTCGATAATCGCGGACAGGGCCTTGTCGAAACCGCCCTTCATAGCCAGCCTGACATTCTTGCCGGCCGCGATCTCCTCACGGATACGCGCGAAGATGATAACGTTCGCGTCGACCGCCATACCGATGGAAAGCAGGATACCTGCGATACCGGGCAGCGTCAGCGTGATATCAAACGCGTTGAGAATGATCGTGACGAGCAGAATATAGATGCACAGAGCGAGTGCCGCGCACACGCCGGGCAGCCAGTAGATCGCGATCATAAGTACGCAGACCAGCGCGAAACCGATCATGCCCGCAGTCTTGCTGGTCCGGATCGCGTCCTGACCGAGCTGTGCGCCGACGATCTGGGAGCGCAGTCTCTGCAGCTCGACCTTCAGTCCGCCGATACGGATGTTGGATGCAAGGCTTTCAGCCTCTTCGATCGTATTTTCACCGGTGATGACAGCGCGGCCGTCAGTGATCGCCGCCTGTACTCTCGGAACGCTTATGAATCTTCCGTCATAATAGATACCGATGGTCTCGCCTGCCGCATACGCCTTCGTCGTCGCTTCAGCGAACTTCTTCTTTCCTTCGTCATTAAAAGTAAGGGAGACGACGATCTGCTGGTTATTCATGTTGTCATTCTGATAACCCGCTTTCGCCTCGACTACGTCAGTACCTTCAAGGACTACTTCACCGTCAGCAATGATATCTTTAAGCTCTTTGTTGAGCACATAGCCGTAATTGCCGTCCTCGTCCGTGCCGAGCTGGTAGTTCTGGTTGCCTTCGTCGTCAGTCTGCCTGATAAAATACAGAGAGCCGGGCTGTCCCAGTTCTGTCAGGATCTTATTCGTCTCCTCTACACCGGAAATGCCGGGGATCTCGATATTGATCCTGTCGTTTCCTTCGGTATAGACCTGGGCTTCCGTGCTGTACTGGTCGACACGCTGCTGAAGCTTGTAGACGGTATCAGACATATCTTCCGCACTGGGTGCTGTCTCTCCCACCGCTTCATAGGTAATACTCGCGCCGCCTGCCAGATCAAGGCCCAGCTTGATGTTGTGATAAGATCCCCTGTGACCAGCGCCGAGACCGACGACCGCGGTGTAAGCCATAAGTGCCGTAATGACCGCTGTCAGGACCAGAGCGATGGCTGCTCTCGATTTTTTCATGCTCCTGCTTCTCCTCTTCTATACTATCCTGGTTGTTTTAAGTCCTGTTTCAGGGAACTTTTTTATACCTGAAGGCGGAACTTCCCCAAAAATGGATACAACCTTTGAAATTATAGCACAAAAAAAAATATTGTAAACAACTTTCTGGAATTTGAACGGGTGAACGGGTGCCGCTTCCTCGTTCAATGATTTGGAACGGGTGCCGCTTCCTCGTTCAATTAACCTCGTTCAATTAAGCGCCGGGCACGGCCTGAGTAGCATTCCCGAAAGTAATGCTGTATTATTTAGACAAACGAAAGAATTTAGAAGTTTTTTAAAGAGGATAAGCCCTTGGAAACAATGATCAGGCATTCAGTATTACCGGCCGGAAATCTCAGGATCCTGCTGGCAGATTCACATTCTGTTCCATCGCCCAGCACGAGCCGGTCTGCATGCACCACTTTACAGATAGATTCTGCTCGCTCAACTGTACAGATAGAGTCTGCCCTCTCCCGCGCGCTGACTGCTGCTGCCCTTGAGATCTACCTTGGCCGCAAGCCCTCATCAGAAGAACTGTCCGGCGAAATACGCATTCCCGGAGAAAAGCCCTGTTTTCCCGCACATCCTGATTTTTACTATAATATTTCCCACTCCGGTGGTATCGCCGTCTGCGGTCTCTCAGATCATCCGATCGGGATCGACATCCAGAAAGTCACAAAAAACACGAAACAGATCCTCCGCATTACGAAACGCTTCTTTTCTGCTGAAGAGCAGGAATCTCTGCAGGCATTGCTGGATACAAATGAACCGGCGGCAATGTGCCGCCTCTTCTGCCGATACTGGACTGCCCGCGAGAGCTATATCAAGCTTATCGGGCGTGGTCTTGCGGAACCCTTTGCGAACTTCCGGCCGGATCTCGATGCCGGCGTGATCCATGCTTTACGATCCCATTGCGCTGACTCGACCGGTCCTTTATCCGAAGATACATTCTATCTCACGGAATGCCCTGCACCTGAAGGCTTCTGCCTTACGGTGTGCAGTACCGTTCCGCTTCCCACCTGCACTCCCGATGAGATCTTTGACCATAGCTGAATCACTGACATTGCCGACTCCACCAGGAAGATAACTTCTCTCTGTCCTGGTGGAGCCTTTTATTTGCTCCGGTTCACAGGCTCCACTAAATTTCGTACAGAAGCTTTTCCTGGTGGCGCCGGATGCATGCATGTTCCACCAAGAATCTGGATATTCTGATCTTAGTGATGCCTTTCAGGCTTCTTGTTCCACCAAGATTTGATGGCGACTATTCTTGGTGGAGCTTCCTGACTGAATCATTCCACCAAGATCTGATAGCGACCATTCTTGGTGGAACTTCCCGGCTGAATCACCCCACCAGGAAATCAGCTCCATGCAATTCTGGTGGAGCAATCAGGCAATCACCCCCACCAGGAAATCAACTTCAAGCAATTCTAGTGGAGCCGCCCGGCAACCACCCCCACCAGAAAATCAACTCCATGCAATTCTAGTGGAGTCGCCAGGCAGCCCGGCCATCCCCACCGGATAATCAGTTCCACCAGAAGTCAAAATACGGCCGTACCGGTGGAGCAGCAGTTCTCCAGCCAGAAAATCGAGTAGGATGCTCGATTGACCGTTGGCCGTGGGGTGCATCTTCGTGCAAGCACGAGATGCGCCCCACGGCTCTGTCCCGCAATGACCCATGCCGACATCTCGCATCCGCTTCGCTCCTGCTCGATGTCGCGGCATTCGCCGTATGTGTCCGGTCTGTCAAACGTCCATTTGAGAGCATGCTCTCAATGTCCACTTGCCATCCCGTCCACGCGTGGCTCATTGTTTCGCGCAAAAAGTGACACGGGAACAGTCCCGTGTCACCTTCTTAACTCACTCTTGTGGTCATGCCCGCTCTGCGGGCACAAACAAGTGCCTGAAGAAGACGCGCTTTGCGCGGCTTCTAAAGATGCGAACCTCGTTGTGCGAGCATCTATTTCACTCTTTATTCTTCCTCTGCAGCCGTGATGGCGATCCCGAGCTCCTCGAGCTGCTTCTCATCCACCACATTCGGCGCCTCGCTCATGAGGTCCACAGCATCCTTGTTCTTGGGGAAGGCCATGACGTCGCGGATGCTCTCCGCGCCGGTCATCAGCATCGCGAAGCGGTCGATGCCGTAAGCCAGTCCCGCGTGCGGCGGTACGCCGTACTTGAACGCTGTCAGGAGGAATCCGAACTTCTCCTGCGCCTCTTCGGGCCTCAGGCCGATCACTTCGAACATCTTCTCCTGGATGTCGTTCTGGTGGATCCTGACGCTTCCGCCGCCC
>ODAI013565351.1_pt1 | contig 11991 bp, 6 predicted proteins | sample 1539321 | NCBI WGS metagenome assembly ODAI01 (sample SAMN02144231, study PRJEB22623) | gut metagenome | biome: sheep rumen | host: Ovis aries | place: New Zealand
ATCTGGGTTACCATGACCTTTGAGGAGAATGGCAGGAGCTTCCTCGGCACAACGGTGTCCGCCATGGGTCTCACGCTGACCGGACTCGGGGTTGATGCACTGGGCTTCAACTGCAGTCTCGGCCCAAAGGAACTCCTCCCGCTGATCCGGGAACTGCGCTGCTGGACAGATCTGCCTCTGATCCTGAAGCCCAACGCGGGACTCCCTGATCCTGCCACGGGCGAATACCGGATTACACCGGAAGAATTCGCTGATGAACTTTTGCCTTCGGTGGATGACGGTGTATATATTCTTGGCGGCTGCTGCGGGACTACGCCGGATTTCATCCGGGCACTTCGTGACCACCTGCAGAAGAGAAATGGCAAAGCAGCTGATCGGGCTGTGCCTTCTGCTGAAGTGGACACCGCGGAACGGAGCGTCCTCAGAGACTCCTCCGAAGCTGCCCCTCTCTCCGGGAGCTTCTCTTCTTCTGTCCGTCGGTACGGCATCTGTTCTGCTGCGCGGACTGCGGCGTTTGAAGGAGTAAAGGTCATCGGTGAACGGATCAACCCGACCGGAAAGAAGCGCTTTCAACAGGCCCTGCAGGAAAACGATATCGACTACATTGTCGCCAGAGGGATCGAGCAGCAGGACGCCGGGGCAGATATTCTCGACGTCAATGTGGGACTTCCGGGGATCGATGAGCCCACAATGATGACCCGCGTGGTCAAGGCGCTTCAGGCTGTTGTGGATCTCCCGCTGCAGATCGACTCTTCCGATCCCGCCGCCATTGAGGCGGGCCTCCGGGCAGTCAACGGGAAGGCAATTGTGAACTCAGTGAACGGCAAGAGAGAAGTTCTCAATGCCGTTCTGCCGCTCTGTAAAAAATACGGAGCTGCCGTCGTGGGGCTTTGCCTGGACGAAAAGGGAATTCCGAAAACCTGGCGGGAGCGGGCAGAGATCGCAGAGAGAATACTGAATGCTGCGCTGGACGCCGGCATCCCGAGAGAGGACGTGCTGATCGACTGTCTGACCCTCACGGTCTCTGCCCAGCAAGAGCAGGCAAATGAGACACTGAAGGCAGTCCGTTATGTCCGTGAAACCCTCGGCCTTCACACGGTGCTTGGCGTAAGCAACATCTCTTTTGGACTCCCGGCAAGGGAGAAGATCACCGTGAGCTTCCTCACACTGGCGCTCCGGGAGGGCCTCGACCTTCCGATCGTCAACCCGAATCAGCCTGCTGTCATGGACGCGATTGCGGCGTTCCGTGTACTGTCCGGCGAGGACCGGGACAGCGAGGCTTTTATTCGCCGCTTTGCTGAGGAGGGAGCTGCCGGGACCGGGCGAGGAAAGGAGACGGAAACCGGGAAAACAGCCGGAAAGGAGCCCAGTCTCGCTGAAGCAATCCTTCGGGGAATGAAGGCAGAGGCAGCGCATCAGACTGAGCTGGCGCTCGAAACGCGCACGGAACTTCAGGTTGTGGATGAGCTGCTCATTCCGGCACTGGACCGGGTGGGAGAACTGTATGAGAGGCAGGAGCTCTTTCTCCCGCAGCTGATTAACGCCGCAAACGCCGCCTGCGGAGGCTTTGATGTGATCCGCTCGCGGCTGGCAAAGTCCGGCGAAGCCGGGGTATCCCGGGGAAAGATTCTTCTGGCCACGGTTTTCGGAGATATCCACGATATTGGGAAAAACATTGTCCGAGTTGTTCTGGAAAACTACGGTTATACCGTGTTGGACCTCGGACGGGATGTCCCAGCGGAGAAGGTTGTGGAGACGGCAATCCGGGAGGACATCCGCCTGATCGGGCTCTCCGCACTGATGACGACCACGGTAGGCAGCATGGCTGAAACAATTGCGGCAATACGCCGGAGCGGCCATCCCTGCAAAATCATGGTGGGGGGCGCGGTGCTGACTGCGGAATACGCCGCCGCCATCGGCGCAGACTATTATGCGAGGGATGCCAAGCAGAGCGCGGATATCGCCCGCAGAGTGCTCGGTTGAGACGGGAGAAAACATGGAACAGAATATACGGGACTACCTGAAAGAACAGCCGCTGCTCTTTGACGGCGGCATGGGGACCTTCTATGCGGAGAGAAACCGGACGTCTCCCAATGCCTGTGAGTGGGCGAGCATCACCAACCCGATGGAGATCGAAGCCATCCACCGGGCTTATCTGGATGCGGGATGCAGGGCCATCAAGACCAATACCTATGCTGTGAACCGCTTGAGAATGTCCGAAACCGACTGCCGTGCGCTGATCAGCGCGGCCTGTGAGATCGCGCGGCGCGCAGCGGGGGACGCGGCATATGTCTTTGCGGCGATCGGCCCCGTTGAGGTCCAGGACGAGCGGGACATGCTGAGCGAGTACTGCTTTGTAGCAGACCGCTTCCTGGAGCTCGGGATGCGACACTTCCTGTTCGAGACCCACAGCTCGGATCTCTATCTGCATGAAATTGCAGATCATATCAAAAGCCGGGACCCCGAGGCCTTCGTGATTCTGTCCTTCAATGCGCAGCCTGACGGCTTTACCGCCGACGGAAGCAGGATCCGGGATCTGTGCCGGAGAGCGGAGGAAGATCCGAATGTCGATGCGGTCGGGCTTAACTGCCTGACGACCGCGCGCCACATGGTGGAGCTGCTCCGGCGGATCGGTCCGCTGAAGATCCCGGTCTCGGTCATGCCCAATGCCAGTTATCCGACCGTCCGCGGTAACCGCAGCTACTACGACGGAAATCCTGCCTACTTTGCTTCCCAGATGGCAGTGCTTCGAGATGAGGGCGCCAGGATTTTGGGCGGCTGCTGCGGCACCACGCCCGAGTATACCGTTGCGACACGAGAGGCGCTCCTGAGGACTGCCCCGGTGAAGATTACACTCCATCCCACACAGGAAGAGCATGTCCCGGAAGCAGTGGAAAATCCCTTCTGGGACGTCCTTTGCAACCGGAAGCGGAAAGCGATTGCCGTGGAACTGGACCCTCCGGAAACGGCGGATCTTAAGAAGTTTATGGATGGAGCCCGCGAACTGCGAACCAGGGACATTGACATCATCACCATTGCCGACTGCCCGGTGGCCAGGGCACGGGTGGATTCCAGCCTGATGGCATGCAAGCTGCACCGGGAACTGGGAATCAGCGCCCTGCCGCACATGACCTGCCGGGACCGGAACCTCAACGCGACACAGGCGCTGCTGCTGGGCCTCTGCGCGGAGGGAATCGGCAATGTTCTGGTCGTCACCGGCGACCCGATACCCAATGCCAGCCGGGATGAAGTGAAGAGCGTTTATAATTTCAATTCCAGACGCCTGATCCGATACATTCAAAGCCTGAACGAAGAAGTCCTCCCTCATCCGTTCCGCATCTTTGCCGCACTGAATGTCAACGCGCGCAACTTCCGGATTCAGCTGGACATCGCACAGAAAAAGGAAGAGAACGGGGCTGAGGGGTTCCTGACCCAGCCGATACTGAGTCCGCAGGCGGCGGAGAATCTGAAGCTTGCACGGCAGACCCTCCGGGGGAAGATACTGGGCGGGATCATGCCCGTGGTAAGCAAGCGGAACGCCCTTTTTATGAACAGTGAGATTGCGGGCATCACGGTGGATGAAGGGATCATAGCCCGATATGAGGGTGCGGACCGGGAGCAGGGAGAGGCACTTGCGGTTGAGATCTCCACGGACTTCGCACGGCAGATCGCGGACGATATCGACGGATATTACCTGATGACACCGTTCGGACGCACAGGGCTGATTGTCCGTATCCTCGACCGCTTCCGGGAAGAGGGCCTGATCTGAACATCATGGGAGGGAAAAGATAAACAAACTCCAGTTTCTCACAGAAATAAAAGGACAGCCCGGGAAGGACTGTCCTTGTTCTTTAAGACGGTATTTTTGCCGATACTGCTCCGACAGAAGGCTGAAATGAGAGGTCCCGATCGGGAATCTTTGTCTGGAGGACGTGTTCATCATCGCAATATGCTGTAGGCGGAGAACGAGCTTATTTCTGCAGCGTGCGCACTCTTTTCGCGGTAAAGTCAGCAATCTGTGCCCACAGCTTCTTCAGCTGTTTCTTATGAGAGCAGAGCTTCTCCGTACAGTTCTGGCAGCGGAGATAGTCGTTGGTCTGTTCAGAAAATCGCTCCGGATGCAGGTAGAATGTAAGTTCCCAGCGGATGAGCAGCGCGATGGACAGCACAAGCAGTCCCCAGGTATAGGGCTTCATTACAAAGAAAAGTGGCGTGAACATCATTGCATAATCCCAGTTGTAGATTCTGCAGGTGCTGCAGCACTTGTTCTTCAAAAACCATGTCTGGAAGGGACAGAAGAACAGAATACAGATCATGTCACAGACGGAATAGGCGCAGCTGAGCAGCAGCATGATGCCATCATCCAGAATGCCGGCCATATAGAAAGAGCCAAAGACAGCATTAAAGCCGATCCAGATCAGGAGCACGAGTACAGTGCCGTTGTTGTCCTGAATGGCTATTTCTGTCCGGCCGGATTTGATATAGTTTTTTGCAAACTGCTTCTGACACCCTGGACTCTCCAGTCTGGACGGGAAGAACCGACAGATCATCTCAGCTGTAAACAGTGCGAAGGTTACATAGAGCATGACTGGGCGTTCTTCCAGAGAATCCAGTACAGCGGGTCCATTATAGACTCTGTGAATGATATACAGTACCAGCAGTACGATAAACAGCAGCGACCGGTATACAAGACGGAAGTAATGAAATGTACTGACAGGGGTAAGCTTTATTTTTCGTTTCACGAGTCATCACCAGATCTTTGGGTTACTGATTATTGTTTTGCAGAGTGTCTTTTCCCAGGCCTTCAAGCGGCGAGGGATTCAACTTTGCTGATGACTTTACCACAGCGGCTTGAGTCTGTCAATTGCCGGGAGTGCAGGGATTCATTTCCGACAGCAAGGCGCATTTACGCAAAAACTGTTGCGAAACGGTTTTTTTTGGGCTATACTGTGTCCATCCTGATGAACTATTGGAGGAGCTATGGAACAGTCATATATCGCGCGTACCAGCGGTATCAAGGCCCGTGACAAGATCGGCTACGCCATGGGAGATGTGGCCTCGTGCCTGGTCTTCGGCCTTACGCAGAGCATCCTGAACAAGTACTACACGGATATCCTGCAGATCAGTGTCCTGAGCGTGATGATCATGACGATCATTGCCAGAATCTGGGACGCCGTCAACGATCCTATCTGGGGTCGGCTTATCGACGGCGCAAAGCCGAAGCAGGACGGGAGATATCGCAGGTGGATCAAGATCTTTGCCGTTCCGGTTGCACTGGCTGCAGTCCTGATGTTCGCAGACGTTCGTGGTTTCAGCGCGGGCGGGAAGCTTGCGTGGATTTATGTGACCTACATCCTTTTTGGCATGCTCTATACCTGTATCAATATCCCCTATGGATCTCTGGCGCAGGTGATCACGTCCAGCGACAAGGAACGCTCCTCCCTGTCGGTTTTCCGCTCCATCGGTTCCACATTCGGCGCCATGCCGGCGATGGTGCTGGCCAGTATGTGCTATGTAAAGCTGGAGGACGGGACAAGCCAGATGGATTATCACAAGGTCTTTGTCGGCGCGGCGGTGATTGCGGTCCTCAGTGTTGTGGCCTACTTCCTCTGCTATGCGTGGACCAAAGAGCGTGTGGAGTCTGTCCCGGATCCCAGAGAGAAGGGCCAGACCATGAAGGTTATCCGGGTCCTCCTGAAGAGCCGGCCATTCATGGCAGTGAGCCTCGCCAGCATGCTCTTCCTGGCGGCGCAGATGTTTGGACAGGGATACAACACCTATCTGTTCGACCATTATTTCCACAGAACCGGTCTCACCATGCTCCCGACGGTATTCCAGTACCTGCCGGTGGCGGTCGTCATGTTCTTTGCCACCCGCATGGGCAACAGGTTTGGCCGCCGTGAGGTATGTGCCTATGGTATCCTGGTGGCTGCGGTATTCTATATCGTGCTCTTCATTCTGGCGCTCTTCGGCATCACAAACGTATGGCTCTATCTTGCCGCCTGTCTGATGTCCGGGATCGGCACAGCCTTTATTTTCCTGCTGATCTGGGCTCTGGCCTCGGACGCCATCGACTATAACCGGGTGACCTTCGGTCTGAACGACGAGGCAACAAGCTACGCGTTCTACTCCTTCATGCGCAAGCTTGGCCAGACAGTTGCCACAATCCTCATTAACGTTCCGCTGCTGCGCATCGGCTACAGCGGCAGCAAGCTCAACACAGAAGGATTGACCGACCAGGCTCTGCAGAGCATGTACAACTCCTCCGTCATGATTCCGGCAGTACTGTTCCTGCTGGTCTTCCTGTTGCTCCGCTTTGCCTATCCTCTGGGGAAGAAGGAAATTGAGACCCTGCAGGCTGAGAAAGATAGAATCGGAACGAAAGCCTGAAAGAAAGGAAAGCGATGATGAAAAAACTGACAGAGATGAACAACCGGGAGCTCTTCTGCGTTCTGACAGGCGATGGAGAAATCGTCCAGCAGAGCATGTTGAAGGAGCTGATCCTCGCCTATAAGGCGAAATACCCGGAGAAGGTCGGACATTTCGGAGAGATGGATCTGAGCGCAATCGTGAAGGAAATGATGGCCGAATAAGCCGGCAGTCATCCCGGGCCCTTCGGATGAAATACAGGGATGGTTCTGCCGTCATACAGAATCTGTACAAAGCCCGCGTCAGCGGGCTTTGTTTATAAGTCTTCATTTCCGGGGAGAGATGCGCATGTCAGAAACACAGGTAATGCTCAAGTCCATAGCCTGCCTCCGACGGGAATCGGCACACTTTACGGTGAATGCGTACCAGAGGGGCTTTCGCTGGACCAGGACGGAGATCCGGGACCTGCTGGACGATGTCCTCGCCTTCTCGGCGGCATATTCCAAAGAACCCGATGCATTCTATTGTCTGCAGCCGGTTGTGATTACCCCGTCAGCAGAGGAAAGCGGCTGGCACGTCATAGACGGGCAGCAGAGGCTGACGGTGTTGTATCTGTTTTACTGCTGCTATGCCTGGATGGTCCCGCCGAATGACCGCTACAATCTCCTCCCCTTCTCCGTTGCCTACATGGGGAAGCCCAGACTGCAAACCTGCCTGGAGTCCATAAAGGAGAAGGAATATATCAGCGCGGGGAAGTTTGCCGCGGAGATGGCGGAGTACGACGATGATATCGACTGCCACTATCTCCTGGAGGCCTATCAGTGCATCGGCGACAGACTGCAGGGACTCCTGAAAAGTCCGTATGCCCGGGCTGAGCTGAGAACACTGAAGGACACCTTCGACACCCGGGTAAAGGTCATCTGGTATGAAGTGAGAGATCTGAGCCCTGCGGAGGAGACGACGCTGTTCATCCGGCTGAATACAGGCAGGATTGCGCTGACGGACGCGGAGCTGATCCGTGCGCTTCTGCTGGAACGGAGAGATCCGCAGTATATCCGTGCAGACTCTGGGAAAGAGAGCTCTTCCGCTCTCCCGGAGAACAGGCCGGAGGACTCTGCCCTGCAAAGGAGAGTTGCCGCACAGTGGGGAGAGATGGAACGGCGCTTCGAAGACCCGCAATTCTGGAACTTCCTCACCGGCGGGGAGACCCGAGAGGGCTCCGGCCCCACCCGGATGGATCTCCTCTTCCGCGTGATGGCGCTGGAGCTGAACCGCGGCGTTCTTGCCGATGCGGAGAAGCGGTACACGGAAGATGCACCCGGGGCCGTGTCGGAGACGGCAAACCCGGAGCGCTTTTCCTTCTATGTGTTCTCTGCCTGGCAGAGACTGCTGAGGAAGACCCGGGAAAGTGATGCGGGAGCGGCACAGGATCTCGGCTGTGCGGACGGCAGAGAGACGATATGGGAAGAGGTTCGGGCATATTACGGGATGTTCCTGCGCTGGTATGAAGATCTCCGTGTATACCACAGGGCAGGACTTCTGCTGACTGCCTTCCCCGGCCGGGCTCCCGAGCGGGTGTTGGAGCTTGTGCGTCTGTACAGGGAGACGGAGAGCGGAACCGGAGAAGGCCAGGATCAGTGTTGTGGGGAGCCTTTCTCAGAGAAGCTGCTCCGACTCATTTCCCGGAAGTTGTTTGGCGGGGATCGGATGACAGCGTCAGAATGCCGGGAGTGGGTAACCGGCCTGCTCTATCCGCGGGATGCGCAAAAAATCCGACAGGCCCTTCTGATCTACAACCTCGCTCTTCTGGAAACCATGGAACCGGAAGGACGATTCCCGTTTGAAGCGTACCGCAGCGGTGGACGGCTGAACTGGGATCTGGAGCATATTAACGCCACCGGCGGTGCGGAAGAGCCGGAACATTCTATCGGGAATCTGACCCTGCTGGATGGCGCCATCAACCGGGCATACCGCAACGACGCTTATGCTCTCAAGCAGAAGGCCATCCGGAAGCGTAGGGCGGAAGGGGTTTACATTCCGCCGGGAACCTGGAGAGTGTTTGCAAAGAATTTCCCTGGGGCGGCGGATCTGACGCACTGGGAAGAAACGGACAGGAAAGCGTACACGGATGAGCTGATTGCCCTGCTGTGTTCGTTTCTGAAGCTGGAGGAGTCCGTGGATGGAAACTGACAATCGGACAGAGCCCTGTATACAGCACGGCGGGGCGGACGCACCGCCCGTTACCGAGACCCGTGTCCCTTATGAGACTATGCGTCGGCCTGGCCCGAATTTCGCAGATCAGGAGACTGCGGCAGCTGCCTCTGACCGTTCCAGGCTGGAGACTGGGCGGGTCAGAATCTCCGGAGAGCAGTCGTCCCCGGCGATATTCGGCGAGGCGTCGGAAGAGAGCCTCTGGAGTCTCCTCCACGGACGAGGGCTAACCATCTGTATCCCTGCCCTGCAGCGGGACTACATACATGGACGTACAGACAGGGAGACCGGGCTTGTCCGCAGGCATCTGGTGAAGGAACTGATGCAGAGTCTGTGCGCGGCCGCACGCTCCGACGGCGATATGCAGAGGCTGGATCTGGGCTTTGTCTGCGGCAATCTGGAGGAAGAGCGTTTCCTGGTCCCCGTAGACGGACATCAGCGCCTGACAGCTCTGCTCCTGCTGCACTGGCTGCTCGCCCACGAGTCCGGCCGCCTGAGCGGAGACCCCGTGGTACGCGATTGCCTTCTGCGTTTCCGTTATGAGGGCAGGGAGAGTGTCATGCACTTCTGGGAACGTCTGGTCATGGAGCCGCCCTGCGACCTCTGCCTGCCCTGCGGGGAAGAAGAAAAAAATCTGAGCGGGGCGATTTGCTGCTGCAGATGGTTTACGGAAGACCTTGAAGGCGACGGAACGGTCCGCAGCATGCTTGTTATGCTGGATGCCCTGCAGGAGGGGCTGAATGCTGTGACAAGGGAGGGCATCCCGGCGCAGAAGCTTTTTTTGCTCCTGACCTCTGAATGCCGACCAGTGTACTTCCTGTTTCTGAATCTGGATGATGCCGGTCTGAGCGACAGCACCTATATCCGAATGAACGCCCGAGGCAGGCCTCTGACCTACTTTGAGAGCTTCAAGGCGAGGCTCAGGCCTTTCCTGGATGAGGACGAAAACGCCGCCGGGAAGCCGGAAAAATCGTTTTCAGACGAATTCCTTAACGGTATAAACGGCAGATGGGCTGCTTTATTCTGGAGACCGGAATACCGGCCCCGGGGGTCCTGCCCCACAACAGACCTGCCAATGCTGCGCTTCTTCCGTTTCCTGATAGAGACGGACTTTATAGTAAACTCCGAACCGGAGAAAGGCCCGGGGGAGGCCGACAGAGCGCTGAGCCTGCTCCTTCAGGAATCGGATGAGACCTTCTTTTCCCGGCTGTTCCGAGACGGTTTCTGTGAGGTCGGACGCTTCCGCAGTGGAAATCCTCCGGTGAACAGAGAGACCTTCCGGAAAATCTCCCGGCTGCTGGATCTCCTCGAAGCCCGGAAGCGGGAAGCCGGTACGGTGGGATTTATGAGACAAGGGACCCGCCGGAGAGTTCCCCTGGATGAAGAAGGCTGCTTCCGGCGGCTGATCGGTGCAGGTGGAGAGACAGCGCTGAACGGGATGGAAATGATCCTGCTTTATGCGGAGTATGCCTTTCTGCTCCGGTATGCCCGTCCCGACAGCAGCTTTTGCTATACAGATTCGCTGACCCGCTGGCTGCGTCTGGTGTCCTGCCTGACGGACGCTGCGCAAAGCCTTGAGGAATTCAGCCTCTTCGGGGCAATCCGATCGGTAAACCGGCTGGTGGAGAGCGGGTTTGCGCTCCGCTGTACAAAGGCCATGCTGCGATGGCCCCGTGTGCCGCAAGCGCTCTCCGTCTTCCCATCCCGACAGATCTCGGAGGAGGCGGTGAAGGCCGCTCTGATGCTGAGCGGGGTAAGATGGAGGAAGGCGGTTCGCGACGCGGAAGACAGCTTCCTGGGCGGCAGAATTGACATGCTCTTCGATTTTGCAGGGATCACGGCGGGGGAAATCTTTCGGCAGGGCGCCGCTCAGGAAGTGACAGCAGCCGCTCAGAACGGGGTAATCTGGACAGCAGGTATGGCAGGCTGTGGAGACGTGACGGGACTGCAGATACCGCCTGTTGGCGCACAGGAATATGAGAAGTTCCTTCGCTATATGCGCCGATTCCGCCTGCTATTTGACCGTGACGGTGTGCGTCCGGAGCTGGAAAAGGATGCGCTTCTGAGACGGGCATTGCTCTGTTACGGAGGGGCGGACAGTTATCTGCTGCCTCCGGGGAGAGCGCGTCAGTGCTTTCTGGACAGCACGGACCGGGACATGGGCTTTCGGCGTCTGCTGCGGGACAGCAACGAGGGGAGACGCCTTGTGGTCAAGCAGCTTTTGGACGATCTGGATGAGACGCGTCCCGCAGCGCCTCAACTGCGGGAGATCATTGCTCGGAAAGTCTTCACCGGAGAAGAGCGGTGGAAGGAGTACTTTGTCACCATGCCGGAGATTCTCTGCTCTGTCCTATCCTCCGGAGCCGATTCTGCCGACCCCATGGGAGAATGGGTCTTCCGGAATGAGCAGCGCTACATCCGCCGCCGCAGTCAGGACGACATTCTGCTGCTGTCGAGAACCCATACGAGCTCCGTCAGCAGGGAGTACTATTCCTATGTGCTTTTTCTGAAGGCGCGAAAACAGGGTCTTCCGGTCTCTTATCATGCGGACTATACAGAAAGCTCGGAGAAGTATGCCTGGTTTGAGAATCGGGAGGGCGAGAGGATCCGTGTGCTGTATCGGAACCCTGACGCTTCAGGCTGGCGGTTTCTTGCCCGCAGGGAGGGAGAGGACGAAAGGCGCTGTGAGGGATCGCAGGAAGAGATGCTCCGTTATATCCGTGATACGATCAACAGGGAAAACGGGACATACTGAAAAACACGGCAGATCCGGAAATAAACGTCGGATCTGCCGTGTTTTTTTAAGCTGCGAGATGTCTTTCCACTATTACGGAAGAGATTTGCAGAGGTCATGATGATACCACAGGAGTGTCCTCATCGTCCGCGGCGCCAGGCGACATATTCCTCCAGTGTGATGCCCATTTTCGAGATCTCTTTGGCAAACTTCACGCCCACATAGCGATAGTGCCACGGTTCGTAAACGATACCTGTGATGTCCGAGGTACCGGGAGGATAGCGCAGGATGAAGCCGTAATCCGCAGCGTGGTCTTTCAGCCAGATCTGCGTGCCGGTTTCTTCCTGCTTCTCGTCCAGATAGGGATACAGCTCATCGATAATATCGGCGGCGAGTCCGAGCTGGTGCTCACTGGTGCCCGGGAAGGCGACTTCCTCCGCGGCAAGCGGAATGGCCTCCTCTCTGGTACAGTAGCGCTCCAGGGCGATTCGGACAATCTTGTTCTCAAAGAGCTCCTCCTGGAACTCCTGTGTCCGGTAGGCGGAACAGATCATCGGGAATCCGTAGCCGCCCTCCCGGCAGTCCTGCATCATATCCCAGACGATGGAGGCACAGCGGGCGTCCATTTTGTAGTCCTCTATGACGGTAGCAAGCTCCGGCTCATACCCGTACTCCAG
>ODAI014768169.1_pt1 | contig 11991 bp, 11 predicted proteins | sample 1539321 | NCBI WGS metagenome assembly ODAI01 (sample SAMN02144231, study PRJEB22623) | gut metagenome | biome: sheep rumen | host: Ovis aries | place: New Zealand
AAAACGATAAAATTTCACCCACTGATATGCACTAATGGACACTAATAAATATGTCTTAAGATGAAAGGATGATAGTCAGAAGGGCTATCATGTGATTTAATTGAAGTATTCATGCAAAAGTGTACTTTTTCATGCCAACTTCATTTAAATTACATGATAGTCCTTCTGACTATCATCCTTTCATCTTAAGACATATTTATTAGTGTCCATTAGTGCATATTAGTGGGTGAAATTTTATCGTTTTCGTTAAGGTTATGTTTATCGTTAATTATTATCATCCTTTTCTTTGCCACATAAGACCCTCTCAATGCCATCGCTAGTAACATGAAGAACCCCATTCCCTTTCCAGAAAGATAACTTGTATCAGCGGTACCTTCAAGGAAAAGTGCCAACATACACATAAGTGCAATCTTATAAATCAAGAAATTATCAATCTTGTCAATTTCTTTATATCTCCTTATCCAAAACCAGATAAAGAAGAATATCCCCACCATTCCAAATTCTGCCAAAGTCGGGAAAAAAGCATCCGCAAGAAACATAGGATTTTCTGGGTATAATCCCCATATATCACTTAATCCATATTTGTAATATAGAGGAGAATAGTACTGTGCTGCTGCATTTGTTGCAAAAGTCCCCAAACCAGACCCGAAAGGTATGTAATCTGAAAAAATAATTGTGCCAGCAGTCTTATAACTTTCAGGTCTAGCCATTCTTTCTGATTTAGAGACCTCTTCACTCATTCCTTCTATATAGTATGTATTAAATTTATACCATGTAAAGAATAGAATTGCAACGATCAACACACCAACTTGCATGTAGGTCAAAAGATTATCCAACCGAAACTTGTTCTTAAGAAAGAAAATAAGTCCTATAAACATAACATATTCTCCAAAGAACTTAGACTTTCCAGAAAGTAGTCCCATGGTAACAATAAGCACACCTATATAAAGATGCTTTTTCTTATCTCCTCTAAAGAAAATATAGAGCAAACCACATTGGAAACAAGCCTGTCCTATGGTCGCATTATCCACACCAAATCTGAATCTGAACAGAAAATATGCAATGGCTGCAAAATAGATATACAGTATAGTTTTCTGCTGCTTCTTTGTAAAAGTAGGTGCGAGCAAGTATGTGCAAAAGAAAATACAGTATGGACGCACTTGTTGTTGCAAGTCAAGAAACACTGATGCAGGAACATTTATCGCCATGACCAAAGAATATAACACATAGAAAATCATCAGAATTCCGTATGTATAGATTTCTTTTTTTATATGATGCCCTGAAGTTTTCTTAACAAATGAGAATAACACAAGACCTAGAGTCATTAACTCATCTATATACTGATATCCTGCTCTGTCATAAAACAGAATACAAAACGGCAGATATAGTATCCAAAACCATGTAAAAAAAGTACTTGTTTTCATAACTTACTTGCCATGTTTTATTTTGCTTATTAACAACAAAGTCCATTCTGGAAGAATTTGCCTTATTCGGGCTTTTATGCCATTTTTCTTAACCCAAGACCCTGCATAGTGATGAATAGAACGGGTATTCTTTGTTATATGTAATCGTCCCGATACTGTATTAATAGGATTGAAATATTCATGAGGATATATTGTAAACTCTCCAATTACTTGTATCTCACACTTATTCTGAAGCCCCATTTCGGTAAGTTTCTGTGTAGTGTAAGTTACGATATTTACCATCTTTTTTATATCAGGATTGTATTTGAAATGCAATCCATCGTAAACAGTCATCATTTCTTGGATGAACTTGCTATGAGGCTCTGCTCCCATCCCCAATCCAACTGCTACATTGTATGTCTTTGTCCATGTCTTACCGTTGTCCTCTGCCCCCATAAAAGGGCCATTGGCAATTATGTCGTCCATTGTGCGTATTACCTCAACGTCTGTATCGAAATACAATCCTCCATACCTCTCTAAAATCCAGAACCTTGCATAATCACTTACGAATGCATATTTCTTTTGTTTATACGCTTCCTTTGTATAAGGAATAATATTTACATCGAAATTGTCCTCATTCCATTCTTTTATCTCATAGTCTGGAAGATACTTTTTCCATGATGCGATACATTTCTGTGCCAACGGTGGCAAAGGGTTCCTTCCGAACCAACAATAATGTATTACTTTGGGTATCATATTATGTAACCTTTATTTAGTAAAAATCGTTGTATCTCTTTTATTCTTAAATCCCATCCTCCCATATCAATGGCTGTCTTTCGGTTTTTGTCAACTATTGATTGATATTTGTCAACATTGTCTAATATTTCAATTATTTTGTTTTGTTGATTATCTTTGCCTATTTCAATTACAGGATTATAGCCAATTAAGTCTGTCAATTCTTTTGGCGCTCTTCCTACTATGACTATTCTTGACAACATCGCCTCCCAATAACGTTGTGTTAGTGTTTCTATATCTCCAGCCTTATCTGGCTGTGTGTCACAACGAGGATAACACACAGTAATTTTAGAGTCAGCCAGACCATCTACTAAGTCCTGTTCCGTATAAAATAAATGCTCTCCGTTCTTGCTGTAAAGATGAGTGTAATTCGGTGGTAGGTTAACATCAAACACCTTCTTATTCCTTCTACCGAATTCTAATAAATCTATAGAACGTTCATTTAATTTTTTCCCTTCATTATATTTGGAAGTGTCAATCCCTTCAGTAATCGTCAGGATGTTCATCTGTGGAAATCTCTTCTTCATCCTATCCGCTGTTTGAGAAGAGGTGAAGATGGCAGTCCTTACATGGTGCTTTATAAACCAATGGCAAGTCTTCTCGAAATACATTGGCCAACAGTCCCATACCAAGGGAATTATTTCATATCGAGCGTAATCTGGAAATGTGTCAAAACTTAAGCTTACAGGCTCAACAAATCGAAGTTGGGCAATCTTTTCGTTTTTATGAAATGTAGGCAACTCGTAATTAAATGCGAACTTATGAAATACTCTCCAAGGATAATGACATGGCATAGTATTGCCTCCCATTTTTACCCATGCATCATACACCTGCATTTTAAAATTTATACCGTGATAATATGGTGCGACCCCGAAAACTCTTTTCATAAATGAATACTATTCAAGCAATAAATAGAATATCCTGCAATTTTTATGATTGGATACCGTAAATAACTGTGTAAAATACAGATAAAAAAAACAATACGACCAAGTCGCTTCGGGATATTATCTGTTCATAAACATTGACAATGCATTTTTCATAGCATCTATAAAACCATGTCCAAATCTCAAATCGGGTTCCATGTAATTTCCTTCGGCCCACTCATTCCATGATTTTAAAAGAAGAATCTGGTACTCTTCGGGCTTGTCTTTAATAGCATTTAATGCTTCTTTTACATGCTCTTCAAAGTATTTAGGTTCGCTATTAATGTATATATTACCTTTTGGCCCTGTTCTTGGTGAATGATCCCATTGGGGATACAATTGAGGGATAACATCTATTTCTTTATCGATATCTTTATTTATAAATCCGTGATACTCTTTCTTGTAATCATAAACATGTGGTGGCATTCGTCTATAATATGATAAAAGGCGATTCCGTACTTTTATTAGGATCTCTTTAATTTTAGAATCAGGGGCGTGAAGTCCTAGTCTTCCGTATGTAATAGCATCAAATCCTTTGTCTAACAATTCTTGTTTTGTCATTTCGTCAGGTTTGTTTCCTGCCAAATATAATCCAGGAAAACCAGCCTCGGTTGTCCACTCCTTGAAATATCTAATATATTCTGTCGGGATGCTTTTTGAATCAAAAATGAACAGGAATGGTTTTCCATCCACTTTAACATATCTCTTATCTCTAAATGCCTTTAACAGATAATCAAAATGCATTCGAGCGTCGTCAATGCCAGGGTATGTCTGCTCCATCAACACTTCGGGGGATTCATTTCCCGCCGTACAACCGACAGCCCTCCATGTATGGTTTGCCCATGCCAAACAAAATGGGAAATCAGGTTTCCCGGTATCAAGAACCTCCTGAAAAACATCTGCTAAAAGTCGTTTTCCATTACCAAACCAGTAATGCCAATAACAAAAAGCGGTTACACCCGCTTCTCTTGCAAGGTCAGCCTGCTGCTGCCTTATTTCGGGCAGTCTTAAATCGTAATATCCCAAATCTGCTGGTACTCTTGGCTGATAATGACCTTTAAACAACGGTTTTGCCTTGCCAACGTTTGTCCATTCTGTAAACCCCTTCCCCCACCATTCGTCATTCTCAGGGAATGGATGGAACTGAGGAAGATAAAAAGCGAATATTTTTGGTTTCATGTAATTTGTATTATAGTGTTTTGATTATTTTAGCAGGATTACCAACGGCAATGGAAAAAGGCGGAATATCCTTTGTAACTACAGAATTAGCCCCGATTATAGAACCTTCTCCAATATGTACTCCAGCAAGTATAGTTGCTTTGTCTCCAATCCAAACGTTATCATCAATAATAATTTCTCCTTTAGGAACAATTGGTCTTATAATAGGACTTACTTGAAGTTGTTCTTTTGTAAAACTCCCATGGTTGTTGTCTGTAATAGTTACCCATCTTCCGGTTAAGACTCCATTACCAATAATAATTCTGTTTGCGGCAGAATAGTGATTGTACTCTCCAATATTGCAGTTGTTTCCTATTTTGAGGAAGGGTTTGTTTCCTATTGTCCAAGTAGATAATATTGAGTGGCTTGAAATATAGGTGTAGTTTCCTATATGTATGTTTTTTAATCCATGGAAAGTACATCCGTGGCATATAATTGTATGCTCATATGCGTGACCGATACTGTTTTTTATCCACAATGAATATATATTATCCTTTATTATCTGCATTCGTACAAACAATTTATATGGGAAAACAGATAATATAATAGAAATAATTCTTTTTATGACATTGTTTAACATTCTAAGAATTTCCGATTTTTAAAATGGAGTTGTAGCAACTTAAAAGTTGATTCTTAATGTTCTCTGTGTTGTGTCTGGCCAGAGCCTTTTTACGAGAATTTTTGGACAGTTCTAACATTCGTCTCTTGTCCGAAGTGAGAGAAATGATACTGTCAGCCATTAACCAAGGGTCATTGGCGGGAACTAAGATTCCATCTTTCCCGTCCTCTACGAGTGAAGAAATACCACCTACATTTGTTGAAACAGTAGGTACACCTAAACACTGTGCTTCACAAATTGAATTAGGCGAATTCTCAATATATGCTGTATGAACATATATCGTGCTTTTAGATAATATTTTAACGATTTCTTCAGGACTAATATAACCGATGAATCTCACATTATTATCATCATATTTTTTTCTTTCTTTTCTTTCAACGGTTTTCTTCATTATTTCCCACATGTTTCCAGCAACAAGCCATTCGAAATGTACTCCTGCATTTTTAAGGACGCTTGCTGTCTTCAGTAACATGTCTGGACCTTTCCAAAAAGAACCACATCCTGTGGAAAAAATCCTAATTGTTTCATCTTCAGGTATTTTCCATGCCTCTGTAGAGTCAACAAAAAAAATGTCTCTTAATGCCTCCTCTACATGATAATAACTTGAGCCTGGACTTAAAATGTTAACAAGGGCATGGTCCCATTTTGTTCGCCCCATATAATAATTTACATATTTATAAACATCGTATTCAAGAGTAGTAAACGTTTTCACCTTATGGTCGTTCAAAAACTTAATGGCATACTCTTTGATGTTTAAATAACTCGAACGGAAAACATCTATTGGAGAATATCCAGGTGGATAGAAGGCATTGTAATAAGGAATAAGAGATCCTTGCATGTGAATAACTACAGGAATAGTTGTTTCTTTTGCAATAAGTCCCCATAGCCATTCTGTTCCAAAAACATGAATAATATCGGGCTTTATTTTGTTCACGAGGTTAACAGCAGACGATATTAACTTTTTTGTATGCTCAACACCTGACCATTTGTTTCTTATCCTGCCAAGCCTATTCTCTTTAACGAATATTGGAACATAATCTACTCCCTCAATATTATTTTGTTCTTGCTGGCATATAGACTCAAAAGCAATCGTCAATTTGATTTCAGGACACCCCCTCAATATAGTTTCTAAAGAGTCTTGCCATCCACCAATGATACAATCTTCTCCTTTGTATCTGCCTGGTGTAGTTACTTCGAACCAAAGAACATTTATGCTCTTTTGGGACATTATTATGATGTTAGGAATAAAACAATATTCTCTAAAGAATAATGACGCGCATATAAATAATTATACTATATCCATTAGATTATTAATTTTCTCAATTTGCGATTCATTAGAAAACACATGACTCTCAATACTCTTTTTTATGTTTGAGTATATGTTGTTTTTGTTGATTATAAGATTATAAATATGTTCAGGAAATACATCGTAGTCAGAAACGATACCCATACCATCTGGTATCATTTCTTTGGCGACAGGAAAATCTTTAGATACTACAGGGATCTTTAAAATTAAAGCCTCATTTATTACATATGAGAAACTCTCAGATGTAGATGGACATACAACAAGATTACAATTAGCAATGTATTTATATGGATTGTCTTTAACCCCAAGATATTGAACATAATCATCTAATTTGTATTTGTTTATATCCTCACAGAACATATTATAATACTTCTTGTCAGTATTCGCTCCAATTATATACCATTTAAACTTAATTCTATTGTCCTTGTCAATTATTCTCTTGACAAACTTAGGAATCATATGCAACCTTTTGGCATCATACATATGCCCAACAGACAAAATAGAAAAAACGTCATTCTTAAATCTATCGTCAGTTATCCGAATTTTACTTGCTTTAATAATTCTGTCGACATCAATTATGTTATAAATAGAGGAAACTCTCTTGCGTATTGATGGAAATTGTTTTTGAAATGCTTTAGCCGCTTCGTTAGATACGCATATCACATTATCATATTTCCTATAAATAGGTAAGTCCCTATCAATGTCATATACTGCTTTGGTGTCGTCTCCATAAAAGCAGTGTACCCATGCGATTTTTTTTGCAGATGTTTTTATGCAGGATAGATATTCTGTTACCGATCCTTCAGAATATGCAACGATGACATCGTATTTGCCAACGTCACATATCCTTTGAATTTCATTTATGCAAATTATAGATTTATCTTGATGTCTAATTCTTTTATAGATGTTATATATTTTCCTTGTAAAATAATTGTCATGTAAGTAATGGTACTTGTTGGACTTTTTTACTAAATATGGGAAAAAAACTTTCTTAAGATGGTCTTCTCCGTCTTCATATAGTGAAAAAACATTAACTTCATATTTGTTTTTATCAAGAATAGAAATTAGGCTCTCTAATGACTTGTTAGTTCCAGCAAGCCAAAAGTCAGGAATTACAAAAAGAATTTTCTTCATTATTAGAAATTGTGTTCTTCAAATATATTCTTGAGAGTATTTATTGAAATTCTATCTTCTTGAGTATATAGTTTTTCTTCATGGTGTATAATGTCATCAAGCGGGAAAACAGGCTTTATAATTCTTGCCGGATTGCCTGCAATGACCATATATGGAGGCCATTCCCCAGAAATTACGCAGCCAGCCCCCACAATACATCCCCGTCCAATATGTGCGCCATTCAGCAATGTAACGTTAATGCCTAACCAGACATCTTCTTCGACAATGATGTCTTTATCGAACTTACCGTCTTTATCTAACTGGTCTTTTATCGCATCTGTCACGTCATGTTTCCACATGCCAACAACAGGCATGTGATTGCCTGGACAAACACAAAGATTGTAACTGGAAAAGGACCCACGTTTCATAATAAACTTACTACGAGGATTTAAAATCAATGCCCCCTCAGGTATGGATGTGTTTTCATACATATATAGATTTTTCTTAGAAAACAGCAATACATCAGGTGCCAGAAATGCATCTTTTGCCATATAACCGTATTCTGAACGACGATCTATACGAAACAATTTGTCGATTTTGTTCTTAATCTTTTGACTGATACTTATGTAATTCATTGTATCTCTATATTTTTAGTTTTCTGTAAATGTTTTATTTCTTATGTCAACATTTTCACGCCCTTGTATTATCAGTATACTTACAAATTGCATCTCAGAGAGTGTATGGCAATGATAAATGATGATGAATAATTATTGCATAGCGTTCACAAGTCCTTTTAGAAAATCTATATCCTCCACATTTTGCTCAACACATTTCTTGTATATTGTAGGTAGCATCTTCACGAAATGGCAATACGGATAAATATAACCATTGTAGAAGTATGTGCTGGCATTGAAAACGAACACCTTGTCAAATTTGTATCTTTGCAAATAGTATTCAACTGGGATATTCACTTCTTTAGAAAGAATTTTGTATTCAATTCCGAGGTCATGAATTAATTCTTCTGTCCTAATTCTGCTCTTTTGCGGGTCCCTAGGATGATATTTTATGTACACTGTAGTTCCTTTAGGTATCTCAAGAAGAAAACTTTTAATTGTGTCATAATAGATATGCATGTTTTCTTCGTGTATCAGTTCTGCCATAGGGTCGGTCAGAAACAATACCCTATTGTCTTCATTCTCAGATATTTCTGATTCCATATATTCCCGAAGTCTGTCAGACGTTACATCTGATACTTTCAAATCAACATCGAATGGCTTGTTGTGTAGTGGAAGAATATTATATCTTTTATATATCGGTAATTCATCGCAAGGCATATTGACATTGTATCTCCACTTGGCAAATCGGACATGGTAAATGGGGAGGTAATAAAGAGTGTCTCTAAATAGAATCTTTAACTTGTGCTGAAAAGAATTGTTAGGAACATAAGGCTTATCCACATAATGTGCTGATCCTTCTTCAAAAAACACTACCTTGTATCCTTGGTGTGAGAATAAAACATCAGTAAATCTCATCGCCTGATTCTGGTGTTCTCCTAAATATATTGTATCTACATCGTATTCTTTGAGAATTCTCCTTATTTTTTTATAATTCTTGTATGCTTTTTTTGCATCGTTATATGAAGATAGCCTCAAACCATCCCATGATGCAATGTTTGGGAATTGTATAATCTTATTCCAATACTCTTCCATTTCCATCATGTCATAAATATTGGGGAATAAGTTGGCGTATCCTTCTATGAGAATATTGTTACGTAGTTTTTCTTGATTTACAATTTGCTGTGCAACAAACAACTGAAAAGGAGTAAATACAATAAACAAATTTGCCATAAATATGTAGTCAGGAATCTTTTGGTTGCGATGTGACAGATATAATCTTGTTCTAATAAGTTGGTTTAGTACGAACTATAAATATAATGCCTTTTAAGGAAACTAATTCTATAATAGAAATGTTTTCTATGAAAATAATCTCCATTCTTTATCGAATCACAGAAGTTCGGTTTAAAACAAAAATACAGTATTAAAACTGTAATTATGATTATAATGCTTAATTTGGTAAATCGTATTAAAAATAGTACTTTAAGTAAGGAAGGTAAAGATTAATACCAAATATAGTGTTAACTTGCATTAAGCGCAAGTTGTTAAAATTGAGAAGGCAAAACATTCATTTGCTCTAATATGAACTCCGCGAATTCTCTTACACATCCCTCACCGCCATTCTTCTCCATGACCTTGATCCCCTTTATTCTTTTTATGAACATGTTAGAATCTTTTGGACAGGCTGCAAGTCCCACGTTCTCAAGAAGATCTTTACAATTAATATCATCACCAATATATGCGACATTGTCAAGTGAAATGCCCAATTCTGAACAGATTTTCCTTGCCGCTTCAAGTTTTCCGCCAAACTTCTCACTTTGAACTAAAAAATCAAGTTTAAGTTTTCTTGCACGGTTTTCTGCTATATGAGTGTTCTCAGAAGTGATAACCCCAGTTTTTATTCCTGCCTCTCTTAGTAATTGAAATCCCATACCGTCACGAGTGTTGAATTTCTTCATTTCATCACCGCTCTCAGTATAATACATCCCCCCGTCAGTTAGAGTTCCGTCTATGTCAGACAAGAATAACTTGATTTCCTTGCTTATCTTTTCTTGTTTAGACAAAATATGCCGACGCATTAAGTTCTCAAGTATTACCCAGTCGTCAGGCTCGTCAATTTCTGTCGCGGTATATTCAGGCATCTCATAAATCCCAATTTTACCTCCCAGTCTATTGCCATTAGACAGAATGTTACCCACGGTATTGATGTAAAATGCTCCATTCTCCATATACATTCCATCGAAATTTTGGCGCCGTGGACGGTTAAGATAGTCATAATTCATGCTGGTACCGTCATTATTCCAGAAAAAACGATAGTTCTTCACACATGTTATAATGCTATCGTATAATCCCGACTTAAACATTTGGACTCCTTCTGAGAAATGCTTCGTCTCGGTGAGAGGAGATGTCGCTTGAACTAGCATGAAGATATTATCATGCGATAACTTGGCAAATTCAATATACTCAAGCATAACACTCTCAGTACTGGCAGTATCGCAGGCATTTTCTGCGGAACGTCGATATAAGATGACTTTACTGTAGTTCTTGCTGCTGACAGTTTTCCATATCTCATCAGAGTCAGTGGCAACAATAATCTCGTCCACCTCTTCCGCCTTTTCAAGAGCCTCGATATTCCAACATACCAAAGGCTTCCCGCAGAAGGGCTTAATATTCTTGAGAGGGATAGATTTACTCCCACCCCTTACGGGAATAAAGGCAATGACTTTCATTTCTTTTACCATTTCACCTGATTTTTCTTAAGTTTGTTACGTTGCACCTTTTCAATGTCCAGGATATCTTCACGCTTGAAAGTTAATGCTTTTGCTACGGCGCGGCAATCACGAGCCAACTTGCGGACTCCGTCAGGCTCTAATGATGCAGCATGGTCAGTACCTTTCCATGTCCTGTCAAGAGTGTAATGACGTTCTATCCATTCCGCTCCTAAAGCCACTGCAGCAGAGTCAACGGCTATACCCAGGTGATGGCCGGAGAAGCCAATGGCTTTAACCCTATCGGCATATAATTCGCGAAGTTTCGTCAGTTCTAACAGACAAATGTCTTCAAAAGGAACGGGATAACCTGAGGTGCAGTCATATATTACTAAGTCTTTGTTTCTTCCCTTTTCTTCAAAAAAACTAACGATTTTCTCTTCTTCTTCTCTGGTAGTCATACCAAAAGAAAGGTGTATTTCTCCTCCGAACTCATCACATAGGTATGATAGCATCGGTTTGTTAAGATTGCAAGCGGACGGAACCTTGATAAGTTTAGGATGTAATGTGCAAATCTCTTTGGCTGAAGTGACATCCCATACAGAGGTAGAGTACTCAATGCCAAATTCGTTACACCACTCTTGCAGTTGTCGGTGTTGGTCAAGTGTGAATTCCAAGAATTCGCGATGTTCACCATAAGTTGCTCCATAAGAATTCTCTGGATGAGGATGAGGTGCATTATACTCTTCTGGTGTCAACAATTCTTTGTTACACCGTTTCTGGAACTTTACCACATCAACTTTACAATATGTTGCTGCGGTCATAATCATTTCTCTTGCGATAGCCATATCACCTTTGTGATTACAGCCAATCTCTGCGATTATCTTTGGTGCTTTCATACTTATTTAAGTTAATTATTTATTCTGTTTATTTATTTAGTTTTTCCTTTTAAAATGTCCTAATGCTTTTACATAATTGTCTATTGTTAAGTAATATGCCAATTTTTGTATAAATCGCGTGCACTCGTTATTTTTGTTATTGAATAATTTTACTATTATTTTATATTGGATATATCTAATCCAGAATCCTTGGTGATAGGTGATATCCCACAAGGGAATCTGTTTGTTTTTTATTTCTCTATGGAATCTAAAAGAACAATCACTGAATCTTAAATTGTACACTTTATCTCCTGATACATGCGTAATGCTTTCAGATACCCGATATTGAAAACACTCCTTCTTTAGTAGGTGGAATTTATAACCGCTATTACTTATTTTGAAGAACATGGGGAC
>ODAI011055851.1_pt1 | contig 11990 bp, 9 predicted proteins | sample 1539321 | NCBI WGS metagenome assembly ODAI01 (sample SAMN02144231, study PRJEB22623) | gut metagenome | biome: sheep rumen | host: Ovis aries | place: New Zealand
CCCGGCGACCGTCCGCGCTGAAGTCCGGGCGACCGGCGGGACTCCTAGCGTTTCGATCGTCTATCCCGGCGGGTCGGTCGTGGCATGCGGCGAGGGCCGCGATTGCACGTTGTCCATCCCGCGTGCGCAACTCTGGAGCGAAGAGCGCCCCGACCTGTACCGATGCCGCGTGACGTTGACCGCGGACGGAACGGCCGACGTGACCGACCAGGCTGAAACGTCATTTGGGATCCGCATGGTCGAGTGGAACGAGGGCGGGCTGTTCGTGAACGGCCGCGAGACGCTGCTGCGCGGCGGTTGCATCCACTGCGACAACGGCGTGCTCGGCGCCGCATCGTGGCCCGCAAGCGAGCGGAGGCGCATCCGGCTGCTCAAGCAGGCGGGGTTCAACGCCGTGCGCGTCGCGCACAATCCCGCGCCGGCCGCCCTGCTCGAAGCATGCGACGAGATGGGCGTGTACGTCATGGACGAGGCGTGGGACATGTGGTTCATGCGCAAGAACCCGCACGATTACGCGCAGCACTTCCTCGGCTGGTGCGACCACGACCTTCGCCGACTCGTATCGCACGACTACAACCACCCGAGCGTCATCATGTACTCGATCGGCAACGAGATCGCGGACCCCCTCGCCCCCGGAGGGGTCGAACTCGAGCGCTCGCTCGTCGACCTCGTGCATGCGCTCGATTCGACACGCCCTGTCACCTGCGGATTCAACCTCACGATGATGGTGATGGAGCGCATAGGGCGCAGATGGTACGCCCAGAACGACGGCGATGCGCAAGCCTCGCTCGTGAACGGCGACGACGAGCCCCCGCGGGGCAGCCTCCTGTTCAACCTCGCGGCACAGGCGACCGGCACGGGCATGACGCTTCTCGCCAACGCGCCCGGGGCCGACGCGCTCGTCTCTCCTGCGCTCGACGCGCTCGACATAGCCGGCTACAACTACGCAGCCGCCCGCTACCGCGTCGATGCGCGAAAGCACCCAAGCCGAATCGTCGTCGGCACCGAGACGTTCCCCTACGACCTGCCGCGCAACTGGAAGCTCGTCGAGGAGCTGCCCAACCTCGTCGGCGATTTCATGTGGGCCGGCTGGGACTACCTCGGCGAGGCGGGCGCGGGCGCCTGGGCGTACACGGCCGAAGAGGCGGGATTCAGCAAGCCGTGGCCTTGGCTTGTCGCCGGCTCGGGCGCGCTCGACATCCTGGGAAACCCCAACGCCCATGCCGCGCTCGCAGGCGCAGTGTGGAAAACGGCTTCGGCCCCCTCGATCGCCGCGCGGCCCGTCAACGTGATGGACGGCAAGACCTACCGGGCGACCTGGCGCGGCTCGGACGCGATTCCAAGCTGGTCGTGGCGCGGATGCGAAGGCGTTACGACGGAAGTCGAGGTGTATGCACACGACGCCCGATCGGTACGGCTCGAGCTCGACGGCCGCATCGTCGGCACGCGTCCGGTAAAGCGTTTCGTCTCCCGTTTCGAAGTCGAGTACCGCCCCGGCACGCTCACGGCAATCGCGCTCGACGAAACCGGCCGCGAGGTCTCCCGCTCGTCACTCGCCTCGGCGCAAGGCCCGCTGCGCCTCGAGGCCGCACCCGAGACTCCGACCGCGAAAGCAGGGGACGTCGCCTACGTGGCCATCGCCATCGTCGGCGCGAACGGGGTGGTCGAATCGAACGCGGACGAGCGCGTCGAGATCGAAGTCCTCGACGGTGAGCTTGTCGGCTTCGGCAGCGCACGGCCCGCCACGACCGAAAGCTTCCTCGCAGGGTCGTATACGACGTATCGGGGTCGCGCAATCGCGGTCGTGCACCGTAGCGGGCCGGGAAACGCGACGCTCGTCGCCACCGGTCCGACGCTCGGCACGGCATCGGCCCTCATACCGTTCGCGTAACGCCGCCCGCGCCGAACTCAATAGACATCAGGCCTGCGATGCTGCAGGACGGGAATGCGCCGGCGGGCGCGCTCGAGCTCGGAGGTGTCGATGCGCGCGACGGCGAGCCCTTCCGCCTCGCCGGCCCGCACGCGCACCGCGCCATCGGGCCCGACGAGCATGCTGTTGCCGATGTACCCGTCGTCCGCGCGGCACACGCCGGCGACGAACAGCTCGTTTTCGATCGCCCGCGCAGCGAGCAGGGTCTCCCAGTGCCGGACCTTGTCCGGGCCGGCCACCCATGCGGACGGGTACACGAGCAAATCGCACCCGCGAAGTGCCGCATGACGGGCGACTTCCGGAAACCGCAGGTCGTAGCATATTGCCAAACCGAGCTTGCCGAACGGCGTGCCTATGGGGTCGAACAGCTCGTCGGAGGCCGCCATGCGCTCGGACTCGCGCGTCGTCTCCGAGTCGAACAGGTGGACCTTGCGGTACACGCCGCGCTGGGCGCCCTCGTCGTCGACGACGAGGGCCGTGTTGTAGGGAAGACCCCCCTTCCCGTTGAGCTCGTTCATCGTGAACACGATCCACAATCCCCCCGCACGGGCGATTTCGGCGACCGCGCACGCAAACGGGCCGTCTACGGGTTGGGACTGCGCGAGGAAATCGCCCAGCTCGCTTTCGTAACGGCTCATGAGGCACTCGGGAAACACGAGCAGGTCGACGCCCGCCTCATGTGCGTCGCGCGCGTATTCCTCGACGAGCGACACGACGTCGCCGTCGTCTGGATGACATGTCTGGGCAAGCCCCACCGTCACGTTCATGCGTACCTCCCCACTGCCCGGCTGCGCGCCGATCTGACCGGACGCCGAGCGCCAAACGGCCGGCTTCCTAGCGAAACTCGCTGATGTCCTTCACGAGCTGTTGCGAATGGCGGTCGATTCCGTCCGCCTTGAACACGCGGATATCCGTGGCGACGAACCCGCACGGCTCGTCGCCTTCCGCCACGGGCACCGTCAGCCCGCCGCGCGCGTCGGCGGCGGGTTCGACCTTGCCGCCCGAATACGCGTCGACGGTCGTGATGTCGAAGCCGGCGGATGCGAGCCAGCCTATGAGGTCTTTGCGGTGCGGCGCCGCCTGCACGGCGTTGCCGAGCGCGCGGGCCCGTGCGACGACGTCCTTGTTGCGCGGTCCTGTCGCCAGCACCGTATCGCACACGAGCAGGCCGCCGGGCTTCAGCGCCGCAAATATGTTCCTCAAAGCCTCGATCGGATCGAGGAACAGGTTCAACGAGCAGTTCACGTATGCGAAATCGGCAACGCCCTCGCCCGTCGCCTCGGCAAGCCGCTCGGGATAGGCGACGTGCAGCTCCATGCATTCGGCTGGAACCGCCGCCTTCTCGGCTGCATGCGCTACGCCGGCGCGCGCCTCGGATACGTAGTCTTCGCGCCAGTCGACGCCGATCGCCCTGCCGCGTTCGCCCACCTGCTCGGCAAGCTTGTACACGCCCTTTCCGCGACGGCATGCCACGTCGAGGGCCGTCTTGCAGTAAAGCTCCTTGGGGATCGACATCGCGCACGTGCCGTCGTAGCCGTTTTGCTCGGGCAGCGCCGCGTAATACGCTTCCAACTCGTCCGTCTCGTACTTCATAACGTCAATAGCACTTCCTCTCGTTCAAGCGGGGGCGTCGCTCCCCGCTTCATCGCATCCCGACTATGGTAGCATCAACGCGAACGCAAGCGCCACGTCCACGAGAGGAGACCCCCATGTTGTTCGTCGAATACCCGAAGTGCTCCACCTGCAAGAAGGCCAAGGCCTGGCTCGACGGGCGCGGCCTCGCCTACGACGACCGCCACATCGTGGAAGACAACCCGACGGCAGACGAGCTGCGCGCATGGCATGGCGCGAGCGGGCTGCCGCTCAAGCGCTTCTTCAACACGAGCGGCATGCTCTACCGCAACATGGGATTGAAGGACAAGCTTCCCGACATGTCCGAAGACGACATGCTCGACCTGCTCGCGACAAACGGCATGCTCGTCAAGCGACCGCTTCTCGTGCTCGACGACACGGTGCTCGTCGGATTCCGCGTGAAGGAATGGGAGGCCGCGCTCGCCTAGGCGCCTTTCCCCGGCCCCGTCTTTCCCTACTCCCCCTCGAACAGCGGGGTCGAGAAGTAGCGCTCGCCCGTATCGGGCAGGACCGTTACGACCGTCTTGCCGAATCCGAGCTTGCGCGCAAGGCGCTTCGCCGCCGCGACGTTCGTGCCCGACGACACGCCGCACAGAAGCCCTTCCTCGCGGGCGAGGGCGCGCGAAGTCTCGAGCGCCTCCTCGTCGCCGACGATGCACACGTCGTCGTAGATGTTGCGGTCGAGGATGGCGGGGATGAGGCCGTCGCCGATTCCCATCTGGACGTGGCTGCCGATGCCGCCGCCAGACAAAATGGCGGCGTTTTCCGGCTCGACCGCCCAGATCTCGATGTCGGGGTAGAGCCGCTTCAACGTCTGGCCGATGCCCGAGATGGTGCCCCCGGTCCCGATGCCGCTCACGAACCCGTGGATATGGCAGCCGGCATCCTCCGCTATCTCGAGCGCCGTGTGGTTGCGGTGGGTGCGCAGGTTGTCGATGTTCTCGAACTGCTGGGGGACGAACACGCGCGGGTCGTCGGCGGCCATCTGCTCCGCTATCTTTATGCATTCGTCGATGGCCTTGCCGATATCGCCCTCGTCATGGACGACGACGACTTCCGCACCGTAGTGGCGCACGAGCTTGCGGCGCTCTTCGGAAACAGAGTCCGGCATGATGATGCGCGCCTTGTATCCGCGGACGGCGCAGATGAGGGCCAGGCCGATTCCCTGATTGCCGCTCGTCGGCTCGACTATGATGCTGCCCGGACCGATTTCCCCGCGCTTCTCCGCTTCCTCGATCATCATGGCCGCCGTGCGCGTCTTCACCGAGCCGCCCACGTTCACGCCCTCGTACTTCACGAGAATCTGAGCCATGCCCGGCTCGACCACCTTGTTGAGGCGGATGAGCGGCGTGCGCCCCATCGCCTCGAGAACGTCGTTGTAAATCATCCGGGATGTCCCCCTCCGTACGCATCGTGTAACGTCGGGCATTATACCCCAGCATATCCCCCGCGATGGGAACTCCGTCGAAAGCGAACAGTGCCTATTAGCAATCGGGCTTTTCCGCGTCCCGCTCGTGCACGCCGTGCCAAGTGCAGGTGGAAACCGTACGGTATCGTGGTATCTTGAATGCAAGCGAAAAGCAGATGACGTTCGTCAATCGAAGGAGGCCACCGTGCTTTGCCCGAATTGCAACTCACTTGTTAACGAAGGATCAGCGTTCTGCGAGATGTGCGGAGCGCCGCTTTCCGGAGCAGCCGCAACCGACCAGCCGTCGGGCGCCGCCGGCACGGGCGCGCAAGCCGACCTTTCGGGATTCGACGTCAGCACCCAACCGCAGTACGAACCTGCCGCGCAGCAAGGCCAAAGCGCCTATGCGTCCCCGCAGCAACCGTACGGAGGGCCGTACGGGGGCGGCATGCCCCAAAGCCAGCCGACGCCTCCCGCCTACTCGTACGGGCAACCGCAGCAACAGGGCTCGAACACCCCGTTCGTGCTCGCGATCGTGTCGCTCGCCTGCATGCTCACCGGCATTTTGGCGCCCGTCGCCCTCGTCTTGGCCATCGTCGCCCTCGTCATGAACTCGAAGCAGAAGAAACAGGGCATCGTCAACACGAAGCAGACCCCGACGAACATCATGAGCATCATCAGCATCGTCCTGTCCGCGATCACGCTCGTCATGTTCCTCGTGGCAGGCGCGGCCGTCATAGCGGCAGTCGAGAGCGGCGAGTTCGACACGACCACCCCGTCGAGCACGACGACGCAAAACGCGTCCTCCACGAACGCGGCCTCGACGGCTTCGTCGGCGGCATCGACGGCTGCCGGCGCGAGCGGCGCCGCTGCCGGCGGCACGATCGGCAGCGCCTCGAGCGCAAGCGCAACTTCGGCTTCTTCGTCCTCTTCCACGTTCGCCGGCACATGGCAGCTCGACTCCATGCTCTCGGACGGCAAGGAGACGTCCGCGAAGGACATCGAGACGATGCGCGAACTCGGCCTCGACGTCACGCTCGAGCTCGAAGCCGACGGGACGGCCTCGTTCGTGCTGTTCGGCGAGCCGCTCGACGGCACGTGGAGCGAAAGCGGCGGTCAGCTCAACTTGAAGCTTTTGGGCGAGGCGATTCCCGTCACATATGAAAACGACCTGATCATCATCCAAAACGACTCCGATTTGCTGCGTTTCCGCAAGGCAAGCTAGCGAGGTCGCAAACAAGGACTCGAAACGGGGCCTGCAGGACGGCATGACACCGCCCTGCAGGCCTCCCTATTTCATGGACACGTCCCCCATCTCGCGTTGCCGCTCCCCTCCTCTTGCATGGCCATGACGCTCTTGCTACAATGCCGTGCGTTGAAACTGTTTCAGGGCGAGGTGGAATCCCTCACTGGCGGTAATCGACTACGGGTCGTAAGTCCGCGACCCCGGCGAGCGCATCGTCGGGCTGACTCCGGTGAAAGTCCGGGACCAACGGTCAAAGTCCGGATGGAAGAGACAGGAGGATACTTATGTCTACGTATGCGCAGAATCAGGGAAATTCCTATCAGAACACGAACCGCTGGAGCACGAAGCAGCTGGTGACCATGGCGTTGATGTGCGCCATCGCAATCTTGCTCAGCTTCATCGAATTCCCCATCTTCCCGGCCGCCTCGTTCCTCAAGCTCGACATCTCGTTCGTGCCCTCCGCCGTCATGGGCTTCTCGTACGGCCCGGGGCCCGGCGTGCTCGTCGGCGTCGTATGCGCGGTGGCGCATGGCGCCATAACGGGCAACTGGGTCGGCTGCCTCATGAACATAATCGCAGGCTGCGCCTTCATAATCCCCGCTTCCGCCATCTACAAGCGCAACCGCACGTTCAAGGGCGCGATGATCGGCCTCGTGGTCTCCACCGTCTGCCTCGTCATCGCGACCGTCATCGCGAACCTGGTCATCGACCCGCTGTTCTACGGCATGCCGTTCGAGGTCGTCGCCGGCCTGATAGCACCCGCCATCGTCCCGTTCAACATAATCAAGGGCATCGTCATCAGCGTGCTCACCGGCATCGTCTACAAGAGCATCTCAAACCTGATCACTCCTGCAAAAGACCAGGTGAAGGGGCGCTGAGAACGCTGAGCACCACCATAATCGAATTCGCGGACGCAACATTCAGCTACGACGGCGAGCGCAACGCCCTCGACGGCCTGTCGCTTGCCGTCGAGCAAGGGTCGTTCGTATGCATACTCGGCGGCAACGGCAGCGGCAAATCGACGTTCGCGAAGCATCTGAACGCCTTGCTCGCGCCCGATGCGGGCAACGTCACGGTACTCGGCCTCGATACGTCCGACCCTGCCAACGTGTACGCGATCCGCAGCCAAGCCGGCATGGTGTTCCAGAACCCCGACGATCAGATAGTCGCCAGCGTCATCGAGAACGATGTCGCGTTCGGCCCCGAGAACCTCGGCGTCGCCCCGAGCGAGCTCCGCGCACGCGTGACGGCCGCCCTCGCCCAAGTCGGCCTGCAGGGATTCGAAAAGAAGCAGACGGAATCGCTTTCGGGTGGGCAGAAGCAACGCGTCGCCGTGGCGGGCGTTCTCGCGATGGAGCCCAAGATCCTCGTCCTCGACGAGGCGAGCGCCATGCTCGACCCGCGCGGGCGCGTCGGGCTCTTGCGCGTTTGCCACGAGCTCAACGAGGCAGGCCTCACCATCGTGCTCATCACCCATTTCATGGAAGAGGCCGCGCAAGCCGACCGCGTCATCGTCCTCGAAAGCGGGCGCGTCGCACTCGACGGGGCGCCTGAAGACGTGTTCACACAAATCGACCGCCTCCGCGAACTCGCGCTCGACATCCCGTTTTCCGCCCATCTGAGCAGGTCGTTGCGCGCGCGGGGGGTTCCCGTTTCCATACACGCCGACGAAGGGGGGCTGCAGCGCGAGCTCGTGGGCCTCCTCTCCCCCGATGCCGGGGCCATGTCGGCGGAAAGCAAGTGCATGCCGGACGCGGACCGGACGCCCGAAGGAGACGATCGCCGTCCGCTTGTCGAATTCGAGCGGGTCTCGTTCACGTACCAGCCCATATCGCAGAAGAAGCACCGGCTCTCGAGGACGGCGCCTGCGGCCGAGCGGGCCGATTGGGGCCGTTCGCCCAACGAGTACTGGGCTTTGAAGGACTTGACGTTCTCCATACGGGAAGGAGAGTTCCTCGGCATCGCGGGCCATACCGGCAGCGGCAAGAGCACGCTCATCCAGCTTGCCAACGGCCTGCTCCAGCCCACCGAGGGCTCCGTCCGCATCAGGGGCGCCTCGCTTGCCGACAGGAAGGCGGCCGTCGAGGCGCGTCGGGACGTCGGCGTGGTGTTCCAGTACCCCGAGCGCCAGCTGTTCGCGGCAACCGTGTACGACGACGTCGCGTTCGGGCCGCGAAACCTCGGCTTCTCCTCGGGAGAAGTCGATGAGGCCGTGCGAAACGCCATGGAGCTCGTCCACCTCGACATCGACGAGCTGCGCGAACGAAACCCGTTCGGGCTCTCGGGCGGCCAACAGCGACGCGTCGCGTTCGCCGGCGTCCTCGCGATGCAGCCGCGCGCGCTCGTTCTCGACGAACCCGTCGCCGGGCTCGACCCGCAGGCGAAGCGGTCGTTCCTCGCCCTGCTCGAAGAGCTCCACCGCGAGCAGGACATGAGCGTCGTGGTGGTATCCCACAACATGGACGACCTGGCGACGATGTGCGATCGTGTCCTCGTCCTGAACGAAGGCGAGCTGTTCGCGCTCGACGTGCCCGAGCGCATCTTCGCAGACGAGGAGCGGCTCAGGAGCGTGGGGCTCGGCGTGCCCCCCGCCTCCCATTTCGTTAACGTCCTCGCGAAAGGGGGAATACGCCTGCCCGTATCCTCTCTTCCGACGCTCGACGAGCTGGCGGACGCCCTCGCCGGCGCCTGCGAAGGCACGCACGCCGAGGCGACGCGAGTCGGAGCATCGGGCGAAGGGGCGTTCTAGCGATGTCGACGAACGCCATGTTCGGGCGCTACTGGGAAGCGGACAGCCCGATCCACCGCCTCGACCCCCGCACGAAGATCGTCGGAACGGCCCTGCTCGTCGTCACGGTGTTCTGCGCCGGGAACTTCACCGCGCTCGCCGCGGTCGCGGTTTTCACCGTAGGCATGTTCGCCCTTGCGCGCATCCCGTTCCTCCAAGCGCTGCGATCGATCGCCCCGCTCACGTTCATCATCGTGCTAACGGCATTGTTCAACCTGTTCTACGTGCAAGGCGGCACCGTCTACCTCGACTGGGGCTGGCTTCGCATCAGCCAAGAGGGCGTACGACAGGCCCTGTTCGTGGCGGTGCGGCTCACGCTCCTGCTTCTCTCGGGAAGCCTTCTCACGCTCACGACGACATCGCTCGACATCACCGAGGCACTCGAGCAGCTCCTTTCGCCGCTCGCCCGCATCGGCGTGCCCGCACACGAGTTCTCGCTCGTCATGGGCATAGCGCTGCGCTTTCTGCCCCAGTTCGTCGACGAGTTCCAGACCATCAGGGCCGCACAGCTCGCCCGCGGCGCAAAGCTCGCGACGAGTCCCGTGAAAGGAGGGCTTTCCGGCTTGACGAGCTTGCTCGTGCCCTTGTTCGCGAGCGCGTTCCGCCATGCCGACACCCTCTCGGCAGCCATGGACGCACGCTGCTACCATGGCGCGATGGGGCGCACGCGCCTTAACCCGTTGAGGTTTGCGCGCGCCGATACGGTCGCGCTGGCCGCCCTCGTCGCGCTGCTCGTCGCCTGCATCGTGTTGAGCATTGCGCCCCGCATGCCGATCTAGGCGCCGTAAAGCGCGAATGGACGCTATTCGGTTCGGATCGAGCGGTCCTTACTCGAAATCGTAGAGATCCTTCGCCGCGATCTTGAACGCCTCGTAGGCCTCGTCGGCGATGGCCTCGTCTTCCACGAGCTCGAACGCGGCGGGCTGCTCCTCCTCGTCGAGCTCGGTGACCTCGAGCACCACGACCTCGCCGGAGGACAATGCGGGCTCGTCGGGCGTCACCGGGAAGAAAAAGCCGTAACGACGTCCCTCGTGCAGGACAAGCCCCAGGAATTCCAGGTCGATGTAGTCACCGTTCTCGTCTTCGAGCGTGAACACCGTGCCCTCCTCCACGGGCGGGCAGAAATTGGGGGCGGATCCTTCTCTCACAACAATCACCTCGATGTAGCAGCGAAACTTTCGAACCGAATGCTTCTACTTCTTCTTTTTCTTGCGCTTCGACTTGTTCGGATTGCGGACCGGCTGTTGGTAAATCGGCTTTCCATCGGCGCCGATCTCGTTCGAACCGTGCGACGTGGGCTGCGCTGCGTCGATCGGGCCGTCTTCTGAAAGCACGGCGTCCGCGACGGATGCGGAGCCGGTTGCCATGGCCGCCTCGGCGTTCGCAGCCTGGATGCGCGCCGTCTTCAGGCGCGCGGCCTTCGAGGCGCCGATGTTGCCGGCGACGGATGCGCCGGCGCGCTCGAACTCGAAGCGGCCGATCGTCGGCCCGTACTTCTTCTCAAGCTTCGCATACTTCTGCTCGTGCGTCTTCCAGATGGCGAACAGCGGCGTGCCGACGGCAATCGACGAATAGCAGCCGATGACAAGGCCGATGGTCATGGCGAACGCGAAGTCCTTCAGCGTCTCGCCGCCGAACAGCAACATGAAGAGCACGGGGATGAGCGACGTGACGGTCGTGTTGATGGAGCGGATGAACACCTGGTTGAGCGAATGGTTCGCCATCGTGTAGAACGACGTCTTGATCGTGAGGTCCTTCATGTTGTCGCTGATGCGGTGGAACACGACGACCGTGTCGTAGAGCGAGTAGCCGATGATCGTGAGGAGCGCCGCCACCGCATTAGGCGTGAACTCGCGCCCGACGAGCGCGTACACGCCGACTACGATTATGAGGTCGTGCAGCAGCACCACGACCGCCGTGACGCCCATCTTGAACTCGAACCTGATGGCGATGTAGATGATGATGAGGACGAGCGAGACCAGAAACGCGATGAGCGACTGGTTGATGACGCTCGAACCCCAGTCGGGGCCGATCGTCGTGACCTCGAAGTTCTCGCTCGTGAGGCCGAAGCCGCTTCCGACCTGGTTGGCGATGGAGGCCGCCTCCTGAGCATCCGTCGTCGTCATGCGCACGAGGAAGCCCTCTTGGCCGTCGCTGACGGTCGTCTGGATGGTCGCCTCGCCCTGGCCGGCAGCCGCGAACGCGTCGCGCATCTCGTCGAGGGTGACCTCGCCCGTGTCATGGAACGAAATGGACGTGCCGCCCACGAACTCGATGCCGAACGTCATGCCCTTGATGCCCACGACGGCAAACGAGGCGACGACGAGGCAGGCGGATATGATGAGGAGCACCTTGCGATGGCCGACAAAGTTGATGTCGTGCTTGATGAAACGGCCCTTCAGGTTGTGAACCATCTCGGCGACCTTTAAGCCGTCGGCGCCTCCCCTGGCCTCGGCTACCTTGTCGGTAATCTTCCAGTCGAGCGCTTCGCCGATCTCGGCCTCGCCGGCGGGCACGCCCAGCACGGCGCCCAGCTTCGAGAACTGGTCAGCCGCATCCTGGCCGTCCTTGATGTTCCAGAAGGCGGGGTGCTTGGCGATGGTGCGCGGTGCGAGCAGACGCACGAGCGGCGCCTTGAACAGCAGCATCATGACGATGTCGCACATGATGCCGAGCGCCAGCGTGAGACCGAAGCCCTTGACCGAAGCCGAAGCCAGGAAGAACAGCGAAAGCGCCGAGACGAGCGACACGAGGTCGGCGTCGATAGACGTCTGGATGGCGTGGCGCACACCGCTTTGCGCGGCGGCCTTCACGCTTCTGCCCATGCGTATCTCTTCTCGGAACCGCTCGACGGTCAGAACCGACGAGTCGGCTGCCATGCCGATGGTCAGCACGATGCCGGCAACACCCGAAAGCGTGAGGCTGAACATGCCGAAGTGCGAAAGCGTGGCGAGGATGCCCAGGTAGAACAGCGCGAACACGATGA
>ODAI011264145.1_pt1 | contig 11990 bp, 6 predicted proteins | sample 1539321 | NCBI WGS metagenome assembly ODAI01 (sample SAMN02144231, study PRJEB22623) | gut metagenome | biome: sheep rumen | host: Ovis aries | place: New Zealand
AGCGAAGCAACCGGCCATTTTCCCCCGATGTGGGCAATATCAAAGCCTTCAATGCGAACCGGGAGGGTTGGAAGACCCAGCTTTTCTTTAAGCTCCTGCATGGCTGGCATATCGCCCCGGGCTCTAAGACGACGGATAATGTCTTCGCGGGCATTTTGTCTTGCCATCTGCAGGGCTGCTACATCGCGGGGAGCATCATGGCTATCTACAATTACAAGGCGGGAAGTGCTCTTCATCTCGTTTGCCAACCATTTAGAAATAAGGTCCGCCTGCTCTGTTTTAGGAATGTAAACGCAGGGAGGAATTTGAAGAGCTTCCTCGTAGTAGCAGGCCATAAATTCCCCAATCAAATCTATATCATCATTTAAAGATTCAACATGATAATTTTCGCGCCCCAAGAGCTTACCGCCCCGAATTTTAAGCACAGTAAAGCTTACCAGCTCACCTTCGCTGTAGTAGGCAATGTAATCGCGGTCATCAGAATCAAAGCTTTCTACTATATTCTGATTTTGTAAAATCATCAGAGCTTTAATTGCATCTCGGAGTCTGGCTGCCTTTTCAAAATCGAGAGCGGCTGCGGCGGCTTTCATTTCTGCGGTAATTTTTGCGGCACTTTCATCTCCTTTTCCCTCAAGTAGCTGCTTAATTTCACCGATGTAATCATTGTAGGATTGTTTTGAAATTTTTTTGCAGCAGGGAGCTTTACACTGCTTCATATGGTAGTAAAGGCAAGGCGTGTCGCGATTTCTTAAGGTTCTGCAATGGCGTATTGGATAGAGCTTAAATAAAGCTTCAATAAAGGTATCAAGTGCGCCAACATCGGGGAATGGCCCATAATAGCTTGAGCCGTTCTGAACAATATTGCGGGTTTTGAAGATTCTGGGGAAATCTTCCTTTGTAATCCGCAGAACCGGGTAGGATTTTCCATCTTTAAGATTGATATTGTACCGCGGTGAATATTTTTTTATCAGGTTGTTTTCCAGCAGCAGCGCTTCATATTCGTTTGTTGTTGTGATGTATTCAATAGATTTGGCGTGGGAGATTAAAAGCCTGGTCTTAATTGTCTGGTGTCCGGAAAAATAGGAGCTTAGACGATTTTTCAGGTTCTTTGCTTTTCCAACGTAAATTACGGTGTTTTCGGCATTGCGCCAAAGGTAAACACCGCTGGATAAAGGAGCTTTCAGAGCTGTCTGATGCAGTATCTCCCTTGTAGGAAGAGGGCTGCCGGTAGTTTTGTCTGTCATTTTATGTTAGGAAATTATAGCAGAAAAAATAGGATTTTCACAGTCACAACTTTGTCTCTGGTAATTTTTGCAGCGGCTTCCTTTTTGCCGCTTTTTGCAAAGGATGTAATTATTGGCGGTAAAAACGGTTGGTCTGATTATCAGCTTCGTGAAAATATTACAACCGGTAAAGGCCGTTATGGCTATGAATGTATTCAGCTGGAAACAAATTCTTTTGTAACAGATAGAGATACAGATCTTTTAATTGATTTTGAAAATCCTAAAGAAATTATTTCCGACGGAAGATATTCGGTGCTGCGAAATAATATGGCAACAACTAATCAGACAAAAAATGAAAAGCTTGCGGGACTGAGTAGAAATTTGGGTGGACTTAGTGTTCAGGGAAGTCCTGGAACCTTTTTTGGTTCAGAAGGCTTAATGGGCTCTTTTTCAATTGAATTCTGGTTGTGTCCTTCTCTTACAGAAAATGGTGAAGTTATTTTTAACTGGGAATCTGCCAGAAGTGAGGATAATGCTCTTGTTTATCAGCTGCTTTCTGCAACTTTCGATAAGGGACATTTGGTATGGGTTTTCCTCGATTTCTTTGATGGCTATAAAGCTGAAAATGGTAAGAATGAAATTATGCTTACCGGTTCAACAAGACTTATTCCCGATGAATGGAGCTATCATGTGCTTTCTTATGACAGCGAAAGTGGTCTTTTGGAATATATTTTGAATGGAAGCACAGAGGATTTATGTTATATCACCTCTACACATAAAGAGGGCGGAGAGGTTGCTCTTGTCTTCTTGGGAACTCCTTCTGAAGTAGATTTTTGTGGTGAATATACCGGTTCAATTGATGATATTCGGATAATGAGAAGACCTTACCAGAGGCCGGAATATCAGTCTGCTGATTTGGGCGGTGCTATTGGTCATATGCAATATTTACCGGAGGGCGGGCGCTTTGTGTCTCGCCCTATTATGGTGTCTAACGGTTCGGTTTTGCGTGAATTGAAGGCGGAGGTCAATGCGCCCGCACAAACTGAGGTATCGTTTTTTGTACGTTCAGGAGATAACTTTTTTAACTGGACGGATACAAAGCCTGAATGGAAAAGTGTAAAAAGCGGGGAGCTTGTTTCCAATGTAAATGGCCTTTATTTTCAGGTAGCCGCAGAGCTGCTGCCAGATGGCAATGGCGAAATTTCTCCTAGTGTAACCGAAATTTTATTGCGTTTCGATGAGCTTCCTGAGCCGCTGCCGCCTTTTGTTGTAAAGGCTGTGGCCGGGAACGGCTGTGTTACTGTCAGCTGGAATTATTCGGTGGATGATACGGCCGGAGGCTATTACCTTTACTACGGAAATCGTCCTGGAGAATATCTTGGACGCATTGCTCTGGAAGGTGAATCGCCAATTGATGTTGGAAATACAACGAGCTTTACGGTTACGGGGCTCGAAAACGGAAAAATATATTATTTTGCCTTGGCTGCATGGTCAGCTCATGATAAGAGGGTTGTAGGCGAACTTTCAAAAGAAGTTTTTGCAAGACCGCTTGCTTACCGCTAGGATTGACGAGGGAGAAAGAGGATTTTATGGCAAAGGATTTGATTTTATCGAAGGCTAAAAACGCAGTTCTTGCTCACGACTGGGCCACTGCTGCAACTTTATATAAAGAATTACTTCGTGGTGATGAGGCCAACGTTGCTTATCTTAAGGAATTAGGCAGCATTTATGTAAAGGCTGGCGAGGATGAAAAGGCTATTCCTTATTATGAACAGATAATCACTTTTTATCCTCATTATGTAGAAGCCATGACCAGTCTTGGCGCAATTTTTCGTCGTCTGAAACGTTATGAAGAATCTATTCAGATTTTGCAGAGGGCACATGAAGAGGCTCGCGATGCCGAAAGTGTAAACTATAATCTTGGCTTTACCTACAAGGAAATGGGCAATTACGAGGATGCAATTGAAGCTTTTACTTCTGTAATAACTTCAAATCCGGATGACGTTCTTGCTCATAATCATCTTGGTTCTATATATTTGGCCCAGAAGCAGTATGAAAAGTCTATTGCGGCCTACCGTCGAGGTCTTCAGGTTGACCCAAATCATCCTATTTTGAATTACAATCTTGCCCGCTGTTATGAGGCTTCGAATTTATATCCGGAAGCTGTACGCTGTTACAATGCGGCTTTAAAAACCCGCCCCGGTTGGACTGATGCAATTCATGACTTTAGCAGTCTTTTAATCAAATGTCAGCAGTCTAAGGCTGCCCAGGATTTAGTGGAACAGTCTATTAAGCTGCATCCTATGAATACGGATTTGCTTTATATTCTGGGAAATATTTATCTTCATCAGTTTGATTATAAAAATGCAAGCTTTACTCTAAAAAAAGCTGATTCAATAAAGCCTGAGGATATTAAAATTCTTTCAGCTTTGGCTCAGGCTCTGGAAATGGGTGATAATCCTGAATCTGCTTTGGAAAAGGTGCTTGCTGCTATGGAGGTTGCTCCAGATAACAGGGAACTTCAAAAGCAGTATGTTCATACTCTTCTTTCTGCCAAACAATATGATAAAGCCTTAGAAAATCTTTCTGCTTTAAATGATGAAGAAGGTCAGCAGGATACTGAGGTTTTAGATTTGTATGCTCAGTATCAAATTTGTAATAATAATGAAGCTGCCGCTAAAGAATATTATGATAAGATAAAGAAAATTAATCATCATTATAAAAATTATATGCTGGAAGCTTCGGACCGCTTTATTCAAACTGGAGATTTCACAAAGGCTGAAGAATATGCCAAGAGTTTTATTGAGTGTCGTCCAAAATTTCCTGATGGCTATGCCAAGCTTGGTAAAATTTATGCTGCCTGGGGTAAGCTTAAGAATGCGAGAGCCTTTTACGAGAAAAGCCTGAGACTCAGCGGAGCCAGTGTAACTGCAAATTCTGAATTAAAAAGACTGGATGAAGAAATTAAAAAGATGGAGGAAGCAACTGCCACCACAGGTTCAGCTGCGACGGAAACTCTTAATCAAGATGACCTTTTACTGTCTGATGTTAAAGAATCTGCTTCCAGTCTGCCAAATGCTGACACTGACAGCATGGACATTGATGAGTCTGTTCCTTCAATTTACGATATTGCTGAAGAAAATTCTGATTTTAATGCAGATGTTTTTGGCGAAGATGACCCAAATCTTACTGCTGAAGAGGAGCTTTCTGTAACTGAAGAAAATGAGGATTCTTCCAATTCAGAGCTTCCTAGTGCAGAAGAGCTTGGCCTGGATGCTCTTTCCGATAGTGATGATAACGATGACTTCGATTTTAATCAGATGGGGGATTCTCTTCCGCTTACAGATGAGCTTGCAGAAGCTGCTGAAACTGATTTTTGGAATGAATTTGATAATAAAGAGGAAGATGATGAAAAATTAGCTGAGCCTGATGCTGTTGATGCAGCTCCTGCTGACGCAGTTCCTGCTGCTCCCGCTGCTCCCGCTGAGCCTCTTCCTAAAGAAGAGCCGGCTATATCTCCAGGTTTGCAGGAAGCAGCTATTTCTTCTTTGCTCGACAGTCAGCGTCGTGCTTTGGATTTAGCAGACCGCCAAATGCAGATGACAGAAGATTTTATAAAGGAAACTGTTGAAGAAGCAGTAGATAAAGCGGTAGACAAGGCTGTAGATAAAGCTATTGATGAAAAAATGCAGGAGGTTTTGGAAAGCAGGAATATTCCTGAGCCTGACACTGCAGAAAAAACTTTGCCGGTAGAAGAAGCTGCGGAGCCTTGCGAAGACGAAGCTCTTGAGTCAGTTGATGAAAGTGAAGTGTCGGAAGCCGACAGTTTTGTCGAAAACGAAAGTGATGAGCCGGAAGACGATGGTTTTGCAAATCTAAGCTTTGAGGAAGACGAAATGCTTGATGCAGATTTTATGGATGTTGATGCTTTTGATGAAGAAGGTAGTGAAGAGGGACTCGAAGAAAAACCTGAGCAAGCCCAGCTGGAAGCCTTAGAAGATGTAGAAGAAGCTCCTCTTGTAGAAGAAGAGCTTGAAGCCTTGCCAGAAGTACCTTCCGGTGAGAATGCAGATTATATGCTGGAAAAAATTCATAAGATTTTAAACGACTCAGATTTGAAGGCTGTTTCAAGCGATAAAATTGATTTGTTTAAGACCTTACGTTCTTTACTAGCTTATCTTCCAGAAAGCTCAAAGAATAATTCTATTACCCGCCGCATGAACATGCTTCTTGCCTATCTGATAGAAAAGCTTTCCGGAAAGCCAGGACTTCTGGCAACTTCTGAATCTCTTATAAAATCTGGGGTTCTTGGAGAGGAATATTTAAATCAGTTAAGCTTTAGCAAGGATGAAGAAGTAACAAATTCTCTTGTATCTAAGGTTTTGACTGATATGAAAAATCTGTCTTCCAGTCTGCCCGACAAGGATATTTCTGCAGCTCTTTGTGCAAGCGCAGATGGAATCCTTGAACAGATTGAACTGGAAGACCAGAAAAGCAGGATTTTCTAACAGCTTTTCTAATAAAAGCTTATACTCTTATAATGCGGGAATGAGAAAGAACCTCGTTCCCGTTTTCTGTAATTAAAACATCATTTTCAAGTCGGGTTCCACCAATTTCAACATCATAAAGACCAGGCTCCAGAGTTAAAATCATACCAGGCTGGAATTTTAAATCAGATGGCATTTTTGTACTGATTCTTGGATATTCGTGAATTTCAAGACCGGTAGCATGGCCCAGAGTGTGAGGCATTTTTCTTTTTGCTGCGGCAAATACAGAGTCTGCTTTTTTTGCCGCTTCAACTACAGTATGCTCTGGTGTATAAAGCTTAAGACATTCATCAAAGGCTTTTTGAACTAAAGCAAGCTGTTCTTCCTGGGCCTGGGTAAGAGGTCCCTTTGCAACTGTAATTGTTGTATCGCTGGTGTAACCATTATAAACAACGCCAAAATCCAGAATAGAAAGCCCTTGTGCCGGCCATTCTGCTGCGGTATAACCCGGGAAAGCATGAATTGCGAAGCTGCGTGAAGGACCGGCGGCAAGTGTGTCAAAGCCGGTACGCTGACAGCCATTTTCTCTCAACATTCTTTCTATTAAAAGTCCAACGTCTGTTTCGGTTTTTATTTTTCCTTCTTTTATCTGATTTTCAATTTCGTCAATAATCAAATCGCCGACCCGAACAGCTTCTCTGGTGCATTCAATTTCGTATTCATCTTTAATCATACGGCAGTCAACTACAAATTTATGGGCACCATCTTCCTTGCAGCGACAGTCGTAATTACTCAGCTCATCAATAAAATGAAGATAATGAGGATAGGTTAAATACGGAGGTAATTCAACCTTGTTATTCTGGGCGTGGCTTGCACAAATGTTCAAAACAGCTTTTACGGCACTAATATCATTGTTCTTGTAGCGGGTGTAGGGAACAAGCTTGTCGTAAAAACCATTGTTTTTTGCAAGGTTTTCGTCCCAGGGAATTAAAACTGAATAACAGTCACTGTAAATAATTAAAACAGCATCGTTTGCATGGCCTGTAAAATATGCAAGGCTTGGGTCGCGATGCTCCTCGCTGTCTATAAAAATACAGGCTCCAATATCATTTTCTTTTAAGTAGTCTGATAGTCTAGAACGGCGTTCTTTGTAGATTTTTTCCAAATCAGCTTTTGTGTAATCTTTCATAATCTATTTCCTTATTTTATTTGCAATTGTTTTAATAATTTCATCTCGAGTGATAATAAGCTCAAGAACTCCGATTGTTCCGAAGACTAGACCGGAAATAATAACCGGAGCTCCGTAAGATATTAAATTTCCATGTCCTTCAAAGGCCTGCAGCAGGGCTTTGTGTACAAACCAGGTTGGAAGTGCGGCAATTACCGAATAAAGTGCCATTTTAAGGGCATAAAAAATTGTGCCGGTGGCTAGTCTTCCAACTTCAATAGCTTCCATTTTTTTCATAAAGATAAAAAGAAATACTGTATTCAGAAGACTGGCAAGACTAAGGGCTAGGGCAATTCCGTTTCCTGCCATTGGTTTTGAAAGTATTAGTACCAGAAGAATGTTTGAACCAAAGTTTAAAAGGCCGGCAATTGTAGGCAGCTTTGGCTTTTTCTGGGCATAAAAGGCCGGGGAAATTATTCGGTTCAGGGCAATAAAGAGCAGGCCGGCTATGTGGAAACGGAAAACTCCAAGAGTCATAGCGACTGAATTATCATCAAATTGATTTCTTTTGTAAAGAAGACTTATAAGCTCGCGGCCTGTAATTAAAGAATAGGCAGTAATTGGCACAGAAATTAAAGTCATTATTTTTATGGCTTGAAGTAACATTCTGTTAAATTCTCCCCAGTCCTTCTGGTTTGCCAGCCCTGAAAGATCTGGCAGAATAACGGTTCCAATTGAAACTGCAAAAAGTCCAAGAATTAATTCCTGAAGACGAAGACTGTATTGCAGACTTGAAGCAATTCCAGGTCCTACATATTTTGCTAAAGCGGTGGAAACTGCATCATTAAGCTGATAGGCAGCAATTCCAATTACAGTTGGTGCAATTAAAGAGAGAACTTTTCTGGTTCCTGGGTTTGTGAAAGCTTTTTTTATAGAAGAAAGCCCTGTTTTCCAGCCTGTTTTTTGAACAAAAGGCCACTGAAAAAGAGCTTGAACGGAGCCGCCGATAATTGTTCCAATAGCCATAGCTCTTGCCGGATTTGAAGTATGTGGTGCCAGCAGATAGGTTGAAAGAACAACAATTCCATTGAACATTACAGGAGTAAAACCTGATGGTGCAAAAATTCCGCAGGTGTTCAAAACTCCTTGAAAGAAAGCAGCAATTGAAATAAAAAAGAGATAGGGGAACATAATTCTTGTAAGCACAGTAGTTTCACTGCGTTCAAGAAGGTAGTATTCAAATTTTGCTGCATAATCTTCTATTCCAGGCTTTGGCGCCTTGCAGAAAAGAGGGATTATAAAAGGAGCTAAAATAATTCCCAGAACAACCACACAGGCAGTTAAAAAAGTAACCAGGGTAAAGGTTGCTGCCAGAAATTCCTGTGTTGTTTTTTTATTTTCGTCAGAATCACCCTTTGCAAGATAATCCTTAAAAGTTGGAATAAAAGCTACAGAAATAGCGTTTTCGGCAAAAAGCTTTCGGAAGAGGTTTGGAATCATAAAGGCAACATTAAAGCTGTCTGCAAAAAGTCCTGTGCCCAAGAAAGAGGCTTTTGTCATTTCGCGGATTAATCCCATTATTCGGGAGGCAAAGGTCATTAAGGAAAGTACGAGACCTGACCGTACAAGCGATTTTTTTCTTTTATTTTCTTCCATAGTTTTAACAATGATAAGAAAATTGCCTCTTTTTTGCAAGTCGCCAAATACGCGAAAAGTGCTTTTCGGCTCCGGTTTCGCTCCCGCCCCTCATGTTTTTTAGAAAGGGCTTCCGTATTAATGCGGAAGCCCTGCTAGAAATAAAAGTATCACGAAATCTAACTTTTATGCCGATAATGTGACTATGGAAGAGACTGAATTTTTACAACAGTTACAAACTGCAATTACTCAAAAATCAGAATGGTTTAATTCCACTGAATTGGAAAAGCTCCTTCTTCAGTACAGAATTATTCATTCCTGTGTAAGAAATCTTTATGATATGCTTACAAAGCGTTCTCTTATAGAAAGCGATCCATACCGATTAGACCGTCATATATCTGATATTGTGCTTCCAGAGGTTACCCCTTTTAATGAATCAGATATTTATAGTGCAATTGGTAAACGTTTTTCTGAATACGAAACAATGCTTGACTACATCTGTACTTACCTTCGTTTTTCGGTAGATTCTCTTCCAATCCCAAAGGTAAAAAAGCTCCTTGATTTCTGCAAGGTTTTTGAATGGGAAGATGTTGTAATCAGCAGTACAAATGCAAATAACCATGGGCTTGCCGTTACCTTAAATAACGCCAGAAATGGAGCTGCCCCTGTTGTTCAGAGCATGGTAAACGACAGTGTAAACAAATGCGCTCAGGCCAATACAGAAATAAAGAGAATTTTAAATGAGCTGGGAATTTTCCAGCGCGAGGTATACAAATTTGAAATCCGAAGAGATATTATTAATAATCCTCGTTATGAAAAAAAAGATAATGAAAATAATGCGGAAGAATTTGAAGATATAAAAAAACAGTTCCCAAAGGTTTTCCCAAAAAGACCTTTCTATGCAGATTTGGTAAACGAAATTGTTTCTGAAGACCAGGGAGCTGCTAAGGATAACAATCGCCAAAATGTATTAAAACGACTGGAAATTAAAAATGCTGATGGTCAGGCAAAGAAGCAGAAAAAAGGCCCTGAACCAAAAGAGCTTTTAATGGCAACTGTTCTTTCAATTGGGGCACTGGCTCCAACTATTAATCAGCTTCATGTAAAGTTAATTGCTAACTTTGATGTTCTTTATGAAAAGAAAAAGAACTTTTTTGCAGTTTTCCTGGCAGCATTAAAAAAAGCCTTACATATTGCAGAGAAAGAAAAAATTATTAATCTGCCGGTAAAGGATGCAAAAACCGGTGGAGAAAAAACACAGAAATTAAATGTAAAAGACTTTATGGATGATTTAAACCGTAAAGAAAGAATTTACAATGCAATTGCCGCAAAGGGCAGTGAATATCAGAAAATTGAAAGTAGTGGAGAAGATGCTATTCTTTCTTTTGTAAACAAACAGATTTCTGAAGCTCAGTCATGCTTTACAATCATAAATGCTCTGGATGCATATTTTAAAAATGCTACAGATGTAATGCAAAAGCCAAAAATAAAGGGTATGCAGATTGAGCTTTCTGCCCTGCGCAATACCATTATTGCAATTAATAAAAAACGCGGAGATTTCCTTTCATTCAAGGAAGAATCCGAACAGATGAAAAAACTTGGATTGGCTGAAAATGAATCTTAAAAAAACACTTTCTCTTATAAGCTTAAGTCTAGCCTTGTGCCAGTCAGCCTTTTTGTGCTCTGCGCAAGGCTTTGTTATTGTTGAAGGAAAAAGCCCTCACGAATTAAATCCTCAGATTACCTCTTATTCTTCTGACGCCCAGATTCTGACAGGTTTATACGAAGGCCTTTTTTCCTATAATCCTCTTACCCTGGAAGCTGATTATGCAATTGCTTCAGATGTCCGAATTTCTCGTGACAAAAAACGCTGGACAATAAATCTCCGTCAAAATGCAAAATTCAGTAATGGAGAAGCAATTACAGCCGTAAATGTAAGAAATTCCTGGCTGCGACTGCTTTCTGACCCGCGGGCTCCATATGCTTCTCTTTTAGATATAATCTGGAATGCTTCAGAATATAGACATAATCGTTGTGCTGCAGAAAATGTGGGCATTTATGTTACCGGCGAATACTCTCTTTCTATCAGACTAAATTCTCCGGCTAATTATCTGCCAAAGGTTTTGTGTCATTCAGCCTTTTCTGTAATGGCGGATGAGGAGAATGTTTATAGTGGGCCTTATGTTCTTGCAGAAAAAACAGAAGCTTCTTATTTGCTGAAAAAAAATCCCTATTATTGGGATGCAGAAAATGTAAAGCTAGAAGAAATTACCTTTTTGCAGTCTGATGATGAAAAAGAAAATGCCTATCTTTTTAATACCGGCAAGGCAGATTGGGTAACAAACAATGTCTTTGCAGACTCGGTGATTAATAAAAATGCTCTTATGTTCCGGGGTCTTTTTGGAACTGCTTATTATTTCTTTAAGCATTCCCGCAAAAATCGTGAAAAAAACGGTTCTTTTAATCCCTGGGATTTTCCTGAATTCCGTAATGCTATTCTTGAAGCCTTACCTTGGGATGCTTTAAGGGCAAATGCAGCTATTCCCGCAACAACCTTTGTTTATCCTCTAAGTGGTTATAATGCTCCTGAAGGCTTTGATTATACTGATGAAAAAGAAGCCATTCTTATGATGGAGGCTGCCAGAGAAAAGTATGACCGCCCCTCTGGTGAAGTTTATAAGCTTACCTTTGAGGTTTCCGAATTTACTCTAAGTGATGATAAAAAAGATGCAATGAAAAATGCCCTTTTACCTCTTGGTGTAGAGCTTGTTTTTAGAGAAATTCCTTCCCATTTATATTTACAAAATGTTGCCTATTCTAGTTCAGATTTATTTGCTTACACCTGGATTGGCGATTTTGCCGATCCCCTGGCTTTTCTGGAGCTTTTTAGGGGAGCTTCTTCTCTAAACGATTCTGGCTGGATGAATGAAGACTATGACAGATTAATTTCTGCTGCGGCTCTTTCTTCCGATTACGAGCGTTACAAGCTGCTTTCGCAGGCAGAAAAAATTCTTTTGGATAGTGGAATGGTTATCCCGGTTTATCATCCGGTTTCATTTAATCTTATTAATCTGGATGAAGTAGGCGGCTGGTCTTCAAATGCTTTTGATATTCATCCTCTAAAATTCCTCTACCGCAAAGAAGTAATGACAAAAATTCCAAATGTTGTAATGCGCTGAGTTATTGACGAAGAATTAGCATTTATAGATAATAAAATATTCTAAGCTAGAGTGCCTGCCCCGGTGCGTTTGGCAACCCGACGGACATCCACCCACATCTTTTTCAAACTGTCATTACCGTGCTGGACACGGTAATCTCAAGAGGTTTTTATGGTAATTCTTACATTGAACTGCGGATCATCATCTGCAAAGTATCAGGTTTATGACTGGGACAACAAAGAAGTAATGGCTAACGGTGTTGTAGAGCGCATCGGAATTGAAGGAAGCTGCATTACTCACAAGGCAAAGGGAAAGAAAA
>ODAI013008383.1_pt1 | contig 11990 bp, 5 predicted proteins | sample 1539321 | NCBI WGS metagenome assembly ODAI01 (sample SAMN02144231, study PRJEB22623) | gut metagenome | biome: sheep rumen | host: Ovis aries | place: New Zealand
ATCCGGTACAGCCGCGCCATATACTTGCCTGGATAGTGCAGGATCAGCTTCCCGTTTTCAACTCTGGCTGTGTCTGCCCCATCCCGTCTGGCGGGATAGATGCACTCCGCCTTCAGCCTGATTCCCTCCGGGACATGCAGCGGGCGGGCAAGGTCGATCTCTTTGGTATCCGCTCCGTCTTTCCGCTTCCATACCGCAAGATACGCGAATCCGGGATCCGGACAGTCCTTGCCCACGGCATCATACACGCCGCATTCTCCGAGTCCCTGCGCACTGCTCTTAAGCCCTGCCGCAAGCCATTCATCCGTATTCTTCGCAAGGCCCAGCGGCCAGAAGGGAATCCCCTTTCTGATCTGTCCCCGGATCTTTTTATAGGCCCGTATCCCTTCCCGCACAAGCTCCAGCCTTGTGCCTGTCAGGTTCACAAGATGGCCGCTCTGGTGGATCCGCAGAAGAAGCGCATTTACCATATTGAAAATGACCTCTTCCTCGTCTCCGCTCTCCAGCGGGTAGGACCAGACCGCCGCCTGCTCCGGGCATGCCCCGGTCACCGCATTCGCCGCGATCGTCGCAAACTCCTGGAAGTCCTCCTGGTCGGACATCGACTGGATGCTGTGCCGCGACAATAGCGCATAATCCATCCGGAGGCCGCCGCTGGAACAGTTCTCGATCACAAGATCCGGATATTTTTCATAGATATGATCCAGCCATCCCAGGAATGCACGCTCATGCTCCAGAAGGCCATCCCCCGGGCTGTCCGCATGGAGCTGTGTTCCAATGCCGGGTTCGATATTGTAATCCATCTTGATATATCCGGCACCATATTCTTCAACCATGCGCGCGATCACATCGTCCGCAAAGCTTCTGACCTGCGGATTCCGGAAATCCAGCTGATAGCGGCTCCGGTCAAACACCCGCTTCCCATGCCGGACAAAGAACCAGTCATCCGGAACCTTTGCGGCCAGCGGGCAGTGAATCCCCATCACCTCCAGCTCCAGCCACAGCCCCGGAACCATGCCCTTCGACCGGATATGATCCGTCAGAGCCCTGAGCCCCTCCGGGAACCGTTTCCGGCTCTCCTTCCATTCACCGACACCGTCCCACCATTCGCCATCCGCATACCAGCCGGCATCGATCACATAATACTCGCATCCGCTCCTGGCCGCCTCCTCGATCATCGGCAGCTCCTTTGCCGTCGTCGGGTCACCGTAGAGGCAGTTCATATAGTCATTGAAAATGACCGGAAGCTCCTCATTGTCCCGGTTCGGCCTGCGGATGCTCCTGCGGTATTGGGTCAAGGTTCCCATGTCCGCGTCAAAGTCACCCCTTCCGCAGCCCACGGCCACCGGAACACTCTCAAAGCTCTCCCCCGGCGCCAGGTTTTTGAACCAGTGCGACTGTGCTTCTGTCGGACCGCTGATGCTCAGGTAGAAATGTTCAAACGTATCTCCGATCTCATAATGCCAGGAACCGTCATGCTCAATCTGCCAGAACAGGGAGGTGTCCGCCGCACAGTTCTTCAGCCAGCCCATGGGAAGGAAATGCTTGGCGGACCAGTTCCCTGTATTCGTCACAGAATACAGGTGGGTAGACTTGCGGGCGATGGAAGGCTGCGTCAGGTCAAAGCCGGCATCGGCAAAGCTCAGCTCCTGCCACGAAAGCTCCTGCATCCAGCTGTTCACCGGAACGCGGAGCATCATCTCTGACTCACGGGCCGGACGCGGCCCCTCCTTCTCCAGCCCCGTATAGCTGAAAGACGCCAGGTATTCCAGCGTCTGAACCTCGTCTCCGATATTCGTCACCAGATTGGTGCAGCGGACAATCCCCAGCTTCCCAACAAACTGAAACCGCGTCCTCACCCGGATCCGCGACAGCTCAGAATCCTCCTGAAACACCTCGATCAGCCGGCCCCTCTCATTATTCGTATCCAGGATCCGGTCAAGCTTCAAGGCATACCCGGGAGAAGTCTGCACATATTTCCGCCCATGATTCTCAAAGGGCATGTCATAGCCGGACAGTGAGAGCTGAACCAGCTGAAAGCTCTCATCAATCATCTCCGGCCGCCTGCGGATCTCCCCCTCTCTCCAGGTCTTCCTCGGAGGGCACAGCCGCCCCTCACAGAAAGGCTCCGAAGAAAAATGCACCAGCTTCACACGCCCGTCCCCCGTAATCCCCAGCACCAGATGGACGCCATTCTCCTCAAAAACACGGTATTCCATATTTCATCCTTTCTGCGGCGATTGAGATGCCACACCCTCACACCCCTTATATTCCATGCAGAGCATCGTCATGTCATCAAACTGCTCCGCGCTTCCCACGAAGCCCTCCACGCTCTGCTGTACATGGCCAAGGATTTCTTCTGGCGACGCATCAGGATCCATATTCAGCGCGTCCAGCATACGGCCCGTGCCAAACATCTCCAGCTTCTCATCTGTAGCCTCCGGCACGCCATCCGTGTAAACGAACACCTTGGAGCCAGGCTTCAGCTGCAGCTCATAGCTCCTGTACCGGGCACCCTCCATGCCGCCGATCACAAATCCATGGGGATCCTTGAACAAAGCAAACTTTCCTCCCGGCTCGCGGATCGCCGGGTATTCATGGCCTGCATTCGCGCAGTTCATAATGCCTGTCTTCAGATCGAGGATCCCAAGCCAGACCGTGACAAACATATCCTCCCGGTTGGTCATGCAGATGGCCTCATTGGCCCTTTGCAGGATTTCAGCGGCGGACAGCCCGATCCTCGCGTTGTCCACCAGCACGATAATGGATGCCATCATAAACAGTGCCGCCGGCACGCCTTTCCCCGAAACATCCGCCATAACCATGCACAGGTGGTTCTCATCCACCAGGAAGAAGCTATAGAAATCGCCGCCGATCTCCCTGGCGGGATTCATGTATGCATAGATATCAAAATCCTTCCGCTCCGGAAAGGCCGGGAACGTATTGGGAAGCATGTCCTCCTGAATCCGCGCAGCAAGAGTCAGCTCCGTGCTGATCCGCTCCCGCTCCGCCGTAATGGAGGTCAGATTGCTGACATAGCTCTGGATCTGTTCCTCCATCTGATCGATCGCGCCCGCCAGATGCCCGATCTCATCCTTGCTCCGGATCCTCTTTGTCAGCTTCTCACCGGTGCTGATATTCTCTGACGCGAAGCGGGATGCCTCCTGGGCAATGATCCGGACCGGCAGCAGCACCTGATGATGCAGCGTCAGGCTCAGCCCGATGATGACCAGAACCGCAATACAGATCATCGCCGCCACTACCTTGAAGAGGAAGGAATTACGTGAGTTGATCAGGAAATCCATCTGCCGCTGGACACACAGAATTGCCTGCACCTTCCCCGCTGAATCGATCAGCGGGATCATAGCCGTAATGTGCGGATCGGTCTCAATGTATCCCTTATCCCTGATCACCAGCTCCCTGGCCGAACCCTCTTCGCAGAGTTTCTTGTATTTCTGCGCATAATCACTGTTCGTCGTATGACGGACATAGCCAAAGGGATACCGGGAGTAGCTCGTCTCCTGATTCATGGTAGAAAACAGGAACGTGATATGCTGGTAATCTGTCCGGTCCGGAATGATCACGTAGATAAATGTTGAACCGGAAGAATTGCAGATACGCTGCAGCCTCGACAAAACTGCCTGGTATTCCTCTGACTCACCGCCGCTTTTCAGATACCCCTCGATCTGGTTCGGATCCAGAAAATGCGCAGAAATCCCCGCCGTACGGAACGCTCCGTCCGCATACTGGTCCAGAAGCGCATCCGTCACCTCCGTATATCCGATCACATTGACAATCATGGTAAAAACAACCAGGACCATCACAATCGTGAGGACGGACTTAAAAACAATGCTTCTCCACAGATTTTTGAGCTTTTGTTTCAATTTCTTCCTGCTCCTTACGCCTGTGCATTTTCCTACAGATAATTCACAATATCCATCACACTGCGGAGGACCGGAATCACCCTGTCCGGCAACTTCATGCCGAATTCAACTTCAGCCACTACCTGTTCCTGATCTTACGGATCACGATTACCGCCACGATCACAAGCACGATCACCAGCAGAATGATGGGGATCCGGATCTTACGCATCGCCTGATCCATCGCACGCTGTGCGGTGACATTCACGTTCATCACCACCTGAACGGACGGATCCTCTGCGTCCGCCGCTGCCACCGTAATGGTGGCCGTCCCGGGATGATTCGCATGCACGGTCATCCCATTCTCATCCTCTGTCAGGGATAATACGCCCTCCGGATCATTGACAGCCACCTCCACCTCCGGAAGGCTGCCATCCGGATCTACAAAATGTTCCTCCCACTGAACCTTTACATTCCCGTCCGCGTCCCCGTCTCCGGGAAGATTGGCAAATCGCTTCAAAAGACCCGGAACACTGTCCTGATCCAATACGACCGTATAGTTCAAGTCGCCGCCGACCACCGTCACGGGGCTGTTCACAACCGCTTCCGTCTCCGTCTCGGGCTCAATTGCCGGCTCCGTCTCCACATTCTGCGCCGCGCTGCCCTCAATAGTCACCGTGCATATGCCGGATTCTATGCTTCCCGTCCGGAAGGTATCCCCGTTCACGATCGCCTTCAGCGTATAGGTTCCAGGCACATCGAAGGCAAGGTCGATATAATACTCAGAATTGCCTGCCGTCATGGGGATCTGCTGCCCGGTGCCTACGATCTCCAGGACCGCGCCATATTCCGTATATACCTTCTCCGCCTGATAGCGCTGCCCGTCATAGATAAAAGACGCGGCAAGGTGCACCGTATCCATCGGCGCCGCCGTCAGACTGTCAGATGCCTCCGGAGCCCCGGCACTGGAAACGCCCAGCGTGAAATCCATGTCATGGATCGACAGCGCATACATGCCAAGCTGAGTTCTCGCGTCCCCGTGGACAATCACCTTCCAGTCATCGGACGGTGGCGGAAGCATCAGCTTCACCGTTACATAGCGGTCTTCCTTCGTGATGACCCTGTCTTCCTCCTGAATGGGCTCCTGATAGGCCGTAAGGTCATATGCCGCCATCTGGCCGCCGTACCCGATCTCAATGCTCCTGATCGCGGCACTGTTCTCACAGGTCAGGGTCACGTTCAGCTCCGCGACCATCTCTCCCACGGAAAAGGGGAATGCTGCGTCACCATTGTCGTCCGTCGTCTGACTCTGCGCACTGGCATCATCCCGGTTATTGGGATCAAAGAACTGTTTGAAAATGTCCGCAAACAGTGTCTGTGCCTGAGACGCGTTATGCAGGGGAAGATAATCCCCGGCTCCCACAGCCTCAGGAATCCCGCTCCTGAGCCTTGCCGCGATCCGCTCCCTGTAATCTGTCGGATTGTCATTCCGGCCGTCAATATTCATCTCCAGGGTATAGACCGGCCACTTGTTTTTGCGGGCTGTCTGCTCTGCATCCTCCAGAGACTTGTAGCTGTACCCGCCATCCAGAAAGTCCTCATGCTTCTGCCCTGTCACCCTGAAATCGCTGATCAGAAGGATGCCCGCGTCCTCCGGCTTTGCGCCGCCCTTCTCCAGGACATCGCAGGCTGCCTGAAAAGCATACCCCACAGGGGTATACTCCCCGTCCTGCGTGGTCTGGGCGATCACCTTCTTGCACGCGATCTTCTGTCCTACGGTGGAAATGTCCGAAAGCGGGAAGGGAACGCTGACATAACTGGAATACTTCTCCGCATCATAGGCATCGGCCCCGTAGTCCGACCCAAACTCGACAACGGCAACCCGTGCGTTCTTGTGCGGAAGCATATCAATGAACATCTTCGCGGCGGAGACCGTCAGTCCCTCCGGATCCGACTTCGCCATCGTACCGGAATTATCCAGCACAAGGACAAAATCAATCGTGGAATCCTCCTCCGCCGCCCTGCAGGACATCCCCGGAAATGCAGCAGCGGCGATCCACACAAAAAACAGCATGCTCAAGAGCAGCTTTCCCAGCAAGGCAAGCCCTCCCGAAAAGTACGGCCTTCCCGATAAGCAAAGCTCTCCAGGAAAAAACAGCCTTCCCGATAAGTAAAGCCTTCCCTGCAAGAGCAGTTTTCCCAAAACAGGGTTCCCCTGACTGTAGCTATTCACTCTGTCTGTCTTCTGCAGCCTGAAAACGGCAGCACATCTTCTTCTGGAAACCATGGCATCTGTGCCTCCATCAAAACAGGATTCATTTCAATTATAGCGCGACATCCGGCATTGCGCCATGATGTTTTTCCCCCTTCTCCCTCCAAAGACAAAGGCTCCGTTTTCTGTTCAAACGGAGCCTTCATCTTTGGAGGGAGCCCGGCAAGCCCTTCCGCCTGCCGGTTGATTATGAAAAAGTAGTTCCTGGCAAACCTCCGCCATATGGTTGATTCTGCCTGGAATCCTTCTGATCATCTTTCAGAGGGAGTGCCGGCCAGCTGCCTGGCCGGCGTGAGTTATGAAAAGTTTTTGTATGTCTGCTGTACATGAGATATCATAGCGAATATCTGTGTCTATTTTATGTGCAAGATATGACCAAATCGTAAACTTCAGTCATCATCGACCTCTCCGGTTGCCACAGCCTTGCACCATTTCTCCATGATTCCTGCCGCAGTCTCGTCAGCATCGTCAGCATCCTTGATATTCGCCTGATAGAAGGTCTCCATTTCTTCTCCGTCAACTGTCCTGACTTCGCGGATCAGGTTCAGAGATTCCGAATTCTTGAAGAAATCGTATCTTACTTCTTCCCCGTCTGCGTCAAACGCCAGCACATAATACTCACCGTCCGGTGCCTCTGCCTCAGGAAGCACTTCATAAGTAAAATCTTCCGCCAGATCCTCGATGTAGTCATCCTCGTCAATCGCTGCCGGGTCCAGCGCGTCCGGACCATACTCAAGCGCTCTCAGTTCAAACTTTGTTCCGGGCTTGTAGGCTCCCTGTGCCAGCAGCATATCCAGATAGGTATTGGTGTAGAACTCCTCATCCAGCTCCGGATTGTTCGCAAGGATCTCCTGGCGCACCTCCTGCCATGCCCACTCATTGATCTTGCCCCACTGATCAAGGCCGCCCTCATATTCGGTCTCCTCTTCGCGGAGGATACGGACATCGGTCGGATGAGCGTACACATAGCAGATATCCTCATCCTCAGCAAACACCTCCAGCCCGCTCATATCGCCGCACCGAAGTTCCTTTACCTCTTCCTCCGGGATCGTGGTAATGCTGAAGATCCAGCCGGCACCATTGTTCTCCTCTCCCATGTTCCTGGCTGCATCCATGGAAGCGGTCTCATAGACTGCCACCAGCGTATCCGCATCCAGTCCATCCGTCTGTACCGTCACCAGATCCCTGATCTCTTCCGGAATCCCGAATGCGATCCCCTTCGTATCAACCTTGTCAACGCTGTCCGCAAACACTGCGCCTGCTCCGATCGCCGTAACCGCCGCTGCCAGCATCATGCCTGCCATCATCTTCTTCATCATGTCTTTTTCCTCCTTGGATTCTCTTTTCTGTTTTCTTGTTCCCTTGATTGGTTCTTTCTTCCAGTCTCTGTTCAGCCCCCCGGCTCCCAGGCTGCGTCGTCCCTGACGGAAGCTGAGTCCTTTCGCAAGCCAGGCAACGAAACGTTTTTTGATTCCGCTGTCCCATTTGCTTGTACAGTAGAAAATACGACCCTTCCCGGCGCAAGGCTATCCCTTTAAGAAGCTCTTAATAATCATAATGATCTCATAACATTCACCCGGTGCAAAAAAATACCCTTTGCTCAAAACAAAAATCATTCTGAGCAAAGAGCATCCACAGTCTTTCTCTTCAAATTTTATACAAAAGCTGATATCCCATAATCCTACGCGATATTCGGCATGCGTTTGCTATGGGGTCATACATCCGTTCATTCTCAGATCCCGAAAAGGCTTGCATATTCCTTCAGGGCGCCATCCGTATCGTGGGCGAGCACCCGCTTCGCCAGCACCTTGCCAAGCTGCACACCTTCCTGGTCAAAGCTGTTGACATTCCACAGGAATCCCTGGAACATGAACTTATTCTCATAATGGGAAAGCAACGCGCCGCATGCCTCCGGTGTCAGCTGCTCTCCGATGATAATGCTGGACGGGCGCTGTCCGGCGAAGCGCTTTGCCGGATTCTCATCCTCTTTCCCACAGGCAAACGCCACCATCTGCGCCGCCACATTCGCGCACAGCTTCGCCTGGCTGGTGCTGCCCTCCACCTCGACATCTTCTTCATTCTGGCTCTTCCTGAACCCAATGAACTGAAGCGGGATCACGTCTGTTCCCTGATGGAGCAGCTGATAGAAGGAATGCTGCCCGTTGGTTCCCGGCTCGCCGAACAGCACCTCGCCGGTGCAGTAATCCACAGCCTCGCCAAAGCGGTTGACACTCTTGCCGTTGGACTCCATGCTGGCCTGCTGCAGATGTGCCGGGAAGCGTGAAAGCGCCTGCGAGTAAGGAAGCAGGGCCGTCACCGGATACCCCAGGACATTGCGCTCATACACGCTGATCAGCGCATCAAGCATCGCCGGATTCTTCAGAGGATCTGTGCATGCAGACAGCCGATCCTCCCCGGCCATGCCCTCCAGAAACCGTGCAAAGACCTCCGGCCCGAATGCGAGCGCCAGGACAGCGTTGCCCACCGCGGAAGAAGTCGAGAAACGTCCGCCGATGTAATCATCCATAAAGAAAGCAGCCAGATAACCGCTGTTCTTCGCCATCGGGGAGGTCTCGCTCGTGACAGCCAGCATATGCTTCGACACATCCAGGCCGGCCTTCTGAAGCGCATCTTTTACAAAGGCCTCATTGGTCAGCGTCTCCAGCGTCGTTCCGGATTTGGAGACCACGATAAAGAGCGCATGCGCAAGATCCACTCCATGCAGTACGCCCACCGGGTCATCCGGATCCACATTACTGATGAACCTCGCCTGCATCTTCAAGGTGTGGTTCGCGGCAGCCCAGTTCTCCAGCGCCAGGTAAATCGCCCGCGGCCCAAGGTCGCTCCCGCCGATTCCGATCTGAACAACGGTATTGAACTTCTCGCCATTCTCATTGGTAATCTCGCCGGCATGGACCTTCTTCGCAAACGCGGCGATCTTCTCCTGCTCGCCCTTGTAGAAGGCTCTCTTGTCGACTCCGTCCGCCATGACCTGGCCGCCCAGCTGCCCTCTCGTCAGCTGATGCAGCACACGGCGGTTCTCCGTCAGGTTGATCACCGCGCCGTTATAAAGCTCCTCAAACTTTTCGGAAAGCTGGGCTTCCTTCGCAAGGGCTGCCAGCTTCTCCAGAATCCCATCATCCACGCACTTGGCTGCGTAGGAATACGTCAGCCCCGCCGCCATCGGAAGCGCATATTTTCTGACGCGCTCAGCGCCGCTTTCCCCCGACATCACCCTGGCCAGATCCACGCTTCCCTTCGTCCCTGCCAGTTCACGGTAACTGTCCAATGTATCCAGATTCTTCCATGCAACCATGCTGCAAACCTCCTCAATCCCGCTTAGGATCCGCTTAAGACCCGCTTCCTCATCACGGCAGGCGCACCTTCCGGACACTCCCGCCGCACCGTTTCATGCCATCCTGACGGCGCAAGCCTGCTGGCTATGAAATATTACATAACAATCAAACTATAAACGTTCCTTATCCAATATTCAAGCCAATCTCCATACGCCTCTTCCAGTCAGGCAAATGTATATCCGTGCTTCCCCCTGTGCTTTGTCTCATAAAGCGCTTCATCCGCTTCATGCAGCAAAGATTCCACGCTTTTCTCGGGGACGCCATGCACGATCCCGGCGCTGATCGATGTCGCCGGAAGGTCGTCTTTGGTATCTGCCAGCTCCAGGTTGATCTGATTGATCTTTGTCTCCAGAAGATGATGCTGCATCTGGGTCGCATGCACCGCCAGAACCACGAATTCGTCTCCGCCCATGCGGCAGATATAATCATCCGACCGGAAATTATTCTTCAGCGTATTCATCACCTTGACCAGCACCTTATCACCGATTTCATGTCCATAAGTGTCATTGATCGTCTTGAAATTATCGACATCGATCAGAATCAGGTAGGTTGAGCTCAGATCCATGCTTGACACCAGAAGATCATAACCCGCCCGATTGTAGGCACCTGTCAGTTCATCATGGGAAGCCTTGAAATTCAGATGCTCCAGGCTGTTCTTATAAACCTCATACATCTTATTGTAGGTTCTGGCCAGATAACGGAATTCATTGGCCCCGATCTCCGGGATCGGGCTGTCCGCCTTGATCCGTTCCACGGCGTTCAGAACCGGATGGATGCCGAGACGTGCGGTGAGCCAGACCATAAAGAGAATGCCCAGCGTCTGGATCACGACCACGATCCGGACAAGCGTAAGCTCTTCTCCCATGTATTCCAGCGCGGAAGCATCTGTATTATAAGCCATCTCCTCCAGCTCATTCAGGCTCGCCCGCATGCTGTCCCGGATCTTCTCCTTCAATGAATAATAATCCTCATTGAGGACGACCCGGGTCGCCCTGCGCATCTTATCCTCCGCAGAAAGCGCCTGATCCTCTTCGGAAAGCTTCACCGACTGAAGAACCTCCGGATATTCCGTATATCCCTTCGCTTCGATCACAAGCCGCATCGCATAATATTCCTGCTTCATCAGCTCCAGAGAGCTTTCCATCGCATTCTGCAGATTCTGAAGCGCCTGTGTGCTGGCAGCGCCTATGGTCATCCGCTGGATCGCTTCCTCCCGGTGGTTGGCTTCAAAGGCTTCCGAAAAGTATTCCTCCAGAAACCGCCTGTCTCCGTCAATCGTAAAGCGCTGTACCTTCTCCGTCAGATAATCCGAAGCATCCATCAGCTCACGGGCTGCCTTGCGCAGTTCAATCTGCTGCTCGGAGGCATCCGTCAGAAAACGGAACCTTGACGACAAATGATACGTGGCAAAGAACATCATCCCTGAGATGACCACAGCTCCGATGATCAGCCAGATATGGATCGTCCGAAGGGAGATCCCGTCACTGTGTTTTGCTTCCCGCAGCGCCTCAGGCTGCCTGAAAATATCCTGTTTCATCAAACGTTTACCTCTCCAGCTCAGAATACCTTCCCTGGCGGTATTCCATTGACAAAAAACAAAACCCCCTCCGGATCTTCTCTTAAGAAAGGCCGGAAAGAGGCTCATATAAACCTGTCCATTCACTTTGCCGCATACAGCCTGCACGCAAAGTCACAATGATCAACTTCATTCCGCCACCCAACACAATTGTACTTCATCCAGCGATAATTGGCAACGGATACGTGGCTTGAATTCAGCGGGGCGGCCAGGATGCGGCCTGTAATGATCTCATGCCCTGAGCGCCTTCATCCTCTTCTTGTCTTCATACATCTCATGATCCGCCCTTTCAAACACATCCTCCACGCCTTTGTCGAGGGCGGGATCAAACAGCGCATATCCCACCGCTGCGGATACGCCTTCCCAGGGCTTATCCGCTCCTTTGAGTTTCTCCATCTCCTGTTCAAAAAGAGCCTTCAGTTCCTCCAGATGCTCGTAGTCGTGATTTTGAAGCACTACGACAAACTCATCCCCTCCGATCCTGAATACGGGAGAGTGCACGAAAATCTGGCAGATTGTACGACAGAGGGTACGGATCGCTTCATTTCCCTTGTCGTGCCCGTAGGTGTCATTGATCTTTTTCAAATAGTTGAGGTCAATCATGGCCAGGCCGAAAGCGTCCTTCCCGTCTGCAATCTCCTGGTTGATCCGCTCAACCTCCACATCATAGGCACGCTTGTTCCGCACCTTGGTCAGTGCGTCTATGTTGGCCGCCCTGTCCATCTCATCCGCGTATTTGCTTGTCGAGATCAGCTGATTGGTCGTATTCAGGAGCTTGGTCATGTGCTCATTGATATTCTGCTCCATCTGTTTCATGGAGTTGGACAATGTCTCCAATTCATCTCCCGTATGAATCTCCAGCTGGGAAAACTCATGGCGGTCAGAGGTTGACTCTCCGCTCCAGTATTTTTCCGAGGCATCCGACA
>ODAI013182486.1_pt1 | contig 11989 bp, 11 predicted proteins | sample 1539321 | NCBI WGS metagenome assembly ODAI01 (sample SAMN02144231, study PRJEB22623) | gut metagenome | biome: sheep rumen | host: Ovis aries | place: New Zealand
GCAGACGCTTTGTTTTCACCGAAGATCCCGGTGAGGAACGACGCGCCGCGAAACATGCCTTTTGCAAGCGGCGCGGTGAGCTTGTTTTCGCCGAACAGCGAGGCGATCGCGCCGAACGCACAGGGAAGCCATTTCAACAGCAGCGGGCGATAGAGAAGCTCCTCAAGATCGAGCCAATCCGGCCAGCGGTTCACATAGACGCGCACGTCGCCTTCGCGCTTCATCAGCATGGTGCGCACGAAACCGAAGTACAGCGCGACACCGATCGCGATCGAGATGAGCCCGCCCTTGAGATTTTCCCACGAAAGGTAGTGCACCGCGTGTTCAAGCGCTCCGGCGCGGAAAAAGTCGGTGCCGAGATCGGCGAGCGCGTTCATCGAAACGGACGCAGACAGCCCCAAGGCGGGAAGTATGAGCGCAGCGGTGAGAAGCACGGCGGTGCTGATGCGGTTCATGTACGGCCGTTTCGCGTCGAACGCCGCCTGCTTTGTCGGATGCGCTTCAACAAAGAGCGCAACGAACAGTTTGGTCATGTATGCGACGGTAATGCCGCCGGACAGCAGAAACAGCCATTCGACGGCGCGGAGCCCGAACGCGCCGGTTGCGGCGATTCCCTCGACGATGCTTTCATGCAGCAGCGTTTTGCTGATATAGCCGTTGAACAGCGGAAACCCGCCGATGCCGAGCCCGCCGGACAGAAACGCGAGCATCAGAACCGGCTTGCGCCTGCCGAAGCCGCGCACGTCGTTGAGATTCAGCGCGTGCAGGTTCATGTACACGACGGCGGCGCAGAGGAACAGGACGAGCTTGAACAGCGAATGGTTCAGCATGTGCAGCAGCGCGCCGCGGGCGGCGAGCGCGTTTTCCTCGCCGAGGATGCCGAGCATGCCGATGCCGACGAGGATGAACCCGATCTGCGAGACCGACGAGCAGGCGAGCGTGCGCTTGAGGTCGATCGAGAATAGCGCGAGCAGCGCGCCGAGCAGCATCGTGACCGTGCCGAGCGCGAGGATCACCGCGCCCCACGCGGGATCGTTGCGGAACAGATTGCAGGTGATCGCGAGCACGCCGAAGATACCGGATTTGGTGAGCAGTCCGGACAGCAGCGCGCTTGCGGGCGCAGGCGCGACCGGATGCGCTTTCGGCAGCCAGATGTGCAGCGGGAACATACCCGCCTTTGCGCCGAAGCCGAACAGCACGCAGCCGCCTGCGACGTACAGGATCGCCTTGTTATCGCACGCCCGCGCAGCGTCGTACAGCTCTGAAATCACCGTCGTGCCGAGCGTAAATTGGAGCAGGAACAGTCCCATCAGCGCGACAAGCCCGCCGATCACCGCGACGGCAAGGTACGTGTTCGCCGCTTTCGTCGCGGCGGGCGTCTCCTCCTGAATGACCCAGGTGTAGGATGTGAACGACATGATCTCGAAGAAGATCAGCGCCGTGAACAGATCGCGCGCGAGAAACACGCCCATCGTCGCGCCGAGCGTCATGAGGTTGAAGAAGTAGTAGCGGTTCTCGGTCGTGTAATGCGAGAAGTACTCGTTGCCGAGCAGCATCGTCATCGTCCACAGGAACGCGATCACGACGAGGTAGACCTTGCGGAATCCGTCGGTTTCAAAATGCATGCCGAGTCCCGCAATCCCGTCGACGCCCGTCTGCTGCGGCGGCAGAAACAGCATCGAAACGGCAAGCAGCAGTTCGATCACGGTCGTGCCCGCGGCAAGCGCGTTGCGCAGACGGCGGCTTTTGCGCCCGACGAGCCATACGGCGAACGCCGCCGCCATCGGGAAGAAGATCAAAGCGTACAGCATCACGGCGCCTCCTAAACAAGTCCGGATGCGATCGCATCCGTCACAGCGAGGATCGGTTTTGCGAACATGCCGCAAAGAAGCGTGCCTGCGGCGAGCAGAACCATCGGCACAAGCATTTCCCACGACGCCTCGTGCACGGTTTCGAGCCCATCGAGGTTCGAATCGCGCGCGGGGAACCATGCGCGGCGCGCACAGGTCAGCATATAGATCGCGGTGAGCAGCGCCGAAAGCAGCAGCGCGCCTGCCCCGACGTATGCGCTTCCGGACGACGCAGCGGCCGCGGTCAAAAGCTGCCACTTGCTGACAAAGCCGAAGAACGGCGGCAGTCCCGTCAGTGCGAACGCCGAAAACGTAAAGCAGACGAACGTCACGGGCATCCTGCGGCCGAGCCCGTCAAGCTCATAGATGCTCGTGCGGCCGGTTTGATGCAGCACCGCGCCTGCGCAGAAGAATGCAAGGATCTTGATGCAGGCATGCGCCGCCATATGCATCAGACCGGCGGAAAGTCCCGCGGGCGTCATCAGGACGGCGCCGAGCAGGATATAGGAAAGATTTGCGACCGTGGAGTACGCAAGCCGGCGCTTGAAATGCGATTCCTTGAGCGCGATCGACGAGCCGTATACGATCGTAAATGACGCGAGCAGGATCGCCGCGGTCTGCGCCCAGGAGCCGGACAGCAGATCGATGCCGAAACAGCAGTAGGTCAGGCGGATCACCGCGAACGCGCCCGACTTGACGACGGCGACGGCATGCAGCAGCGCGGTCACGGGCGTCGGCGCAACGGACGCCCTGGGCAGCCATGCGTGCAGAGGGAAGAGCGCCGCCTTCACGCCGAAGCCGAGAAATCCGAACAGCCAGAACAGATACGTGACGTCGTTGCTGTAATAGAGATGTCCCGCAAGACTGCCGCCGGATTCGAACGGACCCGTCGCGCCGTTGGCGAGCAGAAACACCATCGAGGCGAACGCGAACGCCGCGCCGCCGATCGAGTACAGAAAATACATGCGCGTGGCGCGCACGGCGGCCTTGGTCATCGGCTGCAGCACGAGCGGAACGGTTGAGAGCGTCAGGAGCTCATAGAAGCAGTACATCGTAAACAGGTTTCCCGCCATCGCCACGCCGAGCGTCGCGCCGTAGGATACCGTGAAGAACCCGAAAAACATCGGCAGATGCGTTTCGTGCCGCATATAGGCGCGTGCATACAGTACGGTCAGCGGCCACAGCGCGGAAACGATGCCGACGAAAAACCGCCCGAGTCCGTCCAGCCGCAGCGACAGCGTCAGCGCCGGCGCGAACCGCACAAGGTCGAGCGCACCGTCAACGCCGAAGATCAGCAGTACGCAGCAGCCCGCGCTTGTCAGCACGGTGATTGCGAATGCCGACCACGCGAGCATGTTCGACGAGCGTCCCCGCAATGCAACGAGCAGCAGACCGGACACGAACGGAAAAAGGATGATGATCAGCAACAGCAGCGGATTCATGAAGTCTCCTTACAGCAGGGATGCGGCGAGCGAAACAGACCATTGCGTCAGAGGACCGGCGAAGATGCCGAACAGAAGCGAGATCGCGGCAAGCAGCGCGATCGGCAGCCACATGACGGCGGTGCCCTCGTTCGTGCGCGCAAGCGGCGGGAAGTCTTTGCCGGGGAAGAATCCCCTGATCGTGATCGGGAGCAGATAGCCGGCGGTGAGCAGCGCCGAAACAAGCAGCACGACCGGCGCAAGCCAGTTCAGAACGGGCAGACCCGTGTCGAGCGCGCCGAGCGCGAGATACCATTTGCTTACAAAGCCGGCGGCGGGCGGAATGCCGATCAGCCCCAGAGCGGCGATCGTGAACGACCACAGCGTGACCGGCATCGCTTTACCGACGCCCGTCAGCTCGGACACACGCGTTTTTTCGAGGTTCACGATAAACGACCCCGCGACGAGGAACAGGCAGATCTTGATGCACGCGTGAAAGACGACGTGCAGCAGACCGCCCGCAACGCTCTGCGGCGTCATGCAGAACAACCCGACGAGCACGTATGAGATCTGGCTGACGGACGAATAGGCGAGGCGCTTTTTGAATACATCCTCGCGATACGCCATCATCGAGCCCATAAAGACCGTGAGCAGCGCAAGGGAGATCCACGCGATCTGCACCCAGGTGCCGATCAGAAACTCCGCTCCGACGATGTAAAAGATCGTGCGAAGGATCGCCAGTACGCCCGCCTTCGTGATGACGGCGGAAAGCACGGCGCTCGCGGGAGCCGGTGCGACGGGGTGCGCGGTCGGCAGCCAGCCGTGCAGCGGATACATGCCCGCCTTCGCGCCGAAGCCGATCACGCCGAGAAACACGGTGATCTCCAGCAGTGTGCGGTGACCCGCCTTTGCGGCTTCGCCCAGCGTGCCGCCCGCGGTAAAGCGAAGCGTGTCGGCGTGCTGCGCGAGCGTGAAGATCGCGAGCAGCGCAAGGAAGGCGCCGCCGACGGAGTAGAACAGATACTTCAGAGCGGCGCGGATCGATTCCTGCGTGCGTTCATGCAGCACGAGCGGCATCGACAAAAGCGTCGCCGCCTCGAAGAACAGATACATCGTAATCAGGTTTTCCGAAGCGTCCATCCCCGCGAGCGCCGCAAGCGAGAACAGCATCCATGCATAGAACGAGGACTGCCGCTCGCCGTGCGCCATGTAACGCGTCGCATATACGCCGGCAAACAGGAATCCGAACACGCCGACGGACAGGAACAGCCGTCCGACGCCGTCGGTTGCAAACCCGACGGTCAGGGTATCGGTCATTGCGAACAGCGGGATCGATGCATCCGGCAAAAACAGATACCAAAGGCAGCATGCCGCTTCGAGCGACAGCGCGGACAAAAAGACCGCGTTGACGGTGCGAAGCTTTGCACGTTTCATCCATGCCAGCGCAAAGCCGGATCCGGTCGGTATCAGCAAGAGAGCAAGTAAAAGAACCCGATTCATAAACGCCTCCTAAAGCAGGGCAAGCCCGCGTTCCAGCAGCAGCACGAGCGGCTCGGCCGCAACGCCGCAGATGATATTCAGACAGATAAAAACGATCGCCGAAACGGCGTAAACGCCCCGGTCGCCGGGCTTTGCACGCGGCGCGTCTGCCTCGGCCGCCGGCATATACAGCGCGATCACGACGCGCATGAAATACCAGCCGTTCAGGATCGTGCTCAGCGCCAGCACGATCAGCGTCGGCACAAGCAGCGAGGCGCGTTCGAAGGCGGCGGCCGCAAACCGGTACTTGCTGACGAATCCCATCGTCAGCGGGATGCCGATCATGCTGAACGCACAGATCGAAAAGGTCAGCGCCGCGAGCCGGTTTTTGTGCCCCGCGCCGCGCCAGTCGCCGCGCTTGCGGCTGCCGGACACATCCGCGAGCTGTGCCGACGAAAGAAACAGCGGGGGTTTCGTGAACGCGTGGGTGAGGATATGGAACAGAGCGGCGAGCACGCCGAGATGCGGCGAAAGACCGATGCCCATGTAGATGTATCCGATCTGCGCCGCGGACGAGTACGCGATCATACGGAACACATCCTTTTCGCGCAGGGCGCTGATGCTGCCGACGACGATGCCGATCGCGCCGAACACGTACAGCACGTTCGAGACGCCGCTCCGGTAGAACACGTTCGTGCCGAACACGCGGAAGATCACGCGCAGCAGAAAGAAAATGTATCCCTTCGATACGATACCGGACAGAATGCCGCCCGACGCGGGCGTCGCGTAGCCGTAGGTATCCGGCATCCAGAAGTGGAAGGGGAACAGACCGCTTTTGATCGCAAGACCGACCGTGATCAGCGAGATCGCCGAAAGCAGCACGATGCGGTAGGATCCGCTTTCGTACAGCGCGCCGATCGCTTCCTTAAGGTTCGGCATCAGCAGATGTCCCGTGATCGCGTACAGCAGGATTACGCCGAGCAGAAACAGACCGGAGCCGATCAGCGAGAAGATCATATAGCGGATCGAGGCGAGCGTCGTGCGTCCGATCTGCCGGATCATCAGAAGTCCGCAGGACGAGATTGTGCAGATCTCGATGAACACGTAGCCGGTGAACAGGTCGTTCGTGCAGCACAGCACGATCAGCGCCGACAGCACGAGATCGCTCATCACATAGTACAGGCGGTGCTTGCCGTCCTCAAGGTCCTCTGAAAGATGCTTTCTGCCGCCCAACAGGCACAGTCCCATAACGATCGCGAACACGCACAGCAGCAGCGGTTCCAATATGCCGAAGTACAGCTCGTTGCCCCACGGATGCGGATAATGCCCCATGAGATACGTCGTTGCCGCGCCGGTGCGAACGCCGTACCAAAGCAGCAGGGCTGCGCCGATCGCGACGAGCGCGCACAGCGACAGCGACAGCCGCCGCGCCGCGCGACCCGGCAGCACCGAGCTGACGACGGAGCAGATGAGGCAGAGCACAACGGCAAACAGCGGGAAATTCACAACAAATGCCATACGTTATACCCCGTGTTCCTTCTGCGCCATTGCGTAGATCTCGTCGAGATTCAGGCTGTGGTAGCGCTGATAGAGCCGCACGGTCAGCGCCAGCATGACCGCGGTGACCGAAACCGAAACGACGATGCCCGTCAGCACGAGTCCCGCCGGAAGCGGATTCACGTACAGCGCGGGGTCCGTCTCGCCGCTGCGGATGATCGGCGACAGACGGTTTTCAATGTATCCGAGCGACGTCAGCAGCAGATACGCCGCCGTGTCCATGATGTTCAGCCCGATGATCTTTTTCAGAAGGTTGCGGTGCAGCAGCAGGGTCACGAATCCCACGGCGAACAGGATCACCGCCGCAACGGCGATGCGGGAATCCCATAAACGAAGCAGCAGTTCACGCATCAGATCCGCCCCCTTTGAAAAATCGAATACAGTCCGTACATCGTACACGCGACGACGACGCCCACCGCGATATTCAGCGGCAGGATCAGTCCCGCGGAGAGGATGCGTCCCGGCGTACCGGGCGAAAAGATCGTATGCAGCCCGTTCGCGCCGCAGAAGAACGAATAGCACTTCGATACGCTGTAAAAGCACAGCGCGACGAGGCAGATGATGCGGAACGATTTGAGGTTCAACATCCGTTCGAGCCGCGTAAAGCCGAACGCGATCGCGTACAGGATCAGCCCCGCGCCGATGATCGCGCCGCCGGAGAATCCGCCGCCCGGTCCCAGATGCCCGTTCAGGAGCACGTAGATGCCGAACAGCACAATAATCGGCACGAGCAGCGCGGCGGTCGTCGTCAGAATTCCGTCGCGGCGCATCAGCACGTCCTCCGGATCGGGCTCCGGCTCCGCGTCGCGAAGGGACAGCAGCAGAATCAGCACGGCGGTCAGCGCCGTGTAAAGCACGTGCGATTCGCCGAGCGTATCGAACGCGCGGTAGTCGAGGATCACGCCGGCGACGACGTTCACCGCGCCGGTCTCCGCCATGCCGTCGCGCACGTAGCGCGCGGGCACCTCGTTGTCGGCGGGAACGTTCGCCGCGCCGAACGGCGGCAGGTCGTATACGGTCATCAGCAAAAACGCGATCAGCACGACGCCGAGGATCGCGGCCAGTATCGGATAGATGCGGGAAAAGGCGCGCATCTCGCCGGCGGCAAGCCGCTGCACCGGCTCGTCGGATACCGTGCGGTCGGTCGGCGCGGGACGCATCGGGCGGTTCAGATCGCCCGTTGTCCGCTCGGTCAGATCGAACCGGTCTTCGTCCCATGCGCGGAAGCGCTCAAGAAAGCCTGTCTTTTTCATCGTTCGCCTTTCTGCGGATGTCGCGCAGCTTTTTCAGCGTAATGAACAGCAGAATGCTCGAGATACCCGCGCCGACCGCCGCCTCCGTGACGGCAAGATCGGGGGCCTTCAGAAGCGCCCAAAGAACGGACATGATCGTGCTGTACGCCATGAATATGATCAGGGAGGCGAGCAGGTTTCTGGTCAGGCAGGTCGAGATCCCGCACACCACCAGAAGACCGAGCAGAAGCAGTTCAAAGTAATCCATCCGGGTCCTTCTCCGTTTCTTTCGTATGTTCCATATGGTTCAGCGCGTCTTTGTCGGTGCGCAGCTCCATCCGCGCGACGAGGTGCGACGACAGCGGGCTTCCGATCCAGATGAACCCCAGCACGCCCAAAAGCTTCCATATGAATATAGGCGCGTCCGCCGCGAGCATCAGCGCGGCGAGGATGAACATCACGCCGAGCGTGTCGATGATCGCTGCGCATTGCATGCGGTTCAGCACGAAGCGAAAGCGGAATACGCCGAACACCGAGGTCAGAATCACAAAGATGCCGCAGGCGGCGAGCAGGGCGCAAAGCCCGAACCGAATCCATTCACTCATCGTCCGATTCCTCCTCCGGCGCGTCGGTACGGCCGCGTCCCATGTGCGTGCGCGTCAGAACGACCACGGCAAGAAAGCTGATCATGCCGTAGATCAGGCAGACGTCGAGCAGCCAGCTTTCCTTCACGAGCAGAGCGACGGTCGCGATCGCAAGCAGCGAGAGCGTGCCTATCATGTTGATGCCCATGATGCGGTCGGCAACGCGCGGTCCGCGGATCGCGCGCACGAGCGCGAACAGGATGCCGGCGCCGAGCGAGAACAGCACGACGATAAATAAGATACGATATGCCTGTTCCATGCTATGCCTCCATCTTCCGGATCAGCTTGACCAGCGCGCCGTCGTTGATCCCGTCGATCATGTCGCGGCTCATGCAATGCACGGTGAAGCGGTTTTCCTCCACGCGTACCGTGATCGTGCCGGGCGTCAGCGTGATCGAGTTTGCGAGCAAAAACCGCCCGAAGCGGGTTTTGAGATCGGTATCAAAGACGACAAGGTTCTTCTGCACCTTACGGTGCCGCCGCCAGATCAGCCGGATCATCACCACGTTCGATCGCACGATCTCAAAGACCAGTACGCAGAGGTACGCGGCGAACAGCGGGATCCGCCGCAGAAAGCGCAGGTCCTTCTTGGGCGTATAACCGAACAGCGCATAGCTGAGCAGTCCGACCGCGGCGGTGATGGCCGCGCCGAACAGAACAATCTCCAAGGTGACGGAGCCGTTCAGAATCAGCCATAGACAAAACAACAGCAAATACATGACGCTTGCCTCAAAAAACGTATAAGAAATAAGGGTGCTATACAAACCGCGCAGGCGCGCGGGGAAGAGGAGCTCGGTTTACAGGCGAAAATCCGCCCACACGGCGTTATGATCGGAGAGCTGATCCCCGTTTTCCAGCACCGTGGACACGCAGCCGTGCCGTACGCACGTCGTGTGCTTTGAAACGATCCAGTCGAGATGGAGCTTTAAGAATCCGTCGCAGGTCGGGCGACGCCGCGTTTCGATGCGCTCGCCGTTGCAGGCGCGGTAGTCGAAGCCCTCGCGCTCGATCGCGCGGAACAGCGGTTCGTGCTCCGTCGCGTCGACGATTTCGCCGGTCTTTTGTTGCCGAACGTACTGCGTCTCGGCGGCTTCCTGGCTGTAGTCGAATCCGTTCGTATTGAAATCTCCGCCGATCAGCACCGGCAGATCGCCGAACATGCGCTTTGCGTGCGTGAGGATCGCCTCGACCTGCTTTGCGCGTGCCTCGGGCGAGGTGCGGTTTTCAAGGTGCAGACTGACCGCGCCGACGTGCGTTCCGGCGACGTCGAGCTCGCAGAACACCGCCACGCGCGCGCCGATGCGCTTCTGCTCGTCGAAGTACCAGTTATAGCCCTCCGGCAAATAGAGCGCGTCCGCCTTCACGATCGGCCAGCGCGAAAAGAGCGTGTTGCCCTCGTAGCCCTTTTGATCGCGCGGGTTCACAAGCTCGATGAACTCGAGCGCGTAGGCATACTGATACCCGAGCCGCTCGGCAAGCGCGCGGGACGCGTCGATGTTGCCGCTGCGCTCCGTGCCGTCGTCGAACTCGTTTCCAAACAGGATATCGGCATCCTTCAGCGTTTCGCAGGTTCGGAGAAAGTCCGCAATCTCCGAGATCCGGTACCCGTGCTCCACGTTGAACACCGCAGCGCGGATCGTTTCCGGCGCTTTGCGCTCCTTAATGGGCAAAAGACCGGTTTGAGGACCGTCAAACTGCGGAATACGGCGCATGACGCGGAACTGACCGTCCGCCGGAACGTCGTCGGACAGACGCACGCGAAGGGAATAAGGGATCGCTTCCATTTGCATATCATTCTCCTGTATTATAAACAAATAGTATATCACTTTGCCGCACCGTTGAAAAGAGGATCGGTCAAAAACATCTCAAATTTCTCCGAAATCCCCGCTCTATATAGTAAAAAATATAGAAAAATTGCGCATAATTTTGCAAAATCAATTGACAAGAAAGGCGTTGCGTGGTAATATTAAGCATATGAAGCGCAAACGTTTGCGCTTTGTTGTATTTCTTGAAATCGAAGGAGGCGCGGAAATGATAAAAGCCGTCATGTTCGATATGGGCGGTACGTTGGAAGACCTGTATTCCGACGAGAAGAACGACCGTGCAACGGCATATGCGCTGTACGAAATCCTGAAAAAACACGGGGTGGAAGTGCCGTATGAGGCGGAACCGCTGTGGGATATCGTGGGGAAAGGCATTGCAGCATACAAGAAGGAATCGGAGCGTACGCAGATCGAGCTGAAGCCGGAGGAGATCTGGTGCGACTGGGGATTCAAAGATATTCCGGTCGACAAGGCGAAGCTCGCAGAGATCAGCGAGGAGATCGCTCATATGTGGGAGACCACGTTCTACGACAGAAAGCTCAGGGAACATGCGGCGGAGATGCTCAAGGGACTGAAGGAGGATCTCGGACTGCATGTGTCGGTGGTCAGCAACACGGGCAGTTTGTTTCAGGTGTTCTCGACACTCAAGCAGTACGGCGTACGGCAATACTTCGATGAGATCACGCTTTCCTCGATCGTGGGATACAGAAAGCCGCATCCCAACATTTTCCGCATCGCCTGCGCGCAGGCAAACCTCCGGCCGGAGGAATGCGCATTCGTCGGCGACACGCTCTCGCGCGACGTCGTCGGTCCGAGAAAGATGGGGTTCGGACGCGTGTTCAAGATCAATTCGTTTCTGACCAAGCAAAAGGACATCGGCAGGTTTGACGTCGAGCCGGACTATGAGGTCACCGATATTTACGATGTATATACGCTCTTGAAAAAAGAGCTGCAGGCGGAATCAAACAACTAATCCCGAAATGGAGGGTCGGATATGGCGAAAAAAGGATGGAAACGTCCTCCGATGACGAAGGAGCGGTTCAAGAATCAGTTCCTGAATGTGATCGGCAATCCGTTCAACGTGATCGTGCTGATCACGCTGCTGATGTTGTTCGTGTTCATTATCATCCCGCTTCTGACGATGGTTCTGAACACCTTTACCGTGACGAGAGGGTCCGCCGAAATGGCGCGCCTCGTCGATCCGGGCGCAAAGCCGGGTGATTATTCGATCTGGGCGTGGAAGTTCCTGTTCGGACCGGACAGCTTCATGTCGTCCGGCAGCATGGGACTGAAGGGGACCGAGATCTACACGAATCTTCTGGAGCCGCTGTGGCATTCGCTGACGGTCGGTTTCTTTGTCACGATCATCTCGGTGCCGCTGGGCGCGCTGATGGCATGGCTGATCGTCCGCACGGACATTCCCGCAAAGGGACTTCTTTCCGCACTGATCCTGATCCCGTACATGATCCCCTCGTGGTGCAAGGCGCTGTCGTGGCTGACCGTGTTCCGCACGCCGAAGTACGGCGGATATTACGGACTCTTGACCGGTCTCGGCATACCGGTGCCGGAATGGCTTGCCTACGGACCGATCGCGATCATCCTCGTCATGGTCCTGCACTATTACGCGTTCTCCTATATCATGGTTTCCGGCGCGCTGCGCTCCATCAACTCCGAGCTCGAGGAGATGGGCGAGATCCAGGGCGCAAACAAGGTGCAGATCTTAAAGAGCATCACGCTGCCGCTGGTGCTGCCGTCGATCCTGTCGGCGACGATCATGACGGTCAGCAAGTCGATCGGCACCTACGGCGTCGCGGCGCGTCTCGGCAACACGATCCAGTATTTCGTCATGGCGACGAAGATGAAATACTTCCTCGAATCGCAGCAGCCGGCAGCGGTCGGCTATATCTTCTCGATGCTGATGATTGCATTGGCGGCAGGTACGATCCTGATCAATCAGAAGCTGATCGGCACGCGCAAATCCTA
>ODAI013248918.1_pt1 | contig 11988 bp, 11 predicted proteins | sample 1539321 | NCBI WGS metagenome assembly ODAI01 (sample SAMN02144231, study PRJEB22623) | gut metagenome | biome: sheep rumen | host: Ovis aries | place: New Zealand
AACCGGGACACCGTAACAGAAAGGACGATAAAAACCAATGGGAAAAGTTGAGATATTACAGGAAAGCTGCAAGGCCTGCGGATACTGTGTGAAGTTCTGTCCGCGGGACGTGCTGGCCCTGGGAAAAGAAGTGAACGCCAAGGGCTATCCTTTTGTGGTGGCGGAGAAGGCGGAGGACTGCATCGGCTGCGCCATGTGCGCCCAGATGTGCCCGGAAGCGGCCATCGAGGTCTGGAGGTAATGGAGGTAACGGAATGAGTGAAAAGCGTGTGTTTATGAAAGGCTGCGAAGCCATCGCGGAGGCGGCGGTCCGGTCCGGATGCCGGTTCTTCGCCGGTTATCCCATTACCCCGCAGAATGAGATCCCCGAGTATTTTGCCCGGCGGCTGCCGGAGGTGGGCGGTCATTTCGTGCAGGGTGAAAGCGAGCTTGCATCCGTCAATATGGTCTACGGCGCAGCGTCCACAGGGACCCGGGCCATGACATCTTCCTCCAGCTGCGGCATCAGCCTCAAGAGCGAAGGCGTCAGCTTCTGCGCGTCGGCGCGGATCCCCATGGTCTACTGCAATATTTCCAGAGGCGGTCCGGGGATCGGTTCCATTCAGCCCTCCCAGCAGGATTACGCCCAGGCCACCCGGGCATCCGGCAACGGCGGATTCCGCATGATGGTGTTCGCGCCGGGGGATGTGCAGGAGGCCGTGGACATGACCTACGCAGCCTTTGATTACGCCCAGCGGGACAGAAATCCCGTGCTGATCCTGGGGGACGGGGTCCTGGGGACCATCATGGAGCCGGTGGTGCTGCCGCCCATGCGGTCAGAAGAAGAAGTCCGGCGTCTGAAGGATGAGCTTCGGGACTGGGCCCTGGTGGGACACGATCCGGAAAAGGAGGAACGTGCTTTCATCCTGCCGGGCGGCTGGTCCACCAAGCGCCAGGAGCAGACCTGCATCAACAACGCTGCCCTGTACGACAGCTGGGTCAAGGACGTGCAGGTGGAGACCATCGGCCTGGAAGACGCGGAGGTGGTGGTGACGGGCTACGGGATCTCCGGTCGTATCGCCAGATCTGCGGTGAACAAGCTCCGGGCAGAGGGCGCCAGGGTGGGTTACATCCGGCCCAAGACCGTATCGCCCTTCCCCTATGAGACCTTCGAAAAGCTGGATTACAGCCGGGTCAAAGCCATCCTGGATGTGGAGATGTCCATCCCGGCCCTGATGAAGCTGGATGTGGAGCTGGCGGTCAAAGACCGGACCAGGATCGAGACCTGCCTCCATGCCGGCGGTGAGATCATGAGCAGCAGAGAAGTGGAAGCCGCCATCCGGGCGCTGCTGCAGGGAGGGCGGACAGAATGAACGGAACGGATATGAGGAACGAAAAAGAACTGAAAAAAGTCTACAGCCGGACGTCCACCTTCCGCAAGGATATGGTGGCCGGCTTCTGCCCGGGCTGCATGCACGGGACAGTCTTCAAGCTGATCGGCGAAGTCCTGGAGGAACTGGGCGTGGTGGACCGGACCGCCTGCGTTTTCGGCGTGGGCTGCTGCGGACTGGCCATGGAATACATCACCTATGACAACACCACATCGCCCCACGGCAGGGCCTGCGCCGTCGCCACGGGCATCAAACGCACCAACGAGAACATGCTGGTCTATACCTATCAGGGGGACGGAGACCTGGCGGCCATCGGCCTGGCGGAGACCATGTCGGCGGCCAACCGGGGGGAGAATTTCACCGTCATCTTCGTGAACAACGGGATCTACGGCATGACCGGCGGCCAGATGGCCCCCACCACCCTGGTGGGCATGAAGGCATCCACCGCTCCGGGAGGCAGGGACCCGAAGGAACACGGATATCCCATGCACATGTGCGAGATCCTGAACCAGCTGACGGCGCCCTATTACCTGGAGCGCTGCAGCTGCAACACGCCCCAGAACGTGATCAAAACCAGGAATGCCATCCGCAAGGCTTTTCAGAACCAGCTGGACGGCAAGGGTTTCTCCATGGTGGAGATCGTCACCACCTGCCCCACCAACTGGGGGATGAGTGAACTGGACGCCCTGGAGTTCCTGGAGGATAAGATGTTCGCGGAGTTTCCGCTGGGCGTCGTCCGGGACAGATCGGCGGAAAAGCCGGATGATCAGGCGGAGAAGTCAGATGATCGGGAGGTGGAGTAAATGGAACGCAATATGATGATCGCGGGTTCCGGCGGCCAGGGCGTCATGATGATGGGAAAGCTGCTGGCGGAAGCTGTCTGCAGCTCCACAGACCTGAACGTGACCTTTTTCCCGTCCTACGGCGCGGAGCAGCGGGGCGGCACCGCCAACTGCTATGTGGTGATCTCCGACGAGGCCATCGGCGCGCCACTGGGAGATGAGATGGACGAGATGGTGGTCATGAACGACCTGTCTCTGGATAAGTTTCTGCAAAAGCTGGTCTCAGGGGGTACGCTCTTCATCAATTCCACCATCGTGAAGGCGCCCGAGGACAGGGACGACATCACGGTCATCGAGGTGCCGGCCACGCAGATGGCTCTGGAGCTGGGATCCCCCAAGGTCCTGAACATCATCATGCTGGGCGTCTACATCGGCTACACCGGCGCCATCGATGAGCAGCTGATGCTGCAGGGGATCCTGCAAAAGCTGGCCGGAAAGCCGAAACTCATCCCGCTGAACGAGAAGGCTTTCGCCAGGGGACTGGAGATCGGGAAGGCCTGTAGACAGAGCAGCGAGACCAGGTAAGGCCAGGTTTTGCACGGGCCCCGGAGGCCGGAACAGGATACAAACAGAACAGACACATCAGGAAGAAACAGAAGAAGGAGCTGAGAAGGAAGCAAACATGGATTTCATACAGGAATACAGAAGTAAACTGCGTACGCCCCGGGAGGCGGTACGCGTGGTCAAGGACGGTGACTGGGTGGACTACGGAGCCTATCACTCGTTCCCGCCCCTGCTGGACAAGGCCCTCGCGGAGAGAAAAGAAGAACTGCACGGGGTGAAGCTGCGGGGAAACCTGATCCCCTTCCGGATCGAGGTGGCGGAGTGCGATCCCAGCAGAGAGCACTTCTTCTATACCACATGGCACTGCTCCGCCTACGAAAGAAAACTGGTGGACCGGGGGCTTTGCAACTTCAACCCCATGCTCTACCGGAATCTGTATGCCTACTACCATAACTATCTGGAAGTCAACGTGGCCATGCTCTGCGCCACGCCCATGGACCGGCACGGCTACTTCAATCTCAGCTGTTCCGCAGGGGCTGCCGGCGGGGTCATCGAGTCCGCGGAGGTGATCATCCTCGAGATCAATGAGAACATGCCCCGGGTCTGCGGCGGCAGCGGAGAGGTGATTCACATCAGCGACGTGGACTATATCGTGGAGGGTCCCCACGGGCCCATGGCGGAGGTGCCCACGCCGGAGAAGACCCCGGAGGATGTGGCCATCGCGGGACATATCATGCCCTACATTCCGGACGGGGCCACCCTGCAGTTCGGCATCGGGGGGCTGCCTGACGTTCTGGGCGCTATGATCGCGGACTCCGACCTGACGGATCTGGGCATGCACACGGAGCTCTGCTCCAACGCTTATCTGGACCTGTACAAGGCGGGGAAGCTGACCAACCGGAAGAAGACCTATCACAGGGGCCGGGGGATGTTCGGCGTTGCCGCCGGCACCCAGGAGATGTATGACTGGATCGATGGCAATCCCGGACTGGAGTGCAATCAGCTGCACGTGATCAACAATCCGGCCATCATTGCCCAGAACGACCACCTGATCTCCATCAACGCCTGTGTCAGCGTGGACCTGTTCGGACAGATCGCCTCCGAGTCCTCGGGACTCAGACAGATCTCCGGCACGGGAGGACAGCTGGACTATGTTTCCGGCGCCGTGCTGAGCCGGGGCGGAAAATCCTTCGTGGCGGTGAATTCCACCCATACAGACAAAGCGGGCAAGGTGCATTCCACCATCCGGCCCTTCTTCACGGAGGGCGACATCATCACCTCCCCGCGGAGCCAGTCCCACTTCATCGTGACGGAGTACGGCGCCATCAATCTGGCGGGGCGGAACACCTGGGAGAGAGCAGAGATGCTGATCTCCATCGCCCATCCTGACTTCAGAGACCATCTCTGCGATGAAGCGGAGCGGATGGGGATCTGGAAGAGATCCAACAAACGGTAAGGCCGGGCCGCGCAGGAACAGCATAAAAAAGAACTGCCCGAAAGCAGTTCTTTTTTGTTCGCTTTTGAAGAAACGCTGTACGCGATCTCTTAACGCTTGGAGAACTGGGAAGCTCTTCTCGCTTTTTTGAGTCCGTACTTTTTTCTTTCCTTCATTCTGGAATCTCTGGTCAGAAATCCTGCAGCCTTCAGAGCCGGTCTGTAAGCTTCTCTGTCAGCTTCGCAGAGAGCTCTGGAGATGCCGTGTCTCAGAGCGCCGGCCTGTCCTGTGAATCCGCCGCCGTTAACGGTAGCGATCACGTCGAACTTGCCTTCGCAGCCTGCGATCTCAAAAGGTCTCTTAACCTCTCTCTTAACGATATCCATTGCCAGATACTCGTCGAGAGGCTTCTTGTTAACTGTGATGTTTCCTGTGCCGGGGACGAGTCTGACTCTGGCGACAGAGGATTTTCTTCTACCTGTTCCGTAGTACTGTGTCTTTGCCATGGTTCAGTTCCTCCCTTCCTACAGTTCCAGCTTCTCCGGCTTCTGAGCAGCATGGTTGTGCTCAGGTCCGGCATAGACCTTTAACTTCTTGAACATCTGTCTGCCGAGCTTGCCGTTCGGCATCATGCCCTTGACCGCGTGTCTGACTGCCTCAGTCGGGTGCTTTTCCATCATCTTGTCAAAAGTCACCTCTCTCAGGCCGCCCGGATAACCGGTGTGTCTCTTGTAGATCTTCTCGGATCTCTTCTTGCCGGTCACTGCGACCTTGTCGGCGTTGATCACGATGACGTAATCTCCGCAGTCGACGTGCGGTGTGTAGATCGGCTTGTTCTTGCCTCTGAGGATGCTGGCGATCTGTGATGCCATTCTGCCCAGATTCTGTCCCTCTGCGTCGATAACGTACCACTTGCGCTCGACTTCATGGGGTTTTGCGATAAATGAACTCATCTTGGTTCCTTTCTACCTACTCGGATCTCGGAGCCTCTGCAAAGGCAGGCGGGATCTGTTTCGGTGCTGCCTACTGGATTGCCTGTTTCGCCCCGCGTGATCGGTGAGAAAACGGCAATGTTTTCGGCATTCCTATAACTTAGGTCGTGTTTGTTCCGGTGTCTCCTGACGGATTCCCTATATATGGTAGTGCAGCAGGGTCCGACCCGGTCTGCTCCATATAGTTGGTCTCTCCGGCAGGGTCCGCGCCATCCCACAAGATGTGGTATTTCGGCGGAAAACCTGCGCCCACGATAACTGTACCGCATGTTGCGACACGAAGATATTTTACTCTTTGAGAGGGGCTGTGTCAATTGATTTTTCAACGTTTTCGAAGTTTTTCGCTTGTAATAGCCAGTTCCTTCCATGTATAATATTGGAGCATGAAAGGGGAAAGGGACAGGACATGAAAAACAGGACGATGATAAGGGAAAGATCAGGCTACAGAAAGGAAGAGAATAACAGGATCCGGAGGACGGGCAGGACTGCGAAGGCGGCCCGGTCCGCTGCGGTATGCCTGCTTTTGCTGGCCCTCCTGCTGGGGATCGGCCAGGTTTTGCAGATTGAAACAGCTGCGGCGGCCACAGCGCCCGATGCGGTCACCATCAAAAGCGTGAAGCACACCAATGAAACGCTGGCCATTAAGTGGAAGGCCGTGGAAGACTGCACCGGATATCAGGTCCAGTACGCCCAGGACCGGCTGTTCATGGAGAAGAAGTCAAAGCGGATCAGCGATCCGGACGCGGTTTCGGCCACCATCAACGGGGTCTCCAAGGGCGTGACCTATTATGTCCGGATCCGGGCCTACCAGACGGATGAGTACGGAACGGAATTCTCCTCCTGGACCCTGTCGGCCAACGCGCGGCAGGGCAAGGAGATCACCCGCACGCCGGTGCGGAAGTTCCTGCGGAAGTTCGAGCTGCGCCGGGCCATCAAGGAAAAGGTCCAGGGCTATGACACCGTCCAGGGTTCCTGCTACGGCAAGGGCTACGCCTATTTCGTCATGGAGAACCGGAACAAGCACCTGTGCAAGATCGCCAAGGTCAATCTGAAGGCCAAGAAGGTGGTGAAGGTCTCCGCGGCCATGTACGTGGGCCACGGCAATGACATGACCTACGACACCAAGCGGAACCGTCTGGTGGTGGCCTACTCCACGCCCTATCCCAAGATGCTGGCGGTGGTGGATCCGGTCAGCCTGGAAAAGCTGGAGTCCAGGACCGTCAAGCTTCCCAAGACCATCGAGGGCATCTCCAAGGAGACCCTGAAGACCTATAGAAAGAACAACTATTACACCGGCTTCGGCGCCATCGCCTACAACGCGGCCCACGATCAGTACGTGGTCACCCTGCGGGGCGAGACCTTCCATCATCTGATGGTGCTGGACAGCGACTTCAAGCCCGTGCGGTTCATCTGGCTGGACAAGAAAACGGAAATGCTGAAGCAGATGCTGCAGAGCATGGATTCCGTCGGCGACTATATCATGGTGGCCCAGAGCTACGGCTACGGCTACCGGGGGAACAAGATCCTCATCTACGACTGGCAGTACGGCGACCTCCTGTCCACCCTGGACCTGGGGACAACTTATGAGCTGGAGTCCATCTTCCACGCCGACGGCAACATGTACGCCGTTTATTACACGTCCTTCTACCGGTTCAAGAAACTGCAGCGGGACAATTTCATCTATCTGCTGTCGGATCTTTGATCCCGGCAGGATGCAAAGTTGGCCCGGGCAGGGCCGCGAAAACCGGCAGTCAAAAGGGGCAGCGCGATGCGCGTGCCCCTCTTTTGATGGATTGATTCTTTAGAGATCGATCCGGCCTTTGACCTAGAGATCGATCCGGCCTTTGACCAGGATGGCGGCGGATCCCCCCACCCGGATCTGGATCCCGTTGCCGTCCCGGCGGATGACGGACCGGATCTCCGAGGGCCGTCCCATGGCCTCGCCCTGAATGAAGCGGCATCTGTCGCCCCGCACCAGCCCGCTGCGGACCAGGTAATAGGTCAGGGCGCCGCTGGCAGTGCCGGTGGCAGCTTCTTCGTCAATGTCATAGAGGGGAGCGAAGTTGCGGCAGTATGCCGTGATCTTTTCGCCTTCATGGCCCAGGGCGAAAGCGTGGACACCGGTGACGCCATATCGCTCTGACAGAGCGGACAGGGCCGGAAAATCCGGATCGATGGCAGCCAGAACTTCCCGGGAGGCCACCGGCAGAATGATGTCCGGAAGTCCCGTGGAGATCAGCCGGGGCACCAGGTCCAGATCACAGTAATCGATGCCGAGAACGGCGTACAGCTCCTGCAGCTCTTCCGGAGACCGGATATCCCCGATCTGCCGGGGCGCTGCCATGTCCATCAGGATCTGATCCCCTGCCACATCGATGAGCAGATCGCCAGCCTTTGCACGGTTCAGATAGGTCCCGCCGGTGTCGCAGAGACCGGCGTCCTTCAGGCAGTAATAGGAGGCGATGGTGGCGTGCCCGCAGAGATCCACCTCCGCGGCGGGGGTGAAATAGCGGACCTCGAAGCCGCCGTCGATGTCCTGGGGACGGAGCCCGGCGGGCGGGCGAAGGGTCCCGGTGTCGGCATCGGGCGGATTGGCGCCGGCGCTCCCGGCATCCGATGGGTTGAAAATGCTTTCCAGGACCTGTTCCAGTTCCTCTGCGGGCATGGGACGGATGAAGGCCGTCTCCGAATACCTCAGCTCCGCGGCAGTCTTCCGCATCAGCTCAGCGTCCGGAAAGTCCTCTCCCTGCCGCAGGATGACCACACCGGCGGGATTGCCGCCGAATTTTTCGGATGTGAACGCGTCCGCGATATAGATCTGTTTCATGATAACCTCCAATTCACATGACTCCAACAAGAGTATACCATAAAGAGGACACTACAGTACATTGAACTGGTGACGTCAGATATGGTAAAATACAACAACGAAAGGCGAAAGTACCATGCAGGAGCGGAAGACCGAGATCCAGCAGTTTGGAAACAAAATCAGGGACAGCATCCGGGAGGGAGTCCTGGATGCGGTGAAGAACGACCGGGAGGAGCGGGCGCTGGAAGACCTGAAGCGCCGACTGACGCTGTCTCTCTGTTTTGTGGTGCCGCTGTTTCTGATCGACTGGCTGGTGGCCGGCAGCCTGGGCGCCATGATGGTGGAGATCCTGCTGACAGCCCTGCTGGTGGCGGTGAACCGCAGCTGTTTTACAGACGGATTCGAGTCCATCCGGGCCAGAAGGCCGGAGAAGAATACCCTGGCGGCCATCGGCTCCATCGTGGCGCTCCTGATGTTCCAGTTCGCTACGGCCGGCCTGTTCCTGACCACCATGGCCCTGTGCCGCTGCTGTGAAGCGTATGTCAGATACAAGCTGGATGAGCATCTGAAGAGACTGATCGAAGCGGAGCCGGAGGACCCCGGTCTGGAGACGGGCGCCGTCATCACCGTCGAGATCGGTGAAGTGGTTCCGGCGGACGGGACCATCACTGCCGGAGAGACGGTGATCGAAGAGGAGCTCATCACAGGAGAACGGGTCCCGGCGGACAAGTCTGCGGGCATGCAGGTCTACGCGGGATCGAAGAATCTGGCTTCCGGATTCGAAATGCGGGTGACCAGCACCGGCCAGGATACGGTGATCTCCAGGATCATTGAACATATCACCGCATCCATCGCCACCGAGGCTCCCATTGCCAGAAGGGCAGAGCGGGCGGCCCGTATCTTCGTGGTGGCAGTGATCCTGCTGGCGCTTTTCATGGCTTTTTTGTGGGCGGCTTCCGGGATCGGCTGGGACGACGGTATCATGACCGCCGTCACCATTCTGATCATCGCCAGCCCCTATATGTTTTCTGTGGGAGTGCCCATGTCTGTGCTGGCGGCCACTGTGCGGGGGGCAAAAAACGGGATCCTGATCCGTTCCGCGGACATCCTGGAACTGGCCCGGGACATCAATACCATCGCCCTGAACAAGACCGGCACCGTGACGGAAGGCATTCCGGAAATCAGCGATGTGATCTCCATCGCAGAGGGATTCAATCTGCGCTTTGCCGGCGGTCTGGAACGGGGCTCCGCACACCCCTTCGGACAGCTGATCTTCCAGACGGCCCTGGAACAGTACGGTGATCTGCCGGAGGTGGCGCGCAGGGAGGCGTTCCCGGGACGGGGCGTCCGCGGAGAGATCGACGGAAAGGTGTATTTCTGCGGCAACGCGGCCCTGATGCGGGAGCAGGGCATCTCCCTGGACCTGCCGGAGGTGGACCCCTTGTTCCGCCAGGGGAAGAGCGTCGTGTTCTTCGCCAGCCAGCAGCGGGTCATCGGTGTGGTGGCCATGCGGGACGCGCCCAATCCCGTCAGTCTCAAGGCCATTTCCCGGATCGAAGGCATGGGGATCGATACCGTCATGCTGACGGGTGACAGTTTCCTGACGGCGGAGGCCATCCGGAATGAAGTGGGCATCGACCAGATCGTGGCAGAGATCCGGCCCTCGGAAAAGGCGGAGGCCATCCGGGTCCTGCGGGCCCATGAACAGAAGGTGGTGGCCATGGTGGGCAACGGCAGGGACGATGCGGAAGCCATTGCGGCAGCGGACATCGGCATCGCCATCGGATCCGGCCCGGAGATCCGCAGCATGAATGCGCCGGACGAAGGCGGGCCAGCCTTTGCGCAGACCGCGCCGGACGGGAGCCCGGAAGATAACCGGACCCCGGACGTGATCCTGATCGCCAACGACATGATGGATGTGGTGCGGGCCATCTCGCTGAGCCGGAAGACCATCCGGATCATCAAGCAAAACCTGGTGTTTGCCTACTGCTACAACATCATTGCCATCGCTGCTGCTGCAAGCATCCTGGTCCCCCTGGCGGGCCCGGCCCTGGCGCCGGTCATCGCATCCCTCTGTATGTGCGCCAGCCAGATCGGCGTGGTGGTCAGCACCATGCGGATCAAGACCACCAGGCTTTGAGGCAGAGGCGCTGGGGATGCGGCAGAGATGTTAAAGATCCGGAAGGGTTGCCGGCGCTCAAAAGGAGGCAGAAAACGTTAGCAGTCAAACAGGGCATTGACAAGTTTGCTGAAAGAGAAGTATAATTAAGAAAGTTCAAATAATGACACGGAACTGTGTCAAAATCAACAGATGGGAGTTGCCGGGCGGCGGCCTGAGGGCCGGCACCAAAGACGTTGCATCGGGCCGGAATCATCACACCGGAACGGTTTGCGGCGTCAGGCAGCCATCATAATACACTGCAATTTTGCAGCTAAAAAGGGAGGCCTTAGTATGACAGAAAGAAACATGCAGAAAGCTTTGGAAGAAGCGAAGAGAGTTGTATCTCTGATCGAATCAGATGCGCTGACAGAAGATCAGAAAAAAGCGATCCAGACTGATTCCATTGCGAACTTCAATGAAAACGTTAACCCGGGTTGGCTCGAGTACAGAAAGTCTGTATCCACAGACGCTGCATTCGTAGAGTGGGAAGACGAAGGTGATGTATTCAGAGATCTGAATGGCGTAGAATTCATTGACTGTCTTGGCGGATTCGGAATCTTTGCCTGCGGCCACGGCAATCCGGAAATCAAGAAGACTGTTATGGCTCAGCTGAACAGATACTCCCTGCATTCACAGGAACTGGTTGACCCGCTGAGAGGTTATCTGGCAAACCTGCTGGGAATGATCACACCGGGAGATCTGCAGTATTGTTTCTTCACCAACGGCGGCGCAGAAGCTGTTGAAATGGCTCTGAAACTGGCAAGACTGGCAACAGGCGGCAGATGGTATATCTCCACAGTCGGCGCGTTCCACGGCAAATCCATGGGCGCCATCTCCATGGGCGGCAAGGGCGCTTACAGAGAAGACTACATTCCGATGATCCAGCAGGTACAGCATGTCAAGTTCGGTGACGCTGAAGCGGCAAGAGTTGCGATCGAGAACCTGGAAGCTGTCGGCGAAAAGGTCGCAGGCCTGATCGTAGAGCCGATCCAGGGCGAAGCTGGTGTACAGATTCCGCCGGATGGCTACCTCAAGGCACTGAGAGAGATCTGCGATGAGCACGGCGTTGCTCTGATCTTCGACGAAATTCAGACAGGTCTGGGACGTACCGGTACCATGTGGAGATGCGATCACGAAGGCGTTTGCCCGGACATCATGACATACGGCAAGGCTTCCTCCGGTGGTCTGGTTCCGATCACAGGTATCATCGCTCGTCCGTGGACATATGAGAAGTCCGGCGTCGGCACAGGCGTAGAAGGCAAGATGTTCGACAATCCGTGGATCCTGGGATCCCCGACATTCGGCGGCAACCCGCTGGCTTGCGCGGCGTTCATCTCCACCATCCGCTACATGCTGGAAAACGACCTGCCGGGTCTGTCCAAGCAGAAGGGCGAAAGATACATGGCTGGACTGGCCAAGCTGCATGAGAAGTATCCGAAGGTCCTGACCACATACAGAGGCGCCGGTATGCTGATGTGCATGGAATTCCCGACAGACGAAGTCGGCCACGAAGTCACAAAGGCACTGTTCGCACGGAACGTCATGACAGCTGGTACACTGGTCAATGCGCAGACCGTTCGTATCGAGCCGCCTCTCGTACAGGCTGACGAGACCATCGATAAGGTTCTGGTCGCTCTGGACGAAGCTCTGGCAGAAGTCGGCGAAAAGTACGGCCTGCTCTAAACCGGGCGATGAGATCTGCGGAAGATTCCAATGAAGATCCATAAATAAAGACATCGGGGCCCCGCGCATGCGCGGGGCCTTTTGTTGTGGGTCCGGGCGCGCTGCCGTGCTTGTCCAGCTTTTGCATCTGTGGTAGAATACTTGGGCGGACAGCGCAGGAGGAAGCAATGAGCTATCGGGTCAGACTGAATGTGT
>ODAI010808566.1_pt1 | contig 11986 bp, 7 predicted proteins | sample 1539321 | NCBI WGS metagenome assembly ODAI01 (sample SAMN02144231, study PRJEB22623) | gut metagenome | biome: sheep rumen | host: Ovis aries | place: New Zealand
AGACTTGAATTATATTTGGTTTTGAGGTATTATAATAGTATAAAAAATATGATGATTGTCCCGCTGACATACCATATTAAATGGTGTTATATCCAAACTTGAAATACTTGGCAGTTATCTTTTCCCCCACCTGCGGCGGAAGGAAGATAACATTAACACAATGTTTCATTGTTATATATCGCTTTGTAGTGGTGTGTTAAAGGGATAGCTGGTAAAAATTAACAGTAAGGGGAGGAGGTGAGTGGTATGTACAGAGCAGCAGGAAAAAAAGTTCGTTCGGATAACGGCTCAGAGGGCAGACGTAAAGCAGGGCTCATAAGAGCAGCGATCGGTTTCGGTTTTGTGCTGGTCATGTTCGCATTTATCACTCTCTCCTGGTTCACATTCAGCAAGCAGCTTGAAGCAGGTGGGATATTCATAAAGACAAGTGATCCTTCCATTGATTGTACTGCGACTTCATACTACTATATCCGTTCGCAGGGAAACACGTATGCTCCGCAGGAGGACACGGAAGATAATAGATTTGAACTTATGCAGTATGACTCGTTATTCGGCGGCAATAACACACATACCTATGTGGTGGAACGTATGGAGCTGACAGCATCGGATCTTCCCGAGAACGGAACGCTGAATTTTACTATAGAGCGTGAGACCTCGCAGGCATCTGATATGCCGGGCTCGGACTATATATCAAGTGTTACGTGTTATACCTTTGTGACACTGCCGATATTCCCGACAACTCCGGGTGCTATACTCAGCGCTGTTAACGAGGCAGCGGCGGATACCGACTTTGTGACCCGGACATTTGTCGTAAATGATGAAAAGGCGGATATGATAACGTTCAGTGTGCCATATACTTCCGAAAACTGGACGGACGGTAAACTATATATTTATTTACATATTGATTATGATGAAACACTCATCACGGAATATATCGATAAGTCACTGCGCAACCTGCTGAAGAACAACGGCAGCAACGGGCAGGTCGATGTGGAATACGGTGCGGATGTCACGATGCAGAATGATATTCAACGGATCGTGATCTCCCGTTGATCCTGATGAGGACTGATAACATATAACGGGGAGGTGTACGATATGAAAATGAGAGGGAAAAGACTCGGTCATACACTGAGACTGTTTTGCCTGATCGTTCTGGCTGCCGTGTCAGCGCTGTATATCGTCCCGGGAGCATATGCGTGGTTTTCAAATTATAAAGATCGCGAACTCAACGTTACCGGAAATGTCAGAAGGACATATTTTGAAAGGGGCAGGGGCACAGAAGATGATCCGTATGTCATCGCACGTCCGCTGCAGCTGTACTATCTTGCATGGCTTCAGGATATTGGCATATTCAATCAGGATATAGACAACGATGAAACGATTGATACCGTCTACTTTGAACTTGGTAATATGAACGGTCAGGAAGCCAATGAGAATATGGTCATAGATATGAGCGGCTTTACGCTGCCGCCTATCGGCACAACGGAATACCCGTTTGTCGGCAGCTTTAACGGCAACGGCAGGACGATCAGCGGTCTGACGGTATCCAATGATGATACTGCGCTTTCAGATATGCCTTCGAGCATCACACCTGATTACGCAACGACAAATGCACCAATACTCGGGCTGTTCGGCGTGGTCGGGGGATATACCGATACCGATACTACCGGTTGGTCTGCCCCTGAAAGATCGGTGTACGATGTTGTACTTGAGGATATCACCATAGACAATAAAAATCCTTCGGGCGGACAGGCACTTGCAGGCATCGCGGCGGGATATGTTAACGGAGTGATGGAGAACGTTAAGGTGAAAGGAACTTCGACGATCACCAATGCATCCGGGATATCAGCTATGTCCTTCGGAAATGAAACCAGAACTGCGCTCTCGGATCATGCGCTCGCAGGCTATTGCACAGAACCGTACCGCGAACTTATGAAACGTGAAGATGTTAAGGTATACGATCCCACTGTTGAGATAAGCAATCTTGCTAACTACAGTGAGATCGGACAGGGCAGCGCCTGGGGCAATACTATAGATATGCATGATATGTATAACAAACTGAAGAGTAAATACGATTCTCTTGCCGGTCAGACTTCGATAAACTATACATCTTCAAAAACTATCACACATAATACCGATGGCACGACTACCGAGGTCGGTGGCGGTACATCGTCGTATCAGGTGACAGCCGGAGCATTTCCAGTAAGGATGACAGCTAAAAACAGCGGGGACGTTGATTCCTATGCGTTCATACAAAGAAACAATATAGATGATTTCATGTATCTTTACGGTAATACGTTGATAAATACTGTCCCAGTTACAACCACTGAGATATGGAAATATGAATCGTTTTATATAAAGGATCATGATACCGACAATTATCTTGCGGTAATTAGCGATGCGGCTGAGAATGCTACAACAGCTGAGACGGCAGGCAAATGGGTATTTGAGCAGGATACAGCTACCGGGAAATATGCTATATTCACCATAGACAGCAATACCAAGAAATATCTCACAGCCAACAACGGCAGCCTTGGCATAAGCACCACCGCATTTTCGGGCTGGGAGGTCAATGCAGCCAAGACTTCCATAAGTGTGAATGACCATTATCTGTGCTGGAACAATACTGACGGCGAATGGGAGCTTTGTTCACCACCTAAGAATTATATTTGTGATACGGCAGAGAATCATTATCTTTCTGTGCAGGTGAACAACGGTACCCCCGCTATAGTTGATGAAACGGATATTTATGATGCAACATCGTGGGAACTGGATAATGGCATGATATACACCGTTATAAACGGTATAAGCTATTATCTGACATATAATAACAATACCGATCAGCTGTATGTTTCCGCCTCTGAACACAGTATATGGTATGCCAATACCGATGGTCAGAAGGGAAAGATATATGTCAAGCTGGATGATCAGAACGGCAGAGCGCTGTATTATGATGAAATAAATGATACTTGGAAGGTTACAAGTTTTATCATTGGAGTTAATGGTAATACATGGGGCGGTACTTTCAATATTAGAGCGCTGAACGACAGGGTATATCATTTGCTTAATAAAAGTGAGCCTGTTTTTGGTGTCAAAAACCAAACATCTATAGTTACGGAAAAATCATTTTTTTCATATACTACTTATTCTTCTGAAGCATACAAAAAAAATAATGCAGTACATCGATATTATACTGATGATAATAATACTATAACTCATGCAGTAAGTTCGTCTGCGCATAATGAAGATCCAAACACATCAACTGATGATATTGTATATCGTTTTGAAGATGCAGGACGCAGATATAATTCTAATAGTGGATCTACAACTGATGGTTATACAGAATTGCCTGGAACTGTATTGCCATTAGCGGTCGATAATAAGAACAATTATCAAGTATTATCAGAAAATACAGGATATATAATAGGCGGTATGACTGGCTCCGGTGCATACGGAGCACAAACAACGGTCAGAAGCGGTGCATATGGCATAAAGTTCATCGGAAATTCATTGAGCAGTGCGGGCGTTTCTTCAAACAGTTATGTATCATCGCAGCTCGAAGTATTAACGGTAGATACTACTATAGCATATAACAGTTCAAATTATAAAAATAATTATAAGCGTATAATTGACGATTATAACAGGAACAACACCAATTATTCATCGTCGATAAGCAGCTACGCTAAGACATTCGATGCCTCTGTACTTAATAAATATGATTTCTCCAGAGAACAATTAGAAGATGTACTCAATGGTCAGACCAAAGTACATGGTCTGCATTTTACAGGTCAGTCTGTATCAGCAAACAGTTCAGATAATATAGTCACCATTCAGCACGCATATATGAATGGCCGGGAATATACAAACGGTTTTGATATGCCAAAAAGCTGTATAGATTTTTATATACTGGAAAGCGGATATATAAATTTCTTTGCTGGCAGCTACATGAGTTCTCCCGGAAATAATGCTGATTCGTTCTTCTCGCTGTACACAATCGACCGTAACGGGTCATCTATCAGCGGACTGCATGAGATATCAGCTATCTATGAAAACAATGATGCGAACACCAGACGTCAGCAGCCTTACTATTATGTGTATTCAGACGGCGGAAACTCATCAGTTGGTTCACGTGGACAGCTACTTTTCAACATGGAATATCTTTGGAATTCTCCGCCTGTAGCAAATGCAATGTATTATTTTGAGATACCCGTAAACAATGGTGAATACGCAATGGGTCAGCATGGTTCTGCAAACAATGGTGCATATCTCATATATCTTGATATATCGACAAATGCATTTATCGAAGGCGATGCCAAGATCAAGAGCGAGGGTGCGGCGATAACAGCTACATCTTCGCAGAGCACTGGCGTGGTACAGATAAGCGAGACACAGAGCAGGTCTGAGAACATTGAGACTCCGCCGACCTATTTCCCGTTGGCGATGAATGCAAGCGGAACAAATGTATTAGATTCCAACACAGGTTATGTTGTCAGCGGTGCGAATTATCCGGGCAATGATCCGCCTGGTGATATACGTGTATCAAGATATGACCGTAACCCGTATATCAGTAATTCTCTGACAAACGGATCTCTTGACAGCAGCAAGATATTTACTATCGGCCTGAACGGTCAGCAGCAGACCCTGCGGCAGTACGGTACTGACAGATTCTACAAGTACCATACTGCAAGATCACAGCTGCAGGAAACGCTGGATGCTGGTGAAGGAAGCGTGTATGGTCTGCATTTCATGGATGCTGAGATCAGAAAAGATCATCTGGTAACACTTCCCACGGCAACGTTAAACGGACAGACCTATACAAATTTCGCTGTTCCTGAGGATAGTATCGACTTTACGCTGCGCACGCAGGGATACATTAACTTCTTTGCAGGTACGTATTTCAGCGGCTCCAATGTACAGTGTTTCTTCTCTCTGCATCAGATCTTCCGTAATGCACAGAATGAGATCACTGAGATCAAGGAGATCAAGGAGATATACAAGAATGCTGACGGAACATCATATACCTATCGGTATGACGGTGAAAGCGCACCGTCAAGCGGAACGAAGGTCTTCGATACGGCATGGCTGACAAATCCGAGCAGTATTACAGCAAACAGAGTATACTATTTCGAAATACCTGTCAACGAAGGCGAATACGCGCTGGGTTCAGTAGCGGGAAAGAATGGCGCATATTTACTGTATCTTGATATATCTACTCATCAGGGCGACTCCATACTCACACGTGAGAAAATGGAGATCATATCTTCGACTTATCTGCTGCCTGCAGGTATAAGATTCAGTGATGATGAGTACAAGTCGTATATCATACCCATAACACAGACAGGTGATACGGCGATCGTAAGCGAGAACGGCACCGTGACCTCTGTGCCCGAACTGGATGAAAACAGTTCAGAGGAGACCAGACTCATCGAGACCGTTACAATTTCAGACTACGCAGGAACGCTGGTCGTACAGCGTATTACAGAGGGCAGCACAGTGACCTACTATTACGGAACTGATACCGAACATCTGATACTATCCACAGCACTGGTATGCAGCGGATATTTCAGCGGTACCGAGCCCGATACAGTGATACTGAAGTATTACTATTATCCTGAGGGAACCAACACCGTTATGAATACCGCATCTGCAGAGTGTGATATCGCAGATGATGTTACTGTAACTGCATACGATGTGACAGCTACGGCAGACAGTGCTGCTGTTACAGCTTATGTAACCGGATTTGACGATGAAAAGTCTTATCTGACATTCCAAAGCCGAAATGGTCTTTCGGCAGGTGACAGTGTGATCATTCCGGTGCGCTCTCCGTAAACCAAAGCTGCCGTTTATACGGTAAAAATAAAGCCTCGACAGCATATATGCGATGCTGATACAGAAGGTTTTCGCCATAGTATTTCTGATGTCCGGTCAGAAGTACTATGGTGTTTCTGTTGACATGGCAGTAATACTGTGATATAATGTATGCGAATACAAATCGGATCCGCATAGAGAGGGGCTATAAAAATGATATTATCAGATAAGACGATTATAAAAATGCTTGATGAAAACTCATTGGTGATCAAGCCGGTCACAAAAGAGCAAATACAACCCGCAAGTGTGGATATACGGTTAGGTGATACATTCAGCGTTGTTGATGACACACCGTCGGGAATAATTACTCTTGACAGTAAGATAGAATATAAGACTATTAAAACTGACACCTACTTGATCTTACCCGGACAATTCGTTTTAGCAACAACTATGGAGTATTTTGAACTCCCGGATAACCTGACGGCATTTGTTGAAGGCAGAAGTTCTCTTGGCAGAATGGGATTGTTTATTCAAAATGCAGGATGGGTAGATCCCGGATTCAAAGGTGAGATAACATTAGAGCTATATAATGCTAACAGATGTGCTATAGAACTTAAATGCGGCCGTAGAGTAGGTCAGCTGGTATTTGCTGAAATGGACGATCATGCACTGAATCCATACAGCGGAAAGTATCAGGGACAAACAGGTGCAACAGGCTCAAAAGTGTTTATGGATCCCGATAAATTCTGAGCAGGATGATCAATACAATGCCCCGAAGCGATTCAATGCGCTTCGGGGCAAAACTTATGTGTTGGGTGACCGCCTTATCCTGTGAAGACGGTAAAAAAGTCGGTTGGGATTCTTACAGAGTGAGTACCGTTATCGCTGTGAATATAAGCAGTATGGCAGCGAAGATCAGTATTATGCACAGCCTTTGAAGACGTTTTTTCTTTTCCTGCCGTTGACGTTTCAAAGATTCCAGCTGCGCTGCTGCGTGCTCCTCTGCTTTTTTCATAATATCATCTGTGATGCGGCTGTCCATGATCTTCACCTCGTTTCAGTGTTGTAAAGAAAGTGCGGTCAGACGATCGCCTTCTTGCCTTTGATATGTGCGGCTATTATAGATATATCAGTAATTGTGATCTTTCCGTCGCCGCTGATATCTGCTCTGCTTTCCTGATCTTCATTCAGTGTTTTTTTTCCTTTAACATAAGCTGCAGCAAGGGAAAGATCGGTAACATTTATTATACCGTCACCGTTTATGTCGCCTTTAACTCTGAGCCTTTCTATAGCTACCATTTTGGCGGCTTTGGATCCGCCGTCATAAATGGTATTGTTTCCGACAGTATATGGAGAAGGGAAGGATAAATTTCCGTCATATATATTGAAGCTGTCGGGGGCAAAAGCGAATGCCTGTTCGGAGCCTGCTGCAAGTACATCAGAATTGTAAATATCTATACTGCCTGTTGTAGTCCCTATCCCCACATGACCCAATGCCATAAGACGGGTATTATCTATGGTGAGTTTACAGTTATGGTTTGCTATGGCTGTTATGCTGTTTCCGGAACTTGTTCCCGTACCCGTGATAAAGACGCCTTTGCCGGTTATGACAGTATCTTCATGCAGGACGGTATATCCGGGTATTTCGGAATTCTCGGTCACGTTTATAATAAGACCTTTCTCACTGCTGTATATCAGCTCTTGGTCCATGGGGTGATCGAAGCTTCCCGATATAGTCAGCATCTTTTGGACGGGATCATAGCTGAATATACCGTTATCCAGTATATCATGGCAGTTATCTGCATTGACCTTGTTCTCGTCTATCCAGAGGTCGTATGAGGGTATCATACGTACATCTTTTGCGTAGGTGGTCATATCGGCTTCGTATATGCCGCCCTCTCCCCAGAAGCAGTAGGCGGGTTTTGTGATATCACAGCGGAATATTGATACGGTATTTAGATCGCATATCGCAGCTTCTTTACCGTGGGCATTTATGTATGATCCGCTTATATAAATATCCTGAGTGCCCCTGATGCTGCCCGAGATCGCGTTGCAGCCGCTGATATCAAGGTCGGCATCCATTATGGTAAGGAGGGTGCCGCCGTACAGGGTTATGGCATTTAATGAATCTGAGGTGCTGAGTGACAGCTTGCCCGTACCTGTTATCGTGGTGTCTTTATAAAAATAAAAGTATCCCTTCAACTCGGAATCTCCGATAACGTTTACGGTAAGATCTTCAATATTGCTTGATATCAGTTCAGCACTCTCGTAGCCGTAATTGCCATCGATAGTAAGCGTGCTTGTTTCGGGTTCATAGCTGAATACTCCGTTGCCTAGTATATCTTTGCAGTTTGAAGTTTCTACTCTTTCTTTGCCAACATAAATATCATACACTTCTCCGGCGCTAGCTTTCAGTGTCCCTGCGGGAAAACCCGATAATACGGCTGCTGAAACGAAAAGGACTGCAGATGCTGATACGATGCGTTTTATCAGATCTTTCATATTATGCTCCTCCTTATCTATCGGTCGATATATAAGATCTGCTATTTACTATAACGTTTACGATGAGATCACTGCATTAAATACCACATATATTATAGCGTATGAACATCTTAACATATTCTCGATTAAATGTCAATAATATTTGTGCGATTTATTTCTAAAATCGGAAATTTTATATTAAATTGATTCAAGTAATATCGTCAGAGAAAATTCTTAACAATTTTATCGAAAATTTGGCAATGTATATGAAGCCTGAGCTGATATTTTACAAATATCGAACTAATGTTTTCGTAAACGTTTACGTTTCGTTGTTAACTTGTTCAAAACAGTTGGGGAGAAATTATAAAAAAGTGCAAATTTATGTAAAAACACTTGAATAATCATAGCAAGTGTGTTATAATGTATGCTATATAAGGTCAGAGAACATAAAAAACGTTTTCTGACAAAAAGTGAGGAGAGTAAGAAGTGAATAGGATAGACTTGAATTATACGTTCAAGGGCAAGGACTGCGTAAAGATGCAGTCGGGAAAATATACTGCAATAATCGCTCCGTCTGTCGGATCTTCGGTGTTGAGATTCAGAGATGACGAAAACGATTTGGAAATATTCAAATTCCGTAAATTCATACCTATGAAGACTATTGAGGAACAGCGCGAGATATGGGGTCTTCCGACGCTTTATCTGCCTAACCGCTTTGATAAGGGCGTTCTCAGGACTTCCGATTCTGTGTATGAACTACCGATAAATGAGCCGCTTCTGGATAATTTCATCCACGGCTGGGTACACAAGCGCGAGCATGAGATAGAATGCTATACCGAAGAGAACGGCAAATGCGTACTGATAACCTCATACGTTTTCGATGAAAAGGACGAGATGTACAAGTACTTCCCGCTGGATTTCAAGATATCCTATACCTTCACCCTCTCTCCTGACGGGCTGAAACAGGAGATATATCTGACCTCCAATGCGGAAAAGGCACTGCCTGTTTCTATATGCACCCACACCTGTATAAACGCTCCGCTCAAAGACGGCGGAGATGAAGCTGATCTGAGGCTTTGCGTACCTATTGGTGAAAGGTGCGAACTCAACAGAAGATGTCTTCCTACTGAGAAACTGCTGCCTCTGGCAGACTGGGACAAGGAATACAAGAACGGACAGAAGGTGCCTGTTGGTCAGCCGCTTGATAACGATATGTATACCGCGGTAATGAACGAATACAATGGCAAGCCCTTTAACGGCGTTATTGTAAGGGATCTGAAGAGCGGTCATACACTTCTAAATGAGGTGTCCAAGGAATTCAGGTTCTGGAATATGTGGAACGACAGCGGTGATAAGGGATATTTCTGCCCTGAGCCCATGACCGCGATGATAAATTCAGCTAATCTGTCGCTGGGTGCTGATGTGACAGGCTACTGCGAGCTGAAAAAGGGCGAAACATATAAATGCTGGCAGAGGTTCTACACCGAGTAAAAAAGCTTTTCACAGCTGCGGCTGCAGCGGTCTTTGCGCTGACGGCATCAGGTTGTGAGTGGGACGATGCGGAGATACCCGATGCAGAGTCCGCGGCAGATAAAGTCACCTCGGATGATGAGATACTTACCGAGGAGGAAATATTACTGCCTGAAGATCCACCCGAGATAACGTCGGCTAAGGAAGTATTTGAGAAATGGCTGGGATATCTTGCGGAGGGTGAGTGTGATAAAGCTGATGAGATGATTACCGAAAGGCTTAGATCGCAGCCTTCGCTTTCAAGGCTGTTCAATGAGTACTTTCCCGGAAAAGCATCGGTGGGTTACTTTGCACCTGCCACTTTATCCGAAAATGACGGTGAGATCACCGTAGTGCTCAGAGCTGCCGTATCATCCGAGATCCTGCCGGAGTGTAAGGTCAATGCGGAGGTATCCGTCAGGATACAGGCGGACGGAAACGCAGCGATAGATCAGCTTCGCGAGATAGGCAGCAGCTCATCTGATGTAAGGATGTTATACCGCAAAGCATATATAGCTTATCAAGCGGCGGCAGAGATATTTGACGATATCGATCCTGTGCCTTACGGGGGTATGCACCATATAGGTGACGGTTCGGAACTGACGGAGACCGTCAGAGAAAAAACCGTTCCTTCCGATACTGAAAGCTTCAGCATCGCGGTGCGGGACAAAAAACTGATGTATGTCAGCTGGAGCAACGGGGCTTATACCATGAGATACCCGAAAGCTCAGTGATGAAAAATGATATCATAGGATCTGTCCCCGTGAAGGGGCGGTGACTTAGTATAAAAATAATGGAAAGGTGGAAATACCAATGAAATTCGGAAAATTTGACGACGTGAACAAGGAATACGTCATCACCGAACCAAGAACTCCTTACCCTTGGATAAACTATCTGGGCTCTCAGGCGTTCTTCTCCCTCATATCCAACACAGCAGGCGGTTACAGCTTCTACAAGGACGCAAGACTGAGAAGGATCACACGTTACCGTTACAACAACGTGCCTATCGATATGGGCGGAAGATATTTCTATATCAATGATAACGGTACTGTATGGAATCCCGGCTGGTCACCTGTAAAGACCGAGCTTGATGCGTATACCTGCCGTCACGGTATGGGATATACCATAATCAAGGGTGAAAAGAACGGTCTGGAGGCTGAAGCTACATTCTTCGTACCTAACAACTACAACGGAGAGGTACAGCAGGTTGTCCTCACCAACAAGAGCGGCGCAGCAAAGACATTCAAGCTGTTCTCTTTCGCAGAGTGGTGTCTGTGGGATGCACAGGATGACTGCACAAACTTCCAGAGAAACTTCTCTACAGGCCGTGTTGAAGTAGACGGCTCTGTTATATATCACAAGACCGAGTACAGAGACAGACGTGACCACTACGCTTTCTACTCTGTTAACGACAGCATCGACGGCTACGATACAGACAGAGATGCTTTCATTGGTCTGTACAACGGTTTTGGTGATCCTCAGGCTGTTATTGCAGGAAAGGCAACTGATTCCTTCGCTGACGGCTGGTCACCTATCGCTTCACACTACAAGGAGATCACCCTTGCAGCAGGCGAGAGCAAGACACTTATCTTCATCCTCGGCTATGTTGAGATGCCTGTTGACCAGAAGTTTGAGGCTGACGGCAAGACCATCAACAAGGTAAAGGCAAAGGCTATGATCGAGCAGTTCAATACTCCCGAAAAGGTCGCTGCAGGTCTTGCAGAACTCAAGGAGTCATGGGACAAGCTGCTGGGCATACTCAACGTTGCTACTCCCGATGATAAGGTTGACCGTATGGTAAATATCTGGAACCAGTATCAGTGCATGGTTACATTCAACCTGTCACGTTCTGCTTCCTACTTTGAGTCAGGTATCGGCAGAGGCATGGGCTTCCGTGATTCCAACCAGGACGTTCTCGGCTTCGTTCACCAGATACCCGACAGAGCAAGAGAGCGTATCATAGATATCGCTTCCACTCAGCTCCCCGACGGCGGCTGCTATCACCAGTATCAGCCCCTCACCAAGAAGGGTAACTCCGATATCGGCGGCGACTTCTCCGATGACCCGCTGTGGATGATCCTTTCCGTAGCTGCTTACATCAAGGAGACAGGTGACTGGACAATCCTCGATGAGATGGTTCCTTACGACAACGACGAGTCACTCGCTAAGCCGATGCTCGATCACCTCA
>ODAI010153336.1_pt1 | contig 11985 bp, 8 predicted proteins | sample 1539321 | NCBI WGS metagenome assembly ODAI01 (sample SAMN02144231, study PRJEB22623) | gut metagenome | biome: sheep rumen | host: Ovis aries | place: New Zealand
CGCGGCTGGTATTCGAATACAACCATCTTTCGCCCGACCGTTGGGGCGAGCGCGACGTGCTCATCCGCTCCATTCTCGGGAAGGTCGGCGAGGGCGTAGAAGTAAACCCTCCTTTCCATTGCGACTACGGCACGAACATCGAGGTGGGCGACGGGTTCTACGCAAATTACAACCTGTGCGTGCTCGACGTGGCGAAGGTGACGTTCGGCGATAACTGTTTCATAGGTCCGAACGTCACGATCGCGACGGCCGGGCACCCCGTGCATCCCGTTCCCCGGCGCGAGGGTTGGGAATGGGGCCTGCCCATTGCCGTTGGCGACGACGTGTGGATCGGGGCGGGCGCAATCGTCCTGCCAGGTGTGACGATTGGCGCAGGCTCGGTCGTCGGCGCGGGGAGCGTCGTCGTCCGCGACGTCCCCGCCGGCGTGGTTGCAGTCGGCAACCCTTGCCGGGTCGTCCGCGAGATAACAGAAGGGGAGCGGCGCCTGTATCGCACGGGCTGCGCGTTCTCTGACGACTGGGGAGTCTAGGCGATTTCCCGAGAAAGGTGGCAATCATGAGGTACCGCGAGCTGGGCACGACGGGTTTGCGCGTAAGCGAAATCGGGTTCGGGCCCGAATGGATGAAGGGGACGCCCGAAGAAACGCGCGCGGTTGCCGAGGCGTGCCGCGAGGGCGGGGTCAACTTGCTCGACTGCTGGATGTCCGATCCGTTGATCCGCGACAACTTGGGCTATGCCATGAAGGGCCATACCGACGAGTGGATCGTGCAAGGGCACCTCGGTGCCTGCTGGATCGACGGGCAGTACCAGCGCAGTCGCGACCTCGCGCAAGCAGTTCCCGCGTTCGAAGACGAACTGCGCCGTTTGGGGGTGGACCATTTCGACTTGGGCATGCTGCACTACATCGACAACCTGGAAGAATTCAACGAATGCATGCAGGGCGAGTTCTTCGAATACATGCACGGCCGCAAGGAGACGGGCGTGGTCGGTCACATCGGGCTTTCGACCCACAATCCGCACGTTGCCCGCGCCGCAGTCGAATCGGGCCAGGTCGAGGCCATCATGTTCTCGATCAATCCGGCGTTCGACATGATGCCCCCGAGCGATGACATCAATACCTTGTTCGGGGACTTCGGTGAGGCGGGCGAAGGCATCGACCCGGTACGCGATTCGCTCTACAAGCTGTGCGAAGCGCGCGGAGTGGGCCTCACCGTTATGAAGCCGTATGCGGGCGGGCGCCTGCTGTCAGCTGAGACGTCGCCGTTCGGCGTGCCGCTGACGGCCGTGCAGTGCATCCATTACTGTCTGACGCGCCCTGCGGTGGCAAGCGTGCTCGGCGGCTACAAGACGGTTGCGGAAGTGCAGGACGCGCTGGCTTACGAGGACGCCAGCCCCGACGAGCTCGATTACGCAAGCGTGCTCGCCGGTGCGCCGGCGCACGCTTACTTCGGCCAGTGCACGTACTGCGGGCATTGCCAGCCGTGCGTGGTCGGCATCGACATCGCCACGGTGAACAAGTTTGCCGACTTGGCGAAGATGCAAGACGAAGTGCCCGAGTCGATTCGCGCTCACTACGCCGCCTTGCCGGCGACTGCGGCCGACTGCATCGGTTGCGCGTCGTGCGAGCCCAACTGCCCCTTCGGTGTGCCCATCGCCGCTCGCATGGCCGAAACCGCGGCCCTGTTCGCGTAGCGAGCGCCTAGGGCAAATGAAACAGGTGCCCGGCTTGTGTGAAGCCGTCCAGAAGAGCCTCGACGCGCGATTCGAGCGCCATGCGAACGACTTCGCTTGGCTGGTCGCAGCCCGATCTGCCCCGAAGACCGTCAACGTCAGTCGAGGCCAGCGTAGGGGCAAGCCCGTGCATTATCTGCCCCTCTACATGGCGGGGCTCGTTGCAGCGGAAGCGTCAACGCCTCTCACCGACGCGGCGGCGTTCGGGGGCTTCGTGCTCGATCCGGTAGATTTCTCGGCGTTTGTCTGAAAGAGCTCGAAGACGAGCCGATGACGGGAGCGCCGCAACGGCGCGCCCCGCCTCCCGTGCCCGTCGTCGCCTGCGGCGCCTACTCCCAGTGACCCGGGACGTCGACGACCCACTTGGTGCCGGTCTTGCGCCGCTCGTCATGCGCGGGCGTGTCGACCACAGTGGTGGTGCCGGTCTGCTCCTGATGGGTGACAGCGGGATGCTTTTCTGGGATATCTTCCCACCATGTATGTCCGCCAGCTGAAATATGATGCTGGCGAGCTTCGTCTCTGTCTGTGCCAGACCAACCGTCTCGAGTGTAGTAGACACGTGTATACGTAGTGTATGCTTCTTGGTCTACTACAGTGGTATAGACAGGCTCTTCGTGAGTGACAGCGGGAACGTGGACGGTTTCGTAGACATCCTCGTAGTGGCCCTGCTCGGGAACCCACTTCTTTTCGGGCGTCCTGCCGCCCTGGCGGAACGTGGCGGCGGCGGGGACCGCGACGTCACCGACGAGGAGGTTGCTCGGGTCAACGCCCGTTTCGGAACCCGTTGGAGCCGCGGCAAGACCAGCATGGGCGAGATACGCCACAAGTACGGCAGCGAGTGGCTGGAAGCCGCTGTTCATTTGCCGACGAAAAAAGCGGTGCCCGGCGAAATCGCCGGGCACCGCATCGATTCCAATGGCGCCCCAGGGCCGATTCGAACGGCCGACACCCGCTTTAGGAGAGCGGTGCTCTGTCCCCTGAGCTACTGGGGCGTAGGCGGTATTGTAGCAAATTCTGCCTAATTGTCATCATCTTCGTCGGAATCGGTCGTTTGGCTCGAAGCCGCCGAAGCGCTCGCGTTCGTGCTCGCGGCAGCGCTGCTCGCGCTCGGGGTGGGCTCCGGCTTGGATGGGTCCTCGGCGAACTCGACGGACAGGCTCACGTCGCCGAGCACATTGGAAAGCGTGACGGACGTGGCGGCTCCATAGGAGTTGCCGTTCGAGTCGTAGACGCCCGACACGACGTAGCCGCTGTTGGGCGAGATGTAGAACGTGACGCTGCCGCCCGACATCACGCTCGTGTACTCGGGCGAGACGGAGCCGGCAGACGGGTCGTTCGAGTAGGCCGATGCCGAGAAGTACTGGGCGCCCGTGCTGATGACCAGGCTGATAGTCGATCCGCTCTTGGCTTTTTCGCCGGCGCGGGGCGACTGGCTGACGACGGCGCCTTCGGGTACGTCGTTGTCGGGAGCGTAATCGACGACGACTTCGAACCCGGCGTTCTTGAGCTCGGCGGTTGCCTCGCCCTCGAGCGATTTGACGACGTCGGGAACCTTGATCGTCTCCTCGCCGGCCGACAGGATGTACGTTACGGTCGAGCCCTTGTCGACGCGCGTGCCCGCTGCCGGGGTTTGGCGCATGACCTTGTTCTCCTTGATGGTGTTGGAATGCTCCGCTGCGCCCGCCTCGTATGCGAGGCCCACCTTCTGCAGGGCGGCGCGCGCGTCGTTTGCCGTCATGTTCGTGAGGTCGGGGACCTCCACCTGCTCGATGCCCTGCGACACCGAGAGGTTGATTTTCGTGTTGGGCTCCTGCATTGAGCCCGCATTCGGGCTTTGGCTGATGATCAGGTCCGCCCCGACCTTGTCGTTGTAGACGTAGTCGACGGCCCCGACGCTGAACCCTGCGCTCTTCAGATCGCCGGCCGCCGCGTCGACCGTCTTGCCCGTGACATCGGGGACCTCTGCGGTCTTGGGCGCGGTGAGCGCGGGGATGACCGTCTGGTACGCGTAGGCGCCGCCGCCGATGAGCGCTGCGAGCAGGATCACGACCGCGGCAACGCGGCCCCATCTGCGCGGTTTCTTGCCGTTCCCGTTCGGGTCTTTGCTCTGCATCCAGTTGGTGCCCTGGGCTTGCGCGCCGTTGCTCGCCGACCCGCCCATGACGGCGGTTTTGTCCGTCTCGATTTGCGCCGGGGGAATGACGGGGACGACGTTCGTGATGAGCGCGGTGTCGGCCGCGGCCATGCCGCCGATGTTCACTTGGCGACCGGACAGGAAGTCGTTGAGCGCATGGCGCATGTCGCGCGCCGTCGCGAAACGCGCGCGCGGGTCCTTGCTCATGGCCTTCAGGATGATGGCTTCGAGCGAGGGGTCGATGGCCGGGTTCACCTCTCGCGGCGGCACGGGGGTTTCCTGCACCTGCTTCAGCGCGACGCTGACCGCATCGGGCCCGTCGAAGGGAAGCTGGCCCGTCGCGGCCTCGTAAAGGACGACGCCGAGCGAGTAGATGTCGCTCGCTGCGGTGAGCTCCTTGCCCTGCGCCTGCTCGGGCGAGATGTAGTGCGCCGTGCCGAGGACCTGCGACGTCTTCGCCTTGACGGAGTTCTTTGCGCGCGCGATGCCGAAGTCCATGACTTTGACGTTGCCGTCAGGCTGGACCATGATGTTTTGGGGCTTGATGTCGCGGTGGATGATGTCGAGATTGTGCGCCACCGCGAGGGCCTGGCAAACCTGTGAGCCGATCTCGGCGGCTTTGCGCTGGCTGATCGCGCCGCGTTGCTTGATGGCCGTCTTGAGGTCGGAGCCCCTCACGAACTCCATGACGATGTACGACGTGTCGGAATCCTGACCCCAGTCGTAGACGTTGACGATGTAGGGGCTCTGGAGGTTTGCCGCAGCCGCCGCCTCTTGGCGGAATCGGGCTGTGAATGTCGGGTCTTCCGCATATTGGGGAAGCATGATCTTGATGGCGACGGTACGTCCGAGGACGTTGTCCTGGCCTTGGTATACCTCCGCCATGCCGCCGATGCCTATGCGCTCGCCGATCAGGTATCGGTTACCCAGCAATCTCCCTGTCAAATTCCCTGCCACGACTATTCTCCTTCATGCTTCGTGTTCGTGTTTAAGCGGCGATTTTGTGCACACGAATCATTAGCGTATATCATCCTACAAAATTCCCTTTAGTTGTAGTGCCGTTTGCAAAACATTTCTCGCTTTTAATGCGGCGTTATCCGAGTTTTCGCTATCGATGGCCTGCTCGAGTATCACGGCGACGACGACTTCGGGGTCCTCGGCGGGGGCGTACCCGACAAACCAGCTGTCGTCGGCATCGTTGCCCGTCTCCGCGGTCCCCGTCTTTCCCGCGACAGCCGCGCTTTGGAGTTGGGCGTTGTATCCGGTGCCGTTGCTGACGACGCCCTCGAGCACGGTCGTCATGCGGTCGGCCGTCCTCTTGCTCACGGCTTGCTGGAACGTGGTCGGGCTTGCGGTGAAGCTGCGTTGCCCGTTCGCGTTGTAGATGCCCTCGACTAGGTAGGGATGCATGATGGTCCCGTCGTTCGCGAGCGCGCAGCCGACCATCGCCATCTCGAGCACGGTCGCGATCGGGCCCCCGCCCGCCTCGTCGCCGACGGGTTGGCCGACGGCCGCCCAGGCCGTCTCCCAAACGCTCATCTGGCGGGGGTCGGACATGACCGACATCGCGAGCGGGAGGTCGAAGTCGAGTTGCTTGTTGAAGCCGAACGCCTCGGCTCCCGAGGCGAGCACGTCGGCGCCGATTTCGACACCGAGCTGGGCAAAGGCGGTATTTGACGACATCTCGGTCGCTTGGGCGAGCGTGAGCTCGCCGTAGTCGTTGCCGTCGAAGTTCCTCACGGGGGCGTTGCCGATTTCCATCTCGCCCGGGGAGTCGAAGACGGTGTCCTCGCTGGCGATGTCGTTCTCGAGTGCCGTGGCGAGCGTGATCATCTTGAACGTGGAGCCGGGTGCGTACTGCGCCTGCGTGGCCCTGTTCAGAAGCGCGGTCGTGCCGCTGCCCGCAGCCGCTTCGTCGAGCACCGTGTCGAAGTCGGCGGCGTCGTAAGTCGGCGAAGAGGCCATCGCGAGGACGGCGCCCGATTTCGGGTCGATGACGACGCAGGCGCCCGTATAGCCCTCGATTGCCTGCTGGGCGGCGCGTTGCACGCCCGAGTCGATCGTGAGCACGATGTCGTGGCCTGGGGTGGTGATGCCCGCCTGCGCGTTGAGCACGTCGAGCCACGACGCGAAGTTCTGCTCGCCGGTCAGCGTCTCGTTTTGGCTCGCCTCGATGCCGCTCGTGCCGTACTTCGTGGAGTAGTAGCCCACGACCTGCGATGCGAGGTCGCCGGCGGGGTACGAGCGCGCATAGGTGCCGTCGTCGGTCAGGATGCTTTCGGCGAGCGTGACGCCGTCGTACGTTGCGATCGTGCCGCGCTTGACCGTCGCCTCTCGGGCGGCGGTGTGGTTGTTGCCCGGCATGTTCTGGTAGTCCTTGGCCTGCACGACCATGATGAGCGTCAGGTTCGCGACGAGGGCTACGAAGAGGAGCGAGAGCAGGACGATGGACGTCGTGAGCCGCTTGCCGAGCGAGACGCGCCCGAGCACGCTGTTGGCCTGCAGCATCGACGTCGCGTTTTCCATCTCCGCGCTGACGCCGGTGCCCTCGTCGCCGCAGCGGAGCAGGAAGCCGATCGCGATGAAACTGGCGAGCAGCGAAGAACCGCCCTGGCTCACGAACGGGAGCGTGAGGCCCGTGAGGGGGATGAGCCTTGTCACGCCGCCCACGATGATGAACGCCTGCAGGACGATGGTCGTCGTCACGCCCGCCGCGACGAGCGAGCTGAAGTCGCTTTTCGCACGTGCGGCGGTCACGTAGCCGCGGATGGCGAAGCTGAGGTACACGAGCAGGATGCCGGCGCTGCCGAGCAGGCCGCATTCCTCGGCGATGGCGGCGAAAATGAAGTCGCTTTCGACGACGGGGATCTGGTCGGCGAGGCCGCGGCCGATGCCTACGCCGAACAGGTCGCCGTCGGCCATGGAGTACAGGCCCTGGAGCATCTGGTATCCGGCGCCTTGCGGGTCGGCGAACGGGTCGAGCCAGTTCGCGACGCGCACCTGCACGTGCGAGAACGCGAGGTAGGCACCTACGAAGCCAAGCGTTATGAGCAGGACGCCCACGACGAGGTAGAGTCGCTTGCCCGTGGCGACGTAGAGCATGGCGAGGAACACGAAGAAGAAGACGAGGGCGCTGCCGAGGTCTTTCTCGAAGATGACGATGAGAAGCGCGATGGCCCACATGACGATCATGGGCGCGAGCGTGCGGATGTCGGGCAGCCGGAACGGCCCGACGCGCCACGTGAACACGGAGAGCAGCTCGCGGTTCGCCGAGAGGTAGCTGGCCAGGAACAGGACTATTACGACCTTGGCCAGCTCGCCCGGCTGGAACGAGAACGGGCCGATTGACAGCCAAATCCGGCTTCCGTAGATTTCCTGCCCGACAAAGGGCAGCAACGGCGAGAGCAGAAGCAGGAAGCCGATGGCCATGAGCGTGTACTTGTAATGCGCGAGCTTTTCGAGGTTCCGCGAGAAAGCGAGGACCAAGATCATGCATGCAACGCCGAGGAACAGCCAAATGACCTGGTTGTATGCGAGGTTTGGCGCAAGTCTGGTCACGAACGCGATGCCCGTGCCCGACAGCACGAACACAAGCGGGAGTATTGCCGGGTCGGCGTCCGGTGCGAAAAACCTGATGGAAAGGTGCGCGACGACGAAGGCGGCGAAGATGCCGATGGGCACGCCCAGCGTCGTGAAGCCTAGCCGCTGCCCCTGGTTTAGCGCGAGCATCGCGAACAGCAGGATGACGATCGGGGCCCCGACGCAGAGGAGCATGAGTTCGAGGCTACGCCGCGTCATTCCCCGGCTCCTTCTCCGCGGCGCTCGCCGATTCCGAGGCGGAATCCGTCGACGATGCAGATGCGGCCGCCCCGGACGCGGATGCCGCGGATGCAGACGCGGCGCTCTGGCTTTCCTTGGATGCGCCCTTCTGCGCCTCGATGTCGTCACGATAGGACTTAACGAGCTCTTGGGCCTCTTGGAGGTCCTTGACGCGCATGCCCTTCTTGATGCTCGACGCGGCGGAAGGGGCGAGGTCGTCAATGTTTATGTCCGTGGTCTCGATCAGCTCGGAATACGTGAAGCCGAAGACGTCGCCCGGCACGCCGCGGTACACGGCGACCTTCCCGTTGTCCTCGGCGAGGTAGGCCGAATTGTGGAGGTAGGCCGAGCCGCCCCCGATCGTGCCGCCGAGGATCGCTGCGAGCAGGACGACTACGAGGACGATGGACAACGCGGTCTTGCGCCGGGCCTTTTGCCGGCGAGCCTCCGCGGGGCCCGTTGCGCTGGCGACGATGACCGTGACGTTGTCGGCACCGCCGGCCGCGATCGCCTCGTTCACGAGCGCGGCCGCGCAGCGTTGCGGGTCGGCGACGCGGTTCATGACCTCTTCGATCTTTTCGTCCGTGATCATGGCCGTCAGCCCGTCCGAGCAGACGAGCAGGCGATCGCCCGCCTCGACGTGAATCTCGTAGAGGTCGGGCACGGTGTCGGGGTCGTTGCCGAGCGCGCGCGTGATGACCGAGCGGTTCGGATGAACGCGCGCTTCCTCGGGGGTTATCTGACCTGCTTCGATCATGTTCGCCATGAGGCTGTGGTCGCGGGTGAGCTGGGAAAGCGTCCCGCCGTGCATGAGGTAGGCGCGGGAGTCCCCGACCTGCGCGATGACGAGCCGGTCGCCTTCGAGCATGGTCGCCGTGCAGGTCGTGCCCATGCCGTCGCGGCCCTCGCCCGACAGGGCTGCGTTGATGATTTCCCTGTTGGCCTGCTCGACGGCTTTGCCGAGTTCCTCGGCGTCGGCGTGCGATGGAGCGCATTCCTCGACGATGGTCACGCAGATTTCCGACGCGACCTCGCCGGCCGCGTGCCCGCCCATCCCGTCGGCAACCACGAACAGCGGTGGCTTCACGATGAGCGAGTCCTCGTTCTGCTCGCGGACGCATCCGACGTCGGTGCGGCTGCCGAATGCGGTTATGGCGCCGGTACGCGTGCGCTTTGTCGATTGATATGAACCGTGTCGTGCCATCTAGCTGCGCCTCACTCGGATGGAAACATCGCCAACGTTCACGACATCGTTCTCGTTGAGCGAGGTCGGATCGCTGATGAGCTGGCCGTTCACGGCAGTTCCGTTCGTCGAGCCGAGGTCTTCCACGAAAAGGTTCTGGCCCATCAGCGTGAAGCGGGCATGACGTGCGGACACGTAGCCCGCGCCGATGACGATGTCGGCGCTCGGCGAGCGCCCGACGATGACGGGGCCCCTCACGACGATGGAGACGCCGCGGAGCTCTTTGGGCCCTTTCTCGACTGAGAGGTTCCACGTGCGTTCCTTTTTACGCTGGCCGCGCACAAGCCCGATTCCCGTTCGCATGATGGCGAAGAGGAACAGGTAGAGCAATGCGACGAAAAGCAGACGTCCGATGAGCAGAACGACGTCTATCACAAAAGCCTCCCTCGTGTTCTGTAAATCGAGCCCGGTCCGCTGTCGGCGCTACACGCGTTGCGCGGCTCACAGTTGCCGGATGCGGGCATGATGGCGCTGCCCGCGCTTGCCGTGGGGCGCCATCCAATCGTTAGCGAGTAATCTCGAATCGAAAATCCGTCTTGCCGATGGTGACGATATCGCCGGGGTAAAGCGGATGGGATGCGACCGAGACCCCGTTGACCAACGTGCCGTTCATTGAACGGAGGTCGGTGATGACCCAAATCCCCTGGGCGTTCAGGTGCAGCTCGGCATGCCTGCGGCTTGCGTTGATGTCCTGGATGACGATGTCGTTGTGCGTTTCGCGGCCGAGCGTGATCGACGTTCCTGCAAGGTCGTACGCGCGCTGGTAGGTGAGGTCGACCAAGCGGGCGCGAACGGCGCGCTGGTCGGGAATCACGTCCAGGTCCGAGCCGTCGGCGAACGTCACCGTGGCGGGGGCTTCCTGCTCGACGGCTTCCTCGACGGGCGGTTGCACGTAATCGTAGCCGTCGCCCGCGAACTCGGCGCTATCGGTCGCCTTGTCGCGGTAATCCTCGAAGTCCTCGCTGTTGAACGTGTACTCGCCGTAGTCGATCGAACGGTCGATCTCCTCCTCGGGGACGTAGGGCAGCGGCGGCTTGCGCTTGGGCTGCTCGGGTTCCTGGCTCGCCGGCTCCGGGTCGCGGTAGCTGTACTCGAAGTTGCCATACCCGTTGTTCCAGGCGTCGACGGCGTATCCGTAACCCTGCTGCGCTTGGTCTGCGGATTGGGCACGGGGGATAATCCCGTAGCGCTCGAACTCCTCGGTGCGCAGCTGCTCGATGATGGGCGCTGCGACGATTTCGGCGATAACGTCGAACTTGCCGCGCTTGAGGCCCTCGTCGACCACGAAGCGCACGAGCGGGCTCCCGTCCATGACCAGTCCGTCTTGCACGGCTTTCGCCTCGAGGTACGTTTCCGTCTGGCCGGCCAGCGTGGGGTAGTGGCCGAAAAGGCGCTTGTCGTCGTCGGGATTGACGAGCACCGTGTAGAGCGTGGGAGCATATTCACGACCGGCGCCGACCATGGTCTCGCGGCGCATCTGCTTCTCGGCCTTCTTTGTTATTTGAACGGGTGTGATAGGCGCCTTTGACATTTTGTCCGCAGCACCCTCGAATGTGTCTTCCATTCGGTTCTCAAACTTCGAGAAAAAGCCCATCGGTACTCCTTGTTCGCTGCGTTTAGAGTCGTTTCTCGTATGCCATAGTGGGGTTCATTATCCTGCTATGCGTCGTACGTTTTCAAGGCGCAGGCTGCTAACAGTGCGATTTCCACAAGAATTTGGAACCGAATCGGAACGTTGCTGAAAGCGTTCTACGTTTCTGCTGGGTCGACAACCTGCGGGAACTCGCGACCTGCGCAGGGATGCGAGTGCTCGAGGAGTTTCGCTCAAGCTAACTTTGAAGCATGGGGCGTATGCCGCATGGCGTGTGGGGTTTTGGGTATTTGATGGTTAGCCGTTCGTGATTGCACAAGCCGCGAATCTGCGATATACTGCCAAATCGCACTTGAAAAAGTGCTGTTGCCAACGTGGCTCAGTTGGTAGAGCAGCGCACTCGTAATGCGCAGGTCACCGGTTCGAGTCCGGTCGTTGGCTCCACAAACGAGGGCGGACCAGAGTTTTCTGGTCCGCTTTGCATTTTCGGCACTCTGCCGTGGCCGTCGCCCGGGGACGGCGCATTTGCGGGAAGCCATTGTCTCTTTCCCGAACAATTGTTGCGACCTGGGTATTTGCAGTTCCAAAGCGTTTCCCGACAAGAAACGTGAAACATAGCCCGCGAAACATAGCCCGCGAAACGCAGTCCGCGAAACGCACCTTTCTGCCCGCGCGCCGTAAAGCTTGCAATAGCCGAAATACCGAGATACCAGGCAGCTCTTAAGAGTTAGCCGTGTCTAAACCCTGCAAAACGCACACGCAACTGGAATATACGTGCACGGGGGACGCCGGTTGCACGTATTTTCCAGTTGTGGGTGCAAATCCCGCAAGTTAGCCATGTGCAACCAGGCATTTCGCACACACAATCGGAATATGCGTGCAAAGTCGGAACCGCTTGCACGTAATTTCCAGTTGCGTGTGCGTTTTGCAGGGTTTAGCCCAGGGTAACTTTAATAATTTCCAGTAGCCTGAATTATGAGTTCCTAGGCTACTGGCAGCAGGCGGAAGGCTCGGCGTGACAGCCCGAGGCATAATTGACGACATCGAGAGCCCTATCGGACGCACCGAAACGCAGCTAGGCGACTACGGAGGGCCAAGCTACAAGATTGTCGGGCAATCTGTGACGGCGGCAATAAACCCCGATACAAACAAGCTGGTCACAACATTGATCTGAATCCCTATGGCGTTACGTTGCGCAGCGCGCTAGATGCCATAACTCACCGAGAACGAGAGCGCCGGTTCGTGGCGTAACGACCCTGAGAAGCCACTACTGCCCCGCTCCGGCGCTCGGCCCCCGCCGCCCGCCGCCTGCACGCCGCCCGCCGGCCCGCCGCCTGCACGCCGCCCGGCAAAAGTGTTGACTGCAAATACGCACTTGTTTAGTGAATAATGCTGCAAATAGCGGCTTGTCTATATAAACAAGTGCGTATTTGCAGCGTTTTCAGGTATACAAGTGCGTATTTGCA
>ODAI011303801.1_pt1 | contig 11983 bp, 10 predicted proteins | sample 1539321 | NCBI WGS metagenome assembly ODAI01 (sample SAMN02144231, study PRJEB22623) | gut metagenome | biome: sheep rumen | host: Ovis aries | place: New Zealand
AATGCGAGCAAGGAAAAAGCGCAAGAGAACTATAATAAACACGAAACGAATCCTTTGGGAGAAACGATAACGGGGAAATAATCTATATTTGCACATCAAAAACAAGGCACATGAACCAACCTGCGACATACAACAAGGCAGTAATTCCAAATTCATCGGTCATGACCGACGAATTGAACACTAATTCGACAATTGCAATTGCCGATTTTCAGAATAATGATAATCAAGCAGTTATTAATTCGGCAATCATGATTGCCGAATTAAGGAATGCAAGCCGATGGGCGTGGCGACCTACAAAACCACAGCCGAAATGCCAGAGGAGCTGCGGAAAGCCTTGCCGGACATTGAGGAATTGAAGAAACTGCTGTAAATGCAAACAAGACAACAATTTTGGAGTAATTATAGAAAAACGTAAAATGGCTTACAAAGACGAAATATCAGCGATACAAAACATCTCCTTTGATAGTATTAGGGACATTTCCAAAGACTACATTATGTCCCTTCCCGCATCTGAACGGAACAAACTGTTTGAATCTTTAAATCACGGAGTGAACTTGTTGGAAACTGATGCAAAGATGAAGTGCTATCTATTCTCTTTCGGCAAGATGCATCAAGCCAAAATCAATGAAGTTCTCCCAAAACTCAACATTTCCGAATTCCAAAACACTGATGTGCAGATTCTGGATTGGGGATGTGGTCAAGGATTGGCAACAGTTTGTCTGTTTGATTATTTCAAACAAAAACAAGTTTCTCTTGAATCAGTTAAACGGGTTGTATTAATTGAACCATCAGAGAAAGCTTTAGAAAGAGCTGGCTTGCACGTTGGCGCATACATCAATGAAGGCAGAACCGTTTCCATCAACAAATATCTTGATGAAATCACATCAGAAGAAATAGAGTCGCAATGTCCAGTAACTATTCACCTTTTTTCAAATATTCTGGATATTCCCACGATAGATCTTCAGCAGCTTGCAAATAAGATAAAAAAAAGTCTGTCTGGCAAGCATTTCTTTATTTGTATAGGACCACTAAACGCTGGAAACAACAGGATTGATGTTTTCTTTAGCTATTTCAGTGAGGCAATTAAGGTTTTTGAAAATGCACATAACAAGCAAGAATACAACTCCCAAGGAACTCTTATCAATTCATACAATTATACTGCAAAAAACAGGGTTTTCAAGATTGACGGCGATAACTGCGAACTGATATTTGTTGACTACTATCTACCAAAACAGTTTCACGCTGCCTATCAGTTGGATGCTGTGAGAAAGGTTTTACGCGATGAAAACAATATTGACAAACTGCATGGATTATATCAAAATCTTTCCGAGTTTGAGATTCAAACACCATTCGATATTGGTGCAAGCATTTATGAAGATGTACATCCCATTTTTGCAGTTCTCAACAATATAATCACTCGTGGTTTGCCAACAAAAGCAAGTCCCTTTATCGAAGATCAGTTTGCTACTTTTGGTAACAAGAAAGTTGAAGATGATTTAGGTGCGATAAATTATAGTATAGATGGGTTGAAATCCGATGATTTATTTCTGGCGATGCACCTCGTGGATTCCCGTTGGAATGTTTCTGCCGAAAACTACAATTGCAAGGTATTGGATAGCGATTTGGAAAAAGAGTTCATCACCAAGGCAACTTCGCCCATAATTCGACAATTGATGCAGCCCCAAAGAGACCTTTCAACCATAACAAACAAGAATTGGCACCATTCCCAAAGGGTTGATTTTGCATTTGAATTTCCATATCCATCAAAGGACATCAATGGGAACAACAGAAAAGGGCATGTAATTGAACTTGATGGTATGAAATACCATTCAGGCATATCGCAACAGCTGTCTGACCAACAGCGCATTAACGAATTGGTTACTTCTGGATGGTATTGCGTCAGATTAAAGGAAGATGAAATTAACAAACAGTACCAAGACTTCTATCATTTAGGCAGTGAATATGTGCAATTGGTAGAGAAGGCATATTCTCAAAAGTTTGATGCAACTTGGGCAAACACTTTACAGTTGGTTTTGTCCCCCATCGCCGTTGCAAGAATAGAGAAGACCATCGTTGAGGCATTGATGACAGGCCGATTGGACATCAATGCAAAGGAGTGGGAAGTGCTTGCTATTGAACACGATGTGCCTTGTGTGGCGTTGGCTTTCGAGGATTTGAAAACGATGTTCGATCATATCACACAGCTTAGTGAAGAGTATTCAAGCCTGAGTTTTCCTGAAATTAAATTGACTATCATTAGCACAGAAGAGTTTTCAAATTCCGCTTTACATTTAGGCAACAAAACGCAATCTATTGGATATAGGTCAAATACTGAATTTGACATGGTAATTGATTGCGCTATGTTGCGACGCGCAGGGCTGGAAAAAGTTGATTTTACGCAATACAGATGCAAAAACAAATGCTATTTCAATATTCGTTCCGCACACTACCATAGGAATGAAAGACTGATTTACACCTCAGACAGAATCGTTTACAAGCCAATAGTAATTTCGAATCAACAGGGCCGTTACGACGACATAAAGGAGAATGTAGAGCATTTGCAATACTTTCTACAACTATTATTTAGAAAAGCGGAATTCAGGCCAGGGCAAACGCCGATACTCAGTCGAGCCTTACAAAACAAATCCGTCATCGGATTATTGCCAACTGGCGGCGGCAAATCACTGACTTATCAAATTGCTGCTTTGCTACAACCGGGTGTTACTTTGGTAATAGATCCATTGCGCTCGCTGATGAAGGATCAGTATGATGGGTTGATCAGGGCGGGGATTGACAGTTGCACGTATATTAATGCGGAAGCAAATGCTGCGACCAAAGAACAAAGAATGATAATGATGGAGCAATCATTGCTTCAATTTGTATTCTTGTCCCCAGAACGGTTGGCTATTTGGAATTTCCGTCAACGGTTACATAATATGCAGGATACTGGAGTGTATTTTGCTTACGGCGTAATTGATGAGGTACATTGTGTTTCAGAATGGGGACACGACTTCAGGACTTCATATTTACATTTAGGGAGAAATCTTTACAATTATGTCCTTCCCAGACGGACAGACGAATCACAACATATTTCTCTTTTTGGATTGACAGCAACAGCATCGTTTGACGTTTTGGCAGACATTGAACGTGAGCTTTCGGGCAATGGTGCATTCCCTTTGGATGCAGATGTTATAGTTAGGTATGAATACACCAATCGCGCAGAATTGCAGTATAAGATAGAACGTGTAGAAGCTAATCCTAAAGAACGAGAACCTTGGGCGGTCTATCGTCCGAAGAACGCAAGCGTCGCTTCCATTGTAAGCAATGTACATACTTATATCGATGAGCTTCAAAGAGATGAGAATATAGAACGAATCAAGAAACAATTTGCTCAGCGCGTTGGGTTGACAGAAGAAAACGATAAGGATGAGTTTCAACGTCTTGATAAGATGAATTTACATGCAGAGATGCCCGCAGATTGGTATCAAAACGGTCCTCCATATCTTCAGGCAGGCATTATATTTTGCCCACATCGAGTTGGATTGATGGGAGTCTATGATAGTGATGTAAATAGAGGAATAGCAACAGCTATCGAGCAAGATTTATCAATCCAAAATGTCGGACGTTTTGTTGGTGGTGATGACACCAAAGTTCAAGAACTATTCATCGACAACCAGTCCTCAATAATGGTGGCGACAAAAGCCTTTGGAATGGGTATTGACAAACCAAATGTCCGTTTCACAATCAATACAAATTTTTCAAATTCATTAGAGAGTTTTGTTCAAGAGGCTGGCCGAGCTGGCCGTGATAAGAAAATGGCGTTGGCAACAATACTATATTCTGATTATGGAACTACCGATAGAGAGAATTGCCTATTTTTCTATAATGGATCCTTCATTGGTAAAGATTTCGAAAAATGGTGTATGCTGGAAGTTTGTGTACATGCCAATGTTACGTTTTACAGGGATGGGATAACTGTAAATAATAGCGGAATACTTAGTTCTGTTGATAACACTAATACTACATCCATTGTTTATCTTCCTTATTATAATGGCTTGTCGAGTACAAACAAGCAAAGAATTATAAATTGTTTGCAAACAAGCAATGCAAATCATCAAAAACTTATACAGGAAATTAGCAGTAATAACCCAGAAGTCATTTCACAAATCTATGCTAAAACTTTATTCAGAATGTGCTGTATCGGTCTTGTGTCAGATTATACACAAGACTATAATGCGATGCAGTTCCGTATTGAAGTAAAAAACGGCAATGATGATTTCTATTACAATAATCTATTCAATTTCTATACACGGTATTTCAAGGAAGAACGATCTCGCACAATGGTTGAGGTGGCAAAGAACGTCACCTTGAATCGTCAGTTTGATAAGAAAACGCATGAGACGATTTTCAAATGTTTGACTTCTCTTACCGATTTCATCTACGACAAGACCGCTACAAAACGATTGCAAGCCATTTTCGACATTGAGGCATTTTGTCAAGAAGGGTTGAACAAAAAATATAACAGTTGGTTGGAAGCCAACGAAGGGTTAAAGGACTACATATATTATTACTTCAACTCAAAATATGCAAGAGAAAGCTATACGACAACCACAGGTAAATCTTATTCCCTTTATGGTGATTTGGGTATTGATGAAGATGGCAATTTGTCTGACGATGAAATACTGTTCAAATATATTAAAGTTGTTGATAATGATTGGATTGAAAGTGAGTCTGAGCCTGGTTCGGCGCAAATAGATAATATCAAACATCTTTATGGTGCGGTGAGGTTGCTAAGAGGAAAATCAATAGAGGTTTCAGAAAACCCTGCTATGAAATTATTGTTGGCATTCTGCCTCATCTTCCTCGGTACCACCAACAACAAAGTTCTAGAAGACGAACTTGCCAATATGTACATTGATGGTATGAAGGTGTTTTATCAGCAAACCAACCCAAAAGAGTTTTGGCAAGACATTTTCGATAGGTTTAACCAAAACGAATTTGTTGCAGCCTATTTCAGGAAAAACGGCACATTGCTACAATCGACCGCCGCATTGGAAATACACAAAGAAGAATTAAAAAACATAAACAACAAATACACAGAATAATATGGACGAGAGGATTAACCAAGCACTAGCGCAGATTGAAAGCGATTTGCGTAGTATTAAATCAGCACGCGAACAAGTTGATTCCGTGGTCACGGCATCATCACAACTCAAAGAAAAAGTGGGAACTTTTGTTGCTGATGTAACAAAACTTTCGAAACAAGTTGAGCAGTTGATGCATTCAATTGCCGACAAGGAAAAGAGCAATTTAGCTGATCTCAAAGCATCTTTGGAAGCGTTGAATACGTCATGCAATGAAATTGTTTCTTCATTTAATGAAAAAACTTCCAATGCAACAGACAAGGTGAAAACAGAAGTTGAAAAACTTCATGGAGAAATCGAAAAGCTTGATGAAGCGAGGAACAGCCTTGTTTCGGCAACTCAATCTGTTAACACACTCAGAGACAGTGTCAAACAGCTGACATACGATTTGAAAAACTCACAATCTGCACAAGATGATGAGCTTAGGGCAATTAAGGAGAAAGTTGAAAACTTGCCTGCAAAGTTATCTGATTTGGGCAACAAATTGAACAGTATTCAAGAATCCCTTTCCACACAAAACAACTCATTAGATCAGTTATCGCAATCATTAAATGCCGCCAATACTGCCTTGAGTGGTATCAGCCCTCTGATTCAGACCGTCCAAAGCTCCGTTTCAAACCAAATTCAAACACTCCAAGCTTCTCTCTCAAATCAAATCCAAAATGATTCAAATCAGTTGTCACAATCCATCAACACAGCTGCGAATGGAATCAAAGAAACTTTGGAGAAAAGGATTAACAAGTTGCAAATTATAGTTATTGCTCAGCTCATATTGAGTGCTATTGGAATTGTACTTTTGTTTGTGATGAAATAGCATAACTAATGGAATTGGTTTGAAGCATCGCAAGCTTTTTTAAATCATTATGTCAACAATCATCCTGACATTTGCCACATTTGCCGCTATCCTTCTTGCATTGCTGTTTTTCAAACGTACGAGGAAGACAAAGCGCAGAAGAGTCGTTTCTTTGGCTGAACAGCAAGATACAGTCAAAGAACAAGCATTTCTCTTATTTGACCTCAACCTCCCCTTCACCCCCGATGTCCACGATGTGATTTATGTGGAAAACGAATATAATCCCTCTATCAATGGGTATATCCAAGAACACTATGGGGAAATCCGGCAACAGTTCCTTTCAAAAAAGGCGACTTTCATTTATTTGCCAAAGCTATGTGGCCAAGAGGTTTCCAAAGAAGCACTTCATTACATGTTTCCTTTTCTTGGGCAGGAATTCTCGTTTGTGAACGGCAACCTAACTATTGAAACACTGAAAAGCCACATCCTTTCAGGGAGTATTGAAGGCCCTGCATTGATCCACTTCGTTTGGATGGAGGCCGAAAACCCCACCAACTACTATTACACCTATCGCCCGCTGGTTACTGATTCATCCGTTCCGCTTTCCGACCAATTTGAGAATTATCTGAAACACCTCACATTCAGTTATCGAGGTGAAGCAGGGACTTCTTTCAATGCTTTGTCAAAGCCCAAAAACGAAAATGATGTTGCCGACCATTATTTCAATGACGGTAGCGACAACCTCCTGTTTGTAGACAAAAGCATTGATGATTTGACAGTTGAAATACGGCAAAGAATCATAGAATTGCGGAAAAGAGGCGTTCAACTACACCTTTTGCGTGAACTTGTCGAAGAACGGCCCACTTTGAGCCGTTTGGTTGTTGATAAAGATTATAAGATATTCCTTCCAGACTATAACAATCTGGAAATTACCATGTCGCCACTGCCGAAAGCCGTTTACCTGCTTTTCCTTAGACACCCTGAAGGCATACCGTTCAAGCGACTTCGCGACTATCATGACGAATTGCTTGACCTCTACAAGCAAGTCAGCAACAGAGTTATAGAAAGCAACATAGAGAACAGCATTCGCGACATCACCGACCCGACCAAAAACTCCATCAACGAGAAATGCTCCCGTATCCGAGAAGCCTTCCTCACGCATTTTGACTTTGCCTATGCCCAACACTATTTTGTCACAGGAAGACGAGGAGAACCGAAAAGAATCACGTTGCCCCGCGAATTGGTGGATTTGCAAGCCTTGTAAAAGTGAGAGGCGCAAAATGGGTTGAAGTATTTTTGCGGCACGAATTTCAATTATAAACGCAAAAACATTTCAATCATGGAAAAAGGAACAAAAATCATCGTCACAATCGTCATCGTAGTCGTTTTCATTGTCTTGTCGGCAGTTGTCACTGGGATAAGAAGCGACGCCGGAGCAGCCACGCCTGGCATTTTCGGTATCATTTTGTTTGCAGCACTCATCGGAGGACTTCGCGCTGTTTGGAAAAAGGATAAAAACGAAGAGAACCATCATGAAACGCATTAGACAACATTACAATCATGGAAGAATACAAAGACGAATACACCTCATTTGAAGGAACATCGAAGTTCAATACTATTATTGGCACCGTCTTTGGCGTATGCTTTTTTGGAGCATTGTCATATACTCTATTTATAAAACAAACGTATTATGATTCCAGGAGATGCAAAAATTATCAAATGTCCATTTTGTGGCGCAAAAAAGGAATTGATGACATTGTTGTCAGGTAATACCTTTAGGGCTAGATATTGGTCTGATGGGAAAATGATTGCTGAAATGTTACCTCAAGTGTCTCCAGTTTAAAAATGTCCAGAGTGTGGAAAGTACTACTTTGAATTCTTACAACCTTATGAATATGGTGAAGACAGTTCTTTTAATCTTGGAGAAATGTCATACCGAGAATGGAAGGAAGCTTATTTCCAATTTTTAATTGACAAAGACCATGAAGATCTTATGCAATCTGTTAAGTTTTGGTTGATTCAGGCCTATAATGACAGCTTTAGGGATAGTTCCGAGCCTGTTCTCCCAAAAGAAGAGGATGTCTTTGTTGCAAGCACCATCAATGAATATGTAGAAAAGCAGAATTGGAGCGGTAACAATTCGCTTCTAGTGAAAGCAGAGTTGTACCGAGAAGCCGGAGAGATGGAAAAATGCTCCACGGTCTTATCTGAAATCGACCAAGAAACACTTCAAGACTTTGAAGCAAAAATCTTTGCAGCGATTAAAGAAAAGATGGAACAAGGAGACAGAAGAGTGTTTGAGTTGTCTTTTTTATATTGATTCTAGAACCAAAGCAATAACAAAATAATAAAGAAAATGCAAACGAAACACCCAGATGGCGACAATCTATTGGATTTTGACGAGGCCTTGGACATGCTTAAAGCGTCGTTGTCGTTGGAAAATAACCCAAAATACATTCCGCCCGTTGAAACCGAACCCACGTTTGGCACTTATCCTTATTGGTGTCTGAGTCAAGCCGCGCGGATTTTGTGGACTAAAGTGAATGAATGGGAGACAAATTTGCAAAAATTTCACTTCGTGACAAATGATGAATGGCCTTTCGTTATAGCTATGTTGAACGGCATGTCGCAATACGAACTACAGATGTTTGCCGAGAATATGCCGGATGGCAGTATTAAATGGCAAGCCGAACGTTTGTGGTACCGGCTTTATTCCAAGGAAAGAAAAGAACCTCTGAGAAATGAAACCATTGATGATTTGATAGTGAAGTATCGTAATGAAGATCCAAACGAGTATCCCAGTGCCAGAGACAAACTTATGACCCGATTTGGGGTACAATCGTATGTCGATCAAGTCAAAATCATCAAAGCTTTGCTCAGGGGTGAGGATTGTGACCGAGAATGGTGCTACGAGACAATGAAAACATGGTGGAGTGACGAACTGATCCTTGATGTCCAAAGAGTATGGGAAACCTTCCATGAAAAGGAATGTGCCAGTATTGTTGCCAGAAAACTTCCCTCAAGTTATGTCATCACCCATCGCGATGAACTTGAAAAAAAGGATTATGCTTCGGTGTGCCTGCGTTTATGTACCGATGAGAACTGTCAAGTTGATGATACGCGACTCAATAGGACGGAATTCATCGAAATCGTAGCTCATAACCACTGGAAGATTGACGACATCGATGCCGACGAATTGCTTTTTGGCTATCTGTTGGAAGTGTTGAACGGTAAGGTTAGCTATTGCATCGACCACCATAAACATAACGCAACATTTGGTTACTTCGATTATTCCATACAATCTGAAAGGATGAAATATAGACCCCGCTTGTTATTCATTAAATCAATAGAAGAGTATGTCATTGCCTTGGGAAAAGCGGGCAAAACCAACACGATTGTCATGTTTTATCGATGGAGCAAGCATGTAGAGCAATTGCTGGATGACTATCTCTCCGATTTTGCCATTGCCGAGAAGCTATCCGGGTTGATGAAGGATGACTTCAGAGCTTATCAGGATTGGATTTGGAAAACCTTTAAATCCTTGGCCCTGCAAAGCTTCCCATTTGATGTCAATGAGTTTCGGAACACACACAACAAATACCATTTTTCGAATCATGATAAATCGTATTATTATGGGCGAAATTGGAGAGAAGACATGTTTATGGGGATTTTTAAATAGATTTAGTGATAATTTCTTATCTTATTGAAAACAAGATAAATGAAAAAGTAAGTTGTTTTATTCTTGTGGTCAATTGTACTTTGTGGCATAAACTTAGATGGATAATAGGCAGTTACTTTGCAAGGTCGCAAGGCAAACGAGCATGTCTTCATCCAAATCCATACCTATGAAACCACGGAAGAAACCCATGAAAGTCATTATCATTTGCCTGGCCATCATAGTTGTGCCTATCATAATAAAAGCCATCTGGGTCGGCATCGCCACAAGGCATAACGGCGACTTTGAGAGCGAGAAGGCCGACATCATGGCGCGGTGGGACTTCCTGATAGAGAAGGTGATAACCAGCCCGCAAAAGCTTATCGATGAAATGCCCGCCATCGTCGGGTCTCAGTTCCAAGGGGAGTGGGCGTTGTATTCATGCTCGATGCTGTCGGCGGCGTTGGTGAATACCACCTTGATATACGATGAGGATAGGGAAGAGAACATTGCCCGTATCGATAGCCTCATTCAGATTGTCATGTCGCCAGAACTACGGGCTTACGACCGTGAGCGATGGGGCGAAGACCCGCTGGAAACCTTGGACGGCAAAGAGAGCCATGTCTCTTATCTCAGTCACTTGGCTTGGATGATTGGTGGTTACAAACGCATCGGCGGCGGCGACAAATACGATGAGCTTTATCATCGGCTATGCGAGACCATGAACCGCCGCATCCTTGAAAGCCCTAACATGAATCTGCCGACTTATCCGGGCGAGTGCGTGTATGTGCCGGATATGCTGGTGGCTATCGTTGCATTATCAATCTATTCTCAGCAGTTTGAGGGAAAGTATTACTCAACCGTTTACCAATGGCTTGCTGAGGCCAAACAGCATTGGCTTGACAAGGACACTGGGATGCTCGCATCGTTCTTGCCAGACGATAGAGAAGGGATGTATGAGGAAGCGCCCATCAAAGGCTCTTACTCGGCGTTGAGTTGCTATTACTTGACTTTCATCGATGAGGAGTTTGCCCGAGACCAGTATGAGAGGCTGAAGGTGAACTTCTTGCAGAAACGACCTATCACGGGCTTCAAGGAGTACCACGACAGAAGATGTTGGCTCGGGATGGACATCGATGCAGGTCCCATTGTCTGCAACCTTAGCCCAACGGGAACAGCCTTTGCCGTTGGTAGTGTGACCTTTTTTGAGGATTGGGCATTAAGGGAAAAACTTCTGAAGACGGGAGAACTTGCGGGAACTACATGGCGCAGTGGAGGCAAGAGCCATTATCTGCTTGCAGATGTGGCCTTGGTTGGAGAGGCTATTATGTTGGCCATGAGGACGGCAGTTGGATGGGAGTTTACAGAAACCCCACTGGGTTGATTTGCAGGAAATCTTCGGCATGAATTGCCACACAAGCAAATCAATATTTATAATGTGTATAAATTACACAACACAATCAGTTATAAACCAATAAAATAGCATTATTCATACCAAATAAAGTGTAAATTTTACACATTTTTCCATTGCGGGTATCGGGAAAAGCTGTACTTTTGCGTCAAATTTACACAAAATGGAAAAGCAAAGCTACACTTACAAGTATCCCCGCCCAGCCGTGACCACAGACTGTGTGGTGTTTGGCTTCGACGGGCGCGACCTCAAAATCCTGCTCATCGAGCGCGGCATTGAGCCTTTCAAAGGCTGCTGGGCCTTCCCGGGAGGCTTCCTCCAGATGGACGAGACCGCCGAACAAGGCGCACTGCGCGAACTGAAAGAGGAAACAGGACTGGACTTGCGCTACATCAAGCAGGTTGGGGCGTTCAGCGACGTGAACCGCGACCCGCGCGACCGCGTCATCACCATCGCGTTCTACGCCTTGGCGAGGAAATCGACTGTGCAAGGCGGCGACGATGCCGCACGTGCACAATGGTTTGCCCTCAACGACATACCGCACCTCGCCTTCGACCACGACTACATCCTGCGCAAGACCATGGACAAATTGAGGCACGACATCCATTTCGAGCCTATCGGATTCGGTCTTTTGGACGAACAATTCACCATCCCAGAGCTGCAACGCCTCTACGAAGCCATCCTCGGCGTACACTTCGACCGGCGCAACTTCCACAAGAAAATGCTGCAAACCGGCATCCTTGAAGAAGTGGATGACTTTGAAGAAGCCCCTCCCTCCTATTTTGGCGACCGCCACGAGATGCGCAGCATGGACATCGGAGCCTTGTTTGGCGGCATGATGGCCTCCGAGCCGAAGCCTTCCTACGCCGCACGCGACGACGACAGCCGCTCGACCCGCAGATGGGGCACCAAATTCCGCTTCAACAAAAAACGCTACGACGAATTCAAGGAAGACAATAATTTTAAGTTGGAGTTTTGAT
>ODAI013636046.1_pt1 | contig 11983 bp, 9 predicted proteins | sample 1539321 | NCBI WGS metagenome assembly ODAI01 (sample SAMN02144231, study PRJEB22623) | gut metagenome | biome: sheep rumen | host: Ovis aries | place: New Zealand
GAGTTCCCGGTGGGAATCGTCGACCAGCCGGCGGATTGTCTCCTGCATGTCACCGGGTTCGATCCCGCCTGTCGGTCCCTCTTCTCCCGGCTTTTCGATATACATCAGATATTCAATATTGCCTTCCGGCCCCCGGATGGGGGAATAGGCAAGGCCCAGGATGGCAAAGCCGAGGCCGGCTGTCATTTCCGTCACGTTCTCAATGACTTCTTCATGGACGGCCCTGTCGCGGACAACGCCCTTCTTGCCAACCTTTTCCCTGCCGGCTTCGAACTGGGGCTTGATCAGGCATACCATCTGCGCCCCCGGCCGCAGGATCTCCAGGGCGGGCGGCAGGATCCTGGACAGCGAAATAAAAGAGACATCCACCGATGCGAAATCCGGCTGTTCCGGTGCCCCGGTGGCAGGATCTGTCTGCAGATCCTCCGGCTTCATGTAGCGGAAGTTGGTCTTCTCCATGCAGACGACACGCGCGTCTGTCCGCAGCTTCCAGTCCAGCTGGCCGTAGCCCACATCAATGGCGTAGACTTTGGCGGCCCCGTTCTGCAGCATGCAGTCCGTAAAGCCTCCGGTGGAGGCGCCGATATCCATGCAGAGCTTTCCCTGCAGATCGATAGGAAAAGTCCGCAGGGCCTTCTCCAGCTTCAGGCCGCCCCTGCTCACATAGGGGAGGGTCTGGCCCCGCACCTCGATCTGCGCGGTCTCCGGGTCAAAAGAAGCGCCTGCTTTGTCCTCCTTCTGGCCGTTCACATATACAATTCCTGCCATGATCAGGGCTTTGGCCTTTTCCCGGGAGGGAGCAAATCCCTGCTCGGTCATCAAAAGGTCCAGCCTTTTTTTTGAATTTTTCATAGGTTAATCAATCCCGTAAAACCCGGGCTTACTTGTTTCTGCTATTCAATATTCAACTGTTCCCGGATGAAACAGGCTAATTAGTTTCTAACTTATCAGTCATTCCCGTATAATCCGGGTTTACCTGCTTCTGGTGATCAGCATCTCGATCACCTGTCTGAGGAAATCGTTGGAGACGGACAGGCTGTCATACAGCTGCAGGGCCCGGTCGGAAAGAGTGCGGACATCCGCGGCGGCCTGCTTCAGGCCGTGCATGGTCACATAAGTGACTTTGCCGTCTTTTGCGTCGCTGCCGACCTGCTTGCCAAGTTCCTCGCTGTCTCCCGTAACATCCAGGATATCATCCTGAATCTGGAAGGCTACGCCGATATCCTCGGCGATCTGTCCCAGTTTCTCTATATCTTCCGCAGGGGCTCCTGCCAGGATGGCTCCGATCTGGAAGCCGCTGCTGATCATGCAGGCTGTTTTGTGGATATGAATATACAGGAGGGTCTCATTGTCTGTCCGTTCCGGCGCGGCCTCCGCTTCCAGGTCAGCGCACTGGCCGCCGACCATGCCGAAAATGCCTGCGTTCCTGCCCAGGACTTTGAGGGCCCGGATCACTGCCGCGGTCTCCTCCGCGTTTTCCGCCCGGTCAAAGGCCTGCATGGCTGTCTCATAGGCATAGTTGAGCAGGCCGTCTCCGGCCAGGATGGCCATTCCCTCTCCGTACACGATATGGGTGGTCTTCCGGCCCCGGCGGTAATCATCATTATCCATGGCCGGCAGGTCATCATGGATCAGGGAATAGGTGTGGATCATTTCCAGCGCCGCCATGAAAGGCTCCGCCAGTTCCTGTCTGCCCCCGTACATGGCGCAGGTCTCCATGATGAACATGGGGCGCAGGCGCTTGCCGCCTGCCATGGTGCTGTAGCGCATGGCGTCCATGACGGTCGCCGCCAGCCGGTCGGATCCGCTGATCTGACCGGGATCCGGCAGGAAGGAGTCCAGGACCTGGCTGCAGGCCTGTGTTTTCTGTTCCATCATTTCATGAAAAGTCATATCAGAATTCCTCCAGACTGCCGTCTTCCGACAGCTTTAATACCTTCTGTTCCACACGGTCGATCTTGTCATTACAGGCGCGGAGCAGCTTCATTCCCTGCTCATAGCAGTCAAAGGACTCCTCCAGGGAAACGTCTTCTTCTTCCATTCTGGCCAGCAGTGCCTGCAGGCGTTCAAAGGTCTCCTCTATGGTCAGCTCCTGCTCCTGCGGGGCTTCCTGCTGTGCCTGTACCTCTTCAGTCTTTTTTCTGCGCGGCATCTTACTCCTCCTGTTTATGGGTTTCCGCGGGGTCTGTCCCTCCGGTCTCCCCCTGTGTATGGGTTTCCGCAAGGCCTGTCCGTCCGGTCTCCCCCTGTGTATGGGCCTGCGCGGGCGCGGTCCGTTCGATCTCCTCCACCCGGGTCCGGACGCTGCCGTCCCGCAGGCGGACCCTGAGCAGGTCCCCTTCCCGCAGTGTATCTACTGTAAATACGCCTTTTCCCCTGCTGTCGGTCACAAAACCGTAGCCGCCTGAAAGTCTGGCCAGGGGGGACAGGGCCTCCATTCTGGCCGCCAGGACCTGCATGCGGTGTTTGGTGCCGGACAGCCTGCGGTTCATGCTGTAGGTCAGGCTGCCTCCGATCCGCAGCCGGGCCCGGCTGTCCGCCAGCCGCATCCGCATCCGGGCCTGCAGCCTGTCGGCATAGCGGGCCGCTTCCGTCCTCTGCTGGCGGATCCTCGCCGCGGGGGACAGGTGCTGCAGCTGCAGCTGCATGTTCCGTGTCTTCTCCCGGCAGCGGTCCAGCCGGTACTGCATCGACTGGTTCAGGCTGTTATAGAAGGCTTCCAGGTCCTCCCGGAATCGTTCATAGTCATAGACAGCCAGCTCGGCCGCGGCAGAGGGGGTCGGTGCCCGCAGGTCCGCCACATAGTCCGTGATGACCGTATCGGTCTCATGCCCCACTGCGGATATGATGGGTACAGCGCAGTCAAAGACAGCCTGGGCCACTTTTTCCTCGTTAAAAGCCCAGAGGTCCTCAATAGAGCCGCCGCCGCGGCCGATGATGATGGTATCCACGCCCAGATCCTCCAGGGCATGGATTCCCGTTATGATACTGTCCGCTGCCTGGTCTCCCTGCACGATGGCCGGATACAGGATGATCTTCACATAGGGATTGCGTCGATGTGCGATATTGATGATGTCCCGGACCGCCGCTCCAGTGGGCGCTGTGACGACGCCCAGCGTTCGGATATAGGCGGGGATGGCCTGCTTGTACCGCTCATCGAACATTCCCTGCTCTTCCAGCCTGCGCTTGAGCTGCTCATACCGCTCGTTGAGGGCACCCACGCCGTCCCGGATGATCTGCATGGCGTAAAGCTGGTATCGTCCGTCGCGTTCATAGACATCCACTGTGCCGCTGACAATGACCTGATCCCCTTCTTTCATGAGAAAAGAAAGGCCCCTGCGGCGGCCGGCGAACATGACGCAGGCAAGCGTACCCGAGGCATCTTTTAAAGTAAAATAGATATGGCCGGAGGAATGATATTTGCAGTTGCTGACCTCTCCCCGAACGAGCAGGGAGCGCAGCAGATAGTCCTCCGAAAACATGTGCTTTATATAGGCATTGACCTGTGAAACTGAATAAGCTTTCCTCATTCCCACCGCAGGCAGATTTATTTCTCTGCCGCAAATTGTGCCAGGACGCCGTTCACGAACTGTCCCGCGTTATCCTGTCCGAATTTCTTGGCCAGCTCGACCGCTTCGTTGATGGCGGCCCCGGCGGGCACGTCGTCATCAAAGCAGATTTCGTAGACTGCCAGCCGCAGTATGGCCAGCTCGACTTTGCCGACACGGTCCAGGCGCCAGCCCTTGAGGCCGGATCCGATCATCTGATCCAGCTCGGGAATCTTATCCATGATCTTACGGGTCTTCTCGATAATGGCCTTTTCATCTGCCGGCGTCGCCGTAAAATCGCCGCTGTCAAAAAAGAACCTCGCCTGTTCCTCCATCTGGTCCGGCGTATTGAATTCAGCCCGGAACAGGAGCTTGAAGACCTGTTCTCTGATTCCTCTTCTGTTCATTCTGTGGTCTCTCCCATCAGGAACCGCCGGTCTCTGCCGGCGTTCATTTTGCGCGTACAATACCTGCCCGCCCGGGGCGCACAGGCAACAGGGAACCGGGACAAAGCCCGGTCCCATCCATTTCATATACGATTTTAACTGCAGATTCCGCCTGCATATTTCAACTACAGATTTCAACTGCAGATTCATCTCCATATTTCTTCTGCAGATGTCGCCTGCATATTTTACTACAGATTTCGCCTGCATATTCTTCTGCAGCAGAAAGCGGCATCCGCCGCCCCGTCTTATTCGGGAATATTGATGCCCGCGATCCGGATATCCACATCCAGGACCTTCAGACCGGTCATGGTCTCTACCGCGGTCTTGATCCGCTTCTGGACCTTGCTGCTGGTGGCCGGGATGTTGTAGCCGTATTCCAGGATAATGGCAAGCTCAGCCTTGACGCCGTTCTTGCTGACTTCCACCTTGACATTCTTGCCCAGCTTGCGGACGCCGCCCTTGCTGAGGATGGCACGGTCCACATTGCCCGCGATATACGCTACGCCGTCAACGTCCAGCGCCGCGTAGGCAACGATCAGGGTCACGACTTCATCAGCTATTTTAACGGTACCGATTCCGGATTTTTCGACAGTTTTCTTTTCCTGTTCCATCTTAAACCTCCTGTACACAGAGTCCGGATCCCCGGGCGGGGACCTGCCTCTTCTATAAGATCTGTACCGGCGGCCCGGCTCCGGCCAGCCGCCTCATCGCGGGAGCTGTCTGTAAACAGTCCTGACGTTATCATAACATTTTTATAAATCATTGCCAACTGATTGTTGACAGCAGAGAAACTGAAGGTAGGCCTCGGCCCGCTCTGCCGTCTGTCAGTTCCTGGAGAATTCCTCCAGGACCAGTCCCTCGTTGCGGTCCAGGACCATGCCCACGGACCAGGGATTGATGAAAAGCAGGAGAGGATTGCCCTTGAGGTCCCGGATCCTCTTCATATCGGTGGTGCCCACGATTTTCATGGGGTCGATATCCTTGTTGACGATCCAGCGGATGTGCTCGTAAGGCAGGGTCTCCAGGATGATGTCCACGTTGTATTCGCTCTTTAAGCGGAATTTCAGTACATCGAACTGCAGCATGCCGACGACGCCTGTGATGATCTCCTCCATACCGGTATTATACTCCTGGAAGATCTGGATGGCGCCCTCCTGGGCGATCTGGGAAATACCCTTGACGAACTGATCCCGCTTCATGGTATCCACCTGCCGGACCCTGGCAAAGTGCTCGGGAGCGAAGGTAGGGATGCCTTCATAGCGGAAATTCTCTTTGGGGGCGCAGACCGTGTCGCCGATGGAATAAATGCCGGGATCGAACACGCCCATGATGTCGCCCGCGTAGGCTTCTGACAGGATCTTGCGGTCGCTGGCCATCAGCTGCTGGGGCTGGGACAGACGCTGGATCCTGCCGGTCTGGACATGGCGTACCTCCATGCCGGCGTCATATTTGCCGGAACAGATCCGCATAAAGGCGACTCTGTCCCTGTGGGCCTTGTTCATGTTGGCCTGGATCTTGAAGACAAAAGCGGAAAAAGGCCCTTCGACGGGATCGATCTTCCCCTGGTCCGACTCTCTGGGGGTCGGGGGCAGGGCCATCTGCAGGAAATGCCGCAGGAAGGTCTCCACGCCGAAATTGGTCAGGGCCGATCCGAAGAAGACGGGGGTCAGCATGCCTGCCCGTACCCGGTCCAGGTCGAACTCGGCACTGGCGCCGTCCAGCAGCTCGATCTCCTCCCGCAGCTGGGCATCGGGATCTTCGCCCAGTTCCCGCAGGGTGGCTTCTTCGTCCTCAAAGGGGATAAGCTTTTCCTCGCCTTCTTTGGTACCCTTTTCGGTACCGGAGAAGAGCATGATCTGGCTCTGTTCCCTGTCATAAACGCCCTTGAAGGCCTTGCCGGATCCGATGGGCCAGTTGACGGGGCAGGTCTCAATGCCCAGATTCTGCTCGATGTCCTCCAGCAGGTCAAAGCTGTCCCGGGCGTCCCTGTCCATCTTGTTGATAAAGGTAAAAATAGGGATATGGCGCATGGTGCAGACCTTGAACAGTTTCTTGGTCTGGGGCTCGACGCCCTTGGCGCCGTCAATGACCATGACGGCCGAATCCGCCGCCATCAGCGTACGGTAGGTATCCTCCGAGAAATCCTGGTGTCCGGGCGTATCCAGAATGTTGATACAGCAGCCGTCATACTCGAACTGCAGGACCGAACTGGTCACGGAAATACCTCTCTGCTTTTCGATCTCCATCCAGTCCGAGACCGCGTGCCTGGCGGTCGCCTTGCCCTTGACACTGCCCGCCAGATTGATGGCGCCTCCGTACAGAAGGAATTTTTCCGTCAGTGTCGTCTTGCCGGCGTCAGGATGGGAGATAATGGCAAATGTTCGCCTTCTGGCGATTTCCTGGGAAATAGTTGACATGTATGTCTCCTGTATCTTACTGGCAGGGACCGGTCTGCGGTCCCCGCGTTTCCTGTCTTGTGTTTCCATGGCCCGTTGCGGCCGGACCCTGCCGAAAAAAAGGATGCACGCTGAACTGACAGCGGGCATCCCTCTACGTTCAGTCAGACGCGGCGGCCCGCGGGCTGCCTGCCCTTCCGATTACCTTTTGTTTTTTCTGCCCTGCTTAGGAGCATCCTTAATGGAGAAGGAAAGCCTGCCCATTCTGTCCTTGCCGAGGCAGACAACGGTGACCTTGTCACCCAGTGTCAGGACGTCTTCCACATGCTCGATGCGGCGGTTGGCGATCTTGGAAATGTGGACCATGCCTTCCTTGCCGGGAGCGAACTCCAGGAAAGCGCCGAATTCCTTGATGCTGACTACGACACCGTCCAGCACCTGGCCTTCTTCAAATTCGGTGGTGATGATGGTGATCATCTTCTGGGCTTCTGCCATGGCGGCAGCGTCATTGCCGCAGATGGAAATCTTACCGTCATCATCAATATCGATCTGCACACCGGTCCTCTTGATGATCTCATTGATGGTCTTGCCTCTCTGGCCGACGACATCACCGATCTTCTCGGGATCGATCTGCATGAAGTTGATCTTGGGCGCGTACTTGCTGACCTCGGGACGGGGCTCAGCGATGGCGGGTGTCATGCAGTCTGCCATGATGAACTCACGGGCTTCTTTGCAGCGGGCGATGGCGCCTTCCACGATAGGTCTGGTCAGGCCGTGGATCTTGATATCCATCTGGATGGCGGTGATACCGTCATGGGTACCTGTTACCTTAAAGTCCATATCGCCGAAGAAGTCCTCCAGACCCTGGATATCGGTCAGGAGTACGAAATCGTCGTCGCTGTCACCGGTCACCAGACCGCAGGAAATGCCCGCGACCTGCTTTTTGATCGGTACGCCTGCTGCCATCAGGGACATGCAGGAAGCGCAGGTGGATGCCATGGAGGTGGAGCCGTTGGACTCGAAAGTCTCGGAGACCGAGCGGATGGCATAAGGAAATTCCTCGATGGAGGGCAGTACGGGAAGCAGGGCCCTCTCCGCCAGGGCGCCGTGGCCGATCTCACGACGGCCGGGACCTCTGGATACCCTGGTCTCACCTACGGAATAGCTGGGGAAGTTGTACTGATGTACATATCTCTTCTCTGTGATGTTGGGGTCAAGGCCCTCCACACGCTGTGCCTCGGAAAGGGGCGCCAGTGTGACTACGTTGCAGATCTGGGTCTGGCCTCTTGTGAACATGGCGGAACCATGGACACGGGGAATGATGTCGACTTCCGCTGCCAGAGGACGGATCTGGTTCAGCTGACGGCCGTCGGGTCTCTTATGGTCCTTGAGGATCATCTTGCGGACGGTCTTCTTCTGATACTGATACACAGCCTCGCCCAGTACGGCCAGCCACTCTTCGTTCTCCGCGAAAGCTTCTTTCAGCTTCTCGGTAATGGCTTCAATGTTGCCTTCTCTGGTCTGCTTGTCATCTGTAAATACGGCTGTTTCCATCTCTTCCGGAGGAACGATCTCTTTGATCGCCGCGAAAAGCTCTTCCGGGATCGCGCAGGAAACATACTCTCTCTTGGGCTTGCCGCACTCGGCAACGATCCCGTTGATGAACTCGATGATCTGCTTGTTGACGGCATCCGCCTCGTAGATGTATCTGATCATGTCAGCTTCGGGGATCTCGTTGGCGCCCGCCTCGATCATGATGACCTTATCCGCAGTGGAAGCGACAGTCAGCTTGAGGTCGCCGTTGTCCCACTCTTCCTGGCCGGGGTTGATGATCATCTGACCGTCGACCAGACCGATCTGGGTGGCGGCACAGGGACCCGCGAAGGGAATATCGGAAATAGATGCTGCAATGGAAGCACCGATCATTGCCACCAGCTCGGGTCTGGCAGTAGGATCAACGCTCATGACCATGCATTCCAGGGTCGTATCATTACGATAGTCCTTGGGGAACAGAGGCCGCATGGGCCTGTCAATGACACGGCTGGTCAGGATGGCGTTCTCGGAAGGCTTGCCTTCACGCTTGTTGAAGCCACCGGGGATCTTGCCTACGGCATAGTATTTCTCACTGTATTCAACAGACAGGGGGAAGAAATCGATTCCGTCCCTGGGGGCTGCTGAAGTGGTCGCCGTACAGAGCAGGGTGGTGTCCGCGTAATGGATGAAAGCGCAGCCGCCTGCCTGTTTGCCGACTCTGCCGATATCTACACTGAGCGTACGGCCGGCAAGTTCCATTGAGTAAGTTTTGTACATGTTTTTCTCCTTCTTCTACTTCTTCTTGCTTCTTCTTACTTCTTCTCTATCACCCCGGGAATCCTGCGGGAAACGGCGCCTGCCGCTCCGGACCCTCCTCCGGGGCCGCTCCGACATGTACGTTACCGGAGCTTATCTGTCCCCGTCGCGGGAGCAGATCATGGACGATATGCGTAAAAGACGGCAGAAACCGACAATAAAAACCGGTCTGTGCCGCCTTTCCGTGTGAAAGTATGGATTACTTTCTGATTCCCAGTTTTGCAATCAGGGCACGATATCCTTCGATATCGTTCTTCTTCAGATAGTCAAGGAGTCCTCTTCTCTGTCCGACGAGTTTGAGAAGACCTCTGCCGGAGTGGTGATCCTTGGGATTCTGCTTCATATGCTCGGTGAGCTCTTTGATTCTGGCTGTCAGGATCGCGATCTGAACTTCAGGTGAACCTGTATCGCCTTCTTTTCTGCCGAACTCTGCAATAATTGCTGCTTTTTTCTCTTTGGAAATCATATTTTTCTCCTTCTGCTGCCTCCGCAGCTATTCGCCGTCCACTCAGAGACCGTTGAGAAAGGTCATGCCTCCGGGTGGCGGTATTAACGCATAACATATGGATAATAGCATATGCCAGTTTAAAAGTAAAGCTTTTTCTGAACCGGAAAGTCTGACGCCGGTTTCATTTTGTGAACCGGCAAGTCTGACGCCCGGTTCACTTTATGCCGTGGTAGGCCTTTCCGGCGTCAATGTCCTCACGGATGGTCTTCTGGAGCTCTGCCAGATCTGCCATCTTCCGTTCGGGGCGCCGGTAGGAAAGCAGGCTGACTTCCACATGTTTTCCGTACAGGCTGCCCTTAAAGTCGTAGAGGAAGGTCTCCACATTGGGCTGGCCGTCCGCCTGCACTGTAGGCTTGACCCCTATATTGGTGATCGCCTTATAGATTTTTCCATCAATGAGGACCTGCGAGAAGTAGACGCCATAGGGGGGCAGGATCTTGTCTTCCGGAGGAAGCTGATTGATGGTCGGCACGCCGATGGCGCTGCCCAGTCTCCTGCCATGGACGACCCAGTCCCGGATGGAATAGGGCTCTCCCAGGCAGGCGGCCGCTTCTTCCATCCTGCCATCAGTGATAAAGCTGCGGATCAGTGTCGAGCTGATATCCTGCCCTTCATACTGGAGCTTATGGATCAGTTTGGACTCAAATCCATAATGCTTGCCCAGGGACTGCAGCAGAGCAAAGTTGCCCTTTCCGTCCCTTCCGAAGGAAAGGTCGTGCCCGGCGCATATGAACTGGGCGTGCAGCTTTTTGACCAGGATCTCTGTCACAAAGGTCTCGGCCGGCATGGAAGCCGTCTCTTCTGTAAAGGGGAATTCCACCAGCAGGTCGATCCCGATCTCCTGGAATATCCTCCTCTTCTCCTCTGCGGTCGTCAGCTCCCTGCCGTCCCCGATGCCGAGGAAAGTCTCGGGCGAAGGATCAAAAGTAAAGATACAGGTCCGCATATCATCCGCTCTCTTCCGGAACAATTCCTCTATGATCCGCCGGTGTCCTCTGTGGACGCCGTCAAATTTGCCGATGGCGATCGCTGTATCCTCAACGCTGTAAAAACTGTCTAAACCTGAATATATCTGCATTCTGTATTCTTTCTCCGGGGCTGTATCCCGGGCAGGCCCGTTTTTCCTGTATCCTGATTGTCCCATGGAACCTGTCGTTCTATGTAACCTGTGCGTGTCCGGCCTGATCCCGGCCGGCGGTCAGGATTTTCTGTAAGTGTCCGGCAGGAACATCTTCAGGGGCAGAAAGGCCCTCTGGCCTGCCGAATAAGTATAGACTCCGAAAAAGTCGCCGTCCCCATTGTACATTCTGACCTGTCCTCCGTCCGCGGGCTCCATGCCGCGGTCAAAACGGACCTGCATGCGCAGCAGGCGGTTGCCGTTGGCCAGATAGCGGATGGCCTCATCCGCCACGACCCCGGCGGGGGCGTCCGCGAAAAAGGAATCTACCGGGGCGATAAGATGGCTGATCCGTTCCGGATCCTCCCTCATGATCTCCTCCAGCTGGGACAGTTTCCAGGATTGTTCCAGGGTGAACTGCCCTACTCTGGTCCGCAGAAGACTGTCCATGGTCCCGCCGCAGCCCAGACGGCTGCCGATATCCTCACAGAGGGTCCGGATATAGGTCCCCTTGGAGCAGCGGACCCGCATCGTCACAAATGGCATGGCGATTTCCAGCACTTCCAGTTCATGGATCCGGATCAGCCGGGCCTTTCTTTCCACGGTCCTGCCCTGGCGGGCCAGGTCATAGAGCCTCTGCCCGTTCACCTTCAGGGCGGAATACATGGGTGGGATCTGACTGTAGTCCCCGATAAAGGATTCCGCCGCCTCCCGGACCGCGCTTTCCGTGATTCCGGAGAGGGCTTCCGCAGGCGCTTCCTCCAGAATGGTCCCGGTCATATCCTGGGTGTCTGTCCGCAGGCCCAGGCGCATGACGGCCCTGTACTCCTTGTCTCTGTCCGCGATCATATCGCAGAGCCGGGTGGCATTGCCCAGACAGACAGGGAGTACGCCTTCCGCCATGGGATCCAGGGTCCCTGTATGGCCGATCCTGCGCATATGGAGGATCCCCCGCAGTTTTGCTACTACGTCATTGGAGGTAAATCCCGCTTCTTTGTAAATGCTCAGCATTCCGTTCCGCATAGACTCTGTCTTTCTCCGGCCCGCGCCGGCCATGTGGATTTAAATAATATTCTGCAAATCCCGCATATATCCTGTCCTTCTCCAGCCCGCGCCGGCAGCTCCGCCGGGAAAGCCTTTCACAGCCTGCCTGCCTCCCGCAGCTGTTCCCGGGCCGCTTCGATCATCTTTTCCAGGGCAGGACCGCTGTCCCCGTGTATGGTACAGCCGGAAGCCCTGACATGGCCGCCGCCGTCGAACAGACGGGCGATCCGGGCCACGTCCACAATGTTATTGGACCGGAGGCTGACCCTGGACTCATCCGGCCTGCTCCCGTGCAGGAACAGGGCACAGTCGACGCCCTCCGTCAGGACCATCTCACTGGCGATCCCCTCCAGATCGTTTTTAGTGGCGTGGTTGGCCTGCATGGTATCATAGTCGATTTCAGAAACGATCAGCAGGCCGTCCAGATACAGGCGGGCCTGCCCCAGACCGATTCCCATCAGCTTATGCTGCAGGAAGGTCTTTTCAAAAAAGACCTCCCGGATGATCCGGGCATGATCGAAACCGAAGCGCAGCAGGCGGCCGGCTTTGACCATGGTCTTTTCCGAAGTATTGGA
>ODAI013925744.1_pt1 | contig 11983 bp, 13 predicted proteins | sample 1539321 | NCBI WGS metagenome assembly ODAI01 (sample SAMN02144231, study PRJEB22623) | gut metagenome | biome: sheep rumen | host: Ovis aries | place: New Zealand
CGTCCAGCTCGAACTCATAGTCCGGGAAGAACAAGAAGGGCATGGTGATGAGGAAGGCCAGATCCGGGGTAGAAAGCGACTGCATGAACAGATATGGACTTTCACTGTCATAGGGAATGATGACAAATTCCTTTTCCTCCTCAAAGGCAGGTATGCCATGGGAGAAATGGGTGATCTTCTCTTCCTCAATCTCAATAGTGCCAAAACGCAGGGTATCGACTTTTCTCATAGTGCGCCTCCATCAAAAAATGAAGAATCAAGCATAAATATCATACTTTCCCTCGGTGACCCACTGCCGCACGCTTCCCTGCTGCGCAATATAGGTCTCAGCCTTGGCAGGAGTAAAGTTCACATCTGCCTTGTAATCAGCATCCACCGTCCAGTCATACTTGCCCGGATCAGGTGTTCCCACCAGCTGGCCTGGTGTGTAATGAATCTCGGGATTTGGTATGTGCTGAGCCACTATGATGCGCCTCTTGCTGATTTCCTGGGCGATGTGCTGCTTGGCCTGAGCGGCTATCTCGTCATGGCCGCGCTTGGCGCCACTGTTGGCCATGGCCAGGCCTTCGTGATTGTGGCGCTTGATGGCCGCCTGCAAGTCCTGCAAGCCACGCTGCCCAGCCGCCTTGGTCAGGTCATCGCAGGTGCTATGACCGTATGAGTGGCGGCTGGGGTAGCTGTTGATATCAAGCTTTGGCTGAGTTGTCCCCATGTTCGACCTAGGCGCCACATATTCCGTGTGGGCCTCGGGCGGTTTATAGTGCGTTGACAGGGTGGATGGTTGCGTGCGAATTCCTATCTGGGTAAAGGTCTGGCGGATATTCAATCGCAACATACCTTTTTATTCCCCCTTCCTTTGGGAAATTCCTGCTTATTTACTCATATTTTTACAGATAATCAGCCAGAGACTGTGGCAGGATCCTGGAGCCTACAGAAAGCGACATATTATAGATAGTCTGCATGGTCATGAGGTCGATGGCCAGCTTCGCCACGTCCGCATCACTGCAGTTGCTGATGTCCTCGGTGATAGTCTCTTTCTGCTTGTCCAGCATGGTGGAGACACTGTCGTAGACATTCTGGCGGGCAGCAGCGGAAGTCTCGGCTTCCACTACCTGCACGTGAGCGCTATCAGTAGCGCTGAGGCCGTCCGAAGAAAGCCACCTGACATCTCCGGCCTCCATCTTGGCCACCACCTGCAGCAAGTCATTGAGTGCGGCAGTACCGCCAGAGTATCCATTTACCTGATTGCCGGAATTCTCATTGTCAAAAATATCGGAGCCGAAGAGATCCTGGCCCGTGACATTCACCGTATCTGCCGTGGGGTCGGTGGTGCCATTGCGCTTAACCATGGAAATTTTCTTGGCATCACCGGTGTATTCCACCACATATTGCTCGATGGTAGCGAACTTCAAGGTGACGCTATTGCCATTGACAGTAACAGTTGGGGCATAAGTCTCGCCATCAGTCCTTATCTGGCCGTTCTTATCAAAGTAATTTGCCACCTTCGCCGAACCATCACTCCACCCTGTAAGGGTAGCTACCTCATCCCCATCCTTAACCTGGGTCTGACCGTTGCCTACCAGCCGTTTATAGCCATCATCCATGAACTCCCGGGTATAAACCTTGCCTGTAGTGGTGCTGAGATAGTAGGTATTGCCATCATCGCCATTGAGCGTCAGCATCTGGGTCATATTGCCCTTGCTGTCAGCATATGTATTGCCACTAACCTCATCCACAATTTTTGAAAAGAAACTCTTCTGCGGGTCGTCCAACGTCTTGGTAAGGCCACGCTGCACCTTGGCGCTGGTGATGGTGAAGGGCTGCTCCAAGTCACTTTGCCCTGCGAACATATAGCGGTCGCCCTGCTGGGTATTGCCCAAGGAAACAATCTCCCTAAGCTTCGCCAGCACGTCCTTGCCTATGGCCTGGATATTGGATGTATCGTTGGTATCGGTAGCCGCCTGGACGGTTTTTTCATGGATGGTGGTCAGGAGGTCTTTCATATTGACCATAGCCGAATCGGCTGTCTTCATCCAGGAAATACCTGTCTTCACGTTATTCTGGAACTGATCGTTCTCCGTATCGGTATTCTGATAGCGTAGGAACTTTGAATAGTTGACGGAATCATCCGAAGGACGGTGCAGCCTGCTGCCATCGGACTGTTCCATGAGCTTTGCCTGGTCTTCGTAGCTATCGTTAAGCTGCTTCTGGTAGCGGCCTATCATCTGAGTGCTGCTTACGCGCATTGCTTCCACCTATCCTTTCAGATACTGTGACTTTTGCTGCTAATACTATTACCTGCCGACGGTGCCTGTGCCGTTGATAAGCTTGTCCAGCATCTCATCCATGGTGGTGAGGCATCTGGAGCAGGCGCTGTAGCCCTGCTGGAACATAATCATGTTGGTAAGTTCCTCGTTCCAGTTCACCGCCGAAACGGACTGCCGCCATTCATTCACCTGCACTAGCACTTCGTTCTGAGCCTTCACCTTGGAATCCATGGTCTCGGCATCGCTCCCCAGAGCAGTCATGCGCTGATTGTAGTAGGCTTCCAAGGAAATGGTTCCCAGAGAACGCCTGTCTATGCCAATCTGTTGGTTGCCTTTGCCAGAGAACTGCTTGGCAATGAAGTCTACCATCGTATTTTCCTGATTCATATTGAACAGGGTACTGAGATCCACCGCATTGGTGCCATCGCCACTGCCATTAGCTTCGGCTACATGAGTTCCAAGATCCGTTGCCACATGATTATTAGTATCAACACTGGTAGTGGTAGTTCCCCAGGTGCGTGCCGCCACCAGATTCTGCCCGTTCTCTGCGGTAAGTTGGGCGTTAAGTTCCAAAGCCTTGATTATGTCAATTGCTTTCAGTGTATCCGTGGTTATAGTATTGCCGGTATTTTCCTCCACAGTAGCCTTGCTGTAATAATTTATAAGGCCGGCCTCTTCTTTTTCATAGGTGGAAACCGTCATATGCCAGCCTGCGCTATATTTGCTGGCTGTCACAGTCTGGCTTGCTTCATCCCAAGTATAGATAACATCGGCCGCACCATAAAAGTTAACGCCGGAAGTACCTGTAAGGTCGGTACCCGCTGCCGTAACAATTTTGTTGCCGCTGTCAGTAATGTAACCACTGGCATCCTCTGTACCATAGGTAGCGGTACACGCAGCACTATCAACGCCTATACCCTGCTGATGCTGATGATTGAAGGTGGTGAGCATGAACGCTGACATCTTGGCCAGATAATCGATATAGGCCTTGTCTTCCCCAATCTGATCCATCTGAGCCTTCAGCGTACCGTTTGTAGGCTGATAAGCAACCCCTGATTCCTTCAAAAGCACTGTGTAATCATTGATACCATAAGTGTCATTAGAAATGGGGGCGGAAAGCTCAAGGGTAAGCTTGTTTATACCGTTTACCAAGGATACGCCATTGGACACCACGCTGTACATGCCATTGGACCCTTCGTAAATATTCACATTCACAAAAGATGAAAGCTTGTCAACCAAAAGGTCACGCTGGTCGCGCAGGTCATTGGCCATGGCGCCCGTAGACTCGGCACTCATAATGTTCTTATTCAACTGGACTATCTGATCTGTAATATCATTAATCCTGGTTATATTCAACTCCATGTCCTTGTAGTTGGCATCTATCTGTTCCTGCATCTTCTGAGCCGCCGTATGTATGCGGTCGGCAAAGACTTTGCCCTTTTCCACTACCGTAATACGGGTAGAGGAATCACTTGCACTAGCAGAAAGGGATGACCAAGCCTTATAGAAGTCCTGAAGGGAATCCTGGATGTTCTCAAGGGTGGTATCATTGAAGATTGCCTCTATCTTGTCATATTCCTTCTGACGAGAAGTATAGTAAGCACTGGTGGAATTCTCGCTCCAGTACTGCTTGTCCGCATAAATATCCCTGGCACGGGTGAGTGAGGTGGAGTCCACACCCTGGCCCACCGCCACCTGTCCATAGATGGACGTCTCATACCTGGCGTCCACGGCTGCCAGGTTCACATGCTGGCGGGAATATCCTTCGGTATTGGCATTGGAGATATTGTGGCCAACCGTGTTCTCAGAGAGCTGGTTGGCATTGATGCCCCGTACCATAGTATTGAGCCCTGCAAAGGTGGAACGCATTTTCATCCCTCTTTCTATGCACAGCGCCTAGACGCTGGAATCAAACATCTTTCTTTCACGGCCGCCATCCCGCCCCGGTCCGTTGGGGGCAGAGTAGATAGTGCCGGCATTTACGCCGCTCATGAGATTCACATGGAAGTCTATGTATTCCTTGCTTCGGCTCATGAGCTGCTGGTTCAGGGCTATGCTCTCACGGAGCGTCCTGCCCAAAATATTCACCTTGTCCACCAGCCGAAAGGCCACATCCCTTTCCACAGAGTCAGGCTGGCTGGCTACAAAGGCTGACATGCGCGGGCTTCTCTGTTCCCTGAGAAAAGCTGCCTGTTCTTCCTCCAGCCGGACGTAATCCCCCAGAGCCGGTTCCAGTGCCTGGACGGTTCCCGTAATTTCCACCCCGCTATTATGAATCAAGGCTTCTTTCATTTCCTGCAGCCAATCCACACAGCTATTCCCCAGCAGCAGCTGCTTTCTCAGAAGCGCAATGGCCTCCTTCATAGCAGCTTTTCCAGTTTCCTGCTTTTCCATAGGCCCTACCTCGATTATTGCTGTATAAACTACGCATCGTATTCAAAATTCTGCCTGTGGCTGACATTTTCCCTGCCCCCCCGTCCATAGACCGGGTCAACTGACACACCGCCAATCTGCCCCAGGCGCTGATTCACGGCTCCCAGAGCCCCCATGGCAAGGATATTGTTGATTTCCGCCTGGGATTTGACATCCTCGACCATTTTCGTGAGTGCCTCGTGGGCGCTCTTCAGCTCGCCGGCCAGCGGGCCCGCGAGCTGATACGCTTCCTGCATTTTCATTTCAGGAGTGATGGAGGGATATGCCTTAATGATTTTCAAGCATAATTCCTGCCTGGCAGACTCAGTTTTCTGGATAGAGGAGGCAAGGCCTGCCTCACGCTTTATCAGCCTGTCCAGGGTCTTCATATCCACCCCAACCAGCGCTCTATGCTTCTCTTTGCCCAGGGCTGCCACAACACCATAATCACTGCTTAGCTTGCGTAGAATCTTGAGTAATTCCTGCCACATATAATGCCTCCCTAAAGCCTAAATCAAGCCCCTCAGAACTGCAGGTTCATGATGCGCTCTGCCACGGCTTTTACATCCGGCTCATAAGAACCAGACTTCACCTGCTGTGCAAGGACATCTACCTTCTCGCTGCGAACCTCATCCATGGTCTTCAGCTCATTCAGCATATCGCTGAAACTCTGGGCCTCCTGGGAGAGAACCAGTTCATCCTTGAAGCTTGTGCCCTCTGCCTGCTGGGTGCGTTTGACGCTCTTTACCTGATCGTTGCTGTAAAGACTGGCCAGGGCCTGGAGAGCGCTGTTGTTGCTTACATACATTGTTTTTCACCACCTTCTTATACTTCTGCTCATTCTATCGAAAAAAAAAGCAGGAGTCTTAACTCCCGCTTTCGGCCTTTTATATGAGATTATCTTAAAATATCTTTGTTTTACTTCTATATTCTCATATATTCTACTATTAACGGCCCTTATCCTTGGAATGCATGCCCTGGCCACGGTTGGCACTGGCTGCCTGACGGGCGGCCACCACACCTGCCGCCTGCTTCTGGAGTTCTTTCTGCATATTCTCCTTGCAGGTCTGGCAGAACTTGCCGCTGAGGATGGGGGCACCGCATTTTTCGCAGGGGTAGGTCATCTTCACGCCCACCTGCTCAAAGCGGCCTTCACGGATAAGTTTCTTGATCAGCTGCTCGCTGCAGCCCGTAGCCTCGGTGATTTCCAGGATCTTGGCCTTGGGATTATCACGGACATAGTTCACTACTTCCGCTTCTTTCTCCCGCATCTTGTCCTCGCAGTCACGGCACATATGTGCGCCGTAGTCAGCGTACAGCTTGCCACAATGAGGACAATTCTTTACCTTTCCAGCCATTGAATTTCTCTCCCTTCCGCATATATGCACCGGACGATTTTACCCACTGCTTCGTTTATTCGCCAACAGAACTAAAATTCCTTCTCTTATTTTATTTTCGGCTGTTCATTTTCTTTGGCGCAAAGAAAACGAACCAAAAGAAACAGCGGCCCCGGTTTGATCCTCAAACACGAAGGGCCGCTTTTGGCGTCCATCCATGGACGCCGTTACATTGTTATCTTACATTTCTTTGACTGGCACAGGCCCGCGGGAGAGGGCAATGGCCCCGGTACGGGCAATCTCGATGATTTCATAGTCGGCAAACATATCGATGAAGCCGTCAATCTTGCTCTGCTGGCCAGTAAGCTCCACCACCACGTTCTCAGGACTGATGTCCACGATTTTCGCGCGAAAAATCTCCACGATATTCTTGATGTCTGCGCGGCTTTCCTTGCCGGCCTTGATCTTGATGAGCACCAGCTCCCGGGCAATGCTGGGCAGCTGGGTGAGGTTCACGATCTTGATGACATCGATGAGCTTGGAAAGCTGTGTCACTACCTGCTCCAGTTCCCTGTCGCTTTCCACGGACACCACGATGTTGATTCTTGTGACCTCCGCCTCCTCGGTATAGCCTGCGGAAATGCTCTCGATATTGAAAGCACGGCGGCTGATAAGGCCGGAAACGTGGGTGAGGACACCGGGCTTGTTGTCCACCAGGATGGCCAAAAGGTATTTCTGCATATTCTCCATCTGCACTTTATCTCCCATCAGTCCTTACCTCCCAATACCATCTGGTCCAAACGCTTGCCACCCGGCACCATGGGCAGCACATCCTCGTCCTCAGGCACCATCACATCTATGAGCATGGGGCCTTTTTCGGAAAGGAGCTTGGGCAGTACAGTTTCCAGTTCCTCCTTCTTAGTCAGGCGATAACCCTTCACTCCCATAGCTTCGGAAAGCTTCACGAAATCTGTCTTGCCCTTGAGCTCGGACTGGGAATAGTGATGGCTGTAGAAAAGCCGCTGCCACTGGGCCACCATGCCCAGGATGCTGTTGTGAAGTATGACCACCTTGAGGTCGATATCATTATCCGCAATGGTGGCAAACTCCTGGCAGTTCATCATGATGCTGCCATCGCCGGTAAAGAGCACTACAGGACTGTCTGGCTTCCCCAGTTTTGCTCCCAGAGCCGCCGGCAGGCCGTACCCCATAGTGCCCTGGCCGCCGGAAGTGAGGAAGTGGCGTGGCTCGTAGACATTGAAGAACTGGGCCGCCCACATCTGATGCTGCCCTACGTCTGTCACAGCAATGGTATCACGGGGCATAAGAGAGCTTATCTTGGAAATCAGGGCCCCCGGCTTGATGAGTTCTCCTTCCTCCAAATATCCGAAGGGCTTCTCTTTGGCACGGGCGACAGCCTGCTCCAACCAGGGGGCAAAACGGCTCCTGAAATCATCGGCTGCCTTGGAGAGCTTGTCCCTCAGCAAAGGCAGGGACCAGCGCAGATCTCCCAGCACTCTGAGGTCTGCTTCCACATTTTTGTTCACCTCGGCAGCATCCAGCTCGAAATGCACGATTTTGGCATGGGGCGCAAAAGCTGCCACCTTGCCCGTCACACGGTCTGAGAAGCGCATGCCAATACAAAGGAGCAAATCGCATTCCTGGATAGCCATATTGGAACCGTAGCTGCCGTGCATGCCGGCCATGCCCAAAAAGCCCTCCCCATCAGCAGGGTAAGTGCCAATGCCCAAAAGGGTAGTGGTGACAGGGACGCCCAGGCGCTGCACGATTTCCCTCAGTTCCTGCGCCGTATCGGAGGTATTCACGCCGCCCCCGGTGAAGATCAGGGGCTTCTTGGCCTTCTGGATGGCGCGCACTGCCGCCTCCACCTCAGCTTCGTCCCCTTCGTACTCACCGCTGTAGCCCTTGAGGGAAACTTTCTCCGGATATTTGTAGTCAATCTCCGTATCGAAGACATCCTTGGCCACATCGATGACCACCGGACCGGGACGCCCCGTGCGGGCGATGAAGAACGCTTCTTTCAGCACCCGGGGCAGGTCCTTGGCCTTTTTCACCAGATAATTGTGCTTGGTAATGGGAGTGGTAATGCCGCACACATCAGCCTCCTGGAAAGAGTCCTTGCCAATGTAGGGATTGGCCACCTGCCCCGTGATGCACACCAGGGGCACAGAGTCCATACTGGCGGTGGAAATGCCGGTGATAAGGTTAGTAGCACCGGGGCCGGAGGTGGCAAAAACCACCCCTACCTTGCCCGTAGCCCGGGCATAGCCATCCGCAGCATGCACCGCCCCCTGCTCATGACGGGTCAGGATATGGGGAAATTTCATCTTGTATACGGCGTCATAAAGAGTCAGCACAGCTCCTCCGGGATAGCCAAACACCACTTCCACGCCTTCTTTTTTCAGGCTTTCCAGTACAGCCTGGGCACCATTCATCTTCAATGCAAAGCCCCCTCCAATATTACGTCATATTGTGCAACTGTTTGTCCAGTATAGCATCAATTTACAAATATACACTCATATAGTATAGCCTATTGTATACAATGTTACAACCACAACTTCAATGGTCGCTGGCCAAAACCAGGCCAACAATCCTTTCTGCCCCTGCCTCCTTCAGGACCCTGCCGCAGGCTTCCATAGTGCTGCCAGTGGTGAAGATATCGTCAAGCAGCAGGATTTTCCTCCCCTGCACCAAAGGCACGCCAGCTTCCTCCACTGCTGAAAAAGCCCCTCGCAGATTCTCCTCCCTTTCCGCAGGACTAAGACCATACATGGCCATGGTCTCACGGTTGCGGATAAGGCCCCGCACTGTGGATACGCCCTTCTCCTGCAGCCATTCGCCGAAAATCTTCTCCGTCTGATTGAAGCCCCTGGCTTTTTCCTTGTCGGCAAAGAGAGGCACTGGCACTGCCCAAAAGTCACTGCCCGCCAGCCATGCCAGGTCCTGCTCCGAGCCCTGCAACAGGGACTTGATATAAGGCAGCGTGCTCATCTTCCTGCGGTACTTCAAGTCCTTGATCAGCTTCTGCAAATACTCCTTGTAAAAGCTCAAGGCCCAGATTTCCTCAAAAGGCGAACCAGGAGGCAAGGCAAGCTTCCTCACCGTCAAAGCCTTCTGCAAGCAAGACGGACACCAGCCACTCCTCTCTGCCACATATCGGCCACACATGGGGCAGCGTGAGGGAAAGAGAAAATCCCAAAAGCTTCCCAGTATGTCCCGGGACATCTCATTAAGTTTCGGCAAAATGCACGCCTCCCTTCTTTCACCGTCAGAATACAAACTTCGACCTAAACGGCACTTTTCCTGCTAAACGTTGATTTAAGAAGCCATTTGATTTATTATTAGAGAAAATGTATTAAAGTAAGGAGCAAGCTATGAGAGACAAAGCCGAAGAGAAAATCACCCTGCTGGGAGAGAAAAAGGTCAAATATCACTATGACTACTGCCCGGAGATTCTGGAGACCTTTGAGAACAAGCACCCGGACAATGACTACTGGGTGAAATTCAACTGCCCCGAGTTCACCGCCCTCTGCCCCATCACCGGTCAGCCAGACTTCGCCACCATCTATATTTCCTATATCCCCGACCACAAGATGGTGGAGAGCAAGTCCCTGAAGCTCTATCTGGTAAGCTTCCGCAGCCACGGCGACTTCCATGAAGATGTGGTGAATGTCATCATGAAGGACCTCATCAAGCTGATGGATCCCAAGTATATTGAAGTCTGGGGCAAATTCCTGCCCAGAGGCGGGATTTCCATTGACCCCTTCGCCAATTACGGACGGCCGGGGACGAAGTTTGAGGAGTTGGCTTGGGAGCGCTTCAAGCAACATGACCTCTACGCTTTGGATAAGGTGGATAATAGGTGACTCTTTGCTTGGTTACGGCTCTTCATTTTCTTTGGCGCAAAGAAAACGAAGCAAAAGAGTAAACATGCCGGTGGCATGTTTACGCGGACTGAAATCACATCCTGTGATTTCCGCGTCCACGGGGCCCATCCTTGGGCCCTGGGGTTCGGATAATACAATTATTCTGGGGGGATGCATTTGAAACGGCAGAAACGCATTGCACTGATAAATGACATAACCGGCTTTGGGCGGTGCTCCGTTACGGTGGAGCTTCCCTTGATCTCCGCTCTGAAAGTCCAGGCCTGCCCACTGCCTACTGCTATTCTCTCTACTCATACAGGCTTTGCCGAGCATTATCTGGACGATTACACAGAGCGCATGAGGCCCTATATGGACAACTGGGAGGCCAATCACCTGTCCTTTGATGGGATTCTCACGGGCTTTCTCGGTTCCGAGCAACAGATACAAATTGTGCTGGACTTCATCCGCCGCTTCAAAAGCAAGTCCACCCGCATTATGGTGGACCCGGTGATGGGTGACTACGGCAAGCTCTACAAGTCCTACACCCCCGAGATGTGCAAGAGCATGAAGCGCCTTTTGACGGTAGCTGACCTCATCACTCCCAATCTCACGGAGGCCTGCGAACTGCTGGATGTGCCCTACCCTGAGGACGGGCAGGTTTCCTTTGACACCCTGGAATACATGGCGGCAGAACTCTCCGAGCGCGGCCCCTCACAGGTGGTAATCACAGGACTGGGCACTCCCGATGGCAAGAGCATCCGCAACTTCATCTATGAGGCAGAGCGTGGCACCCTGCTGGAAGTGCCCAAAATCGGCCATGACAGAAGCGGGACAGGAGATGCTTTTGCAGGTATAGTGGCAGCTTCGCTGATCAAGGGAGAGACACTGGAAAATTCTGTGCAGAAGGCAGCCGACTTCATCAGCAGGTGTTTGCAATACGCAGAGAAGTTGGAACAGCCATGGAATTACGGACTGCCTTTTGAAGAATACTTGACTGAACTCAAGTAAGGCCTGCGGCCTGTACTTTTCTTTGGCGCAAAGAAAAGTACCAAAAGAAGACACGGCTGCATTCCTTCACGGAATCCAAAGCCCGTCAGGGCGCCCATCCATGGGCGCCAGCCTCACTTGATAGATTGCCCCCAAAAGGAGAACATATAAGAAATGATTGTTTATGCTACACATAAGGGCGGCAGATACCTGCCGATTGAAGAAAGCTTGGCTGAACAGCCGGAGGGCAAGCGCAATATCTATGTGAACCTTACCAATAAATGCAACTGCGCCTGCACCTTCTGCCTGCGCAATATGAAGGAAATGGCTGAAGAGCATAGCCTTTGGCTGAAAAGCGAGCCCACCGTTGACGAAGTGAAAAATGAACTCAATGCCCTGCCCTGGGACAAGATTGCCGAAGTGGTGTTCTGCGGGTTCGGAGAACCCACCCTGCGTCTCCCTGCCCTGGTGGAACTGCTGCACTTCGTGAAGGAGAATTACCCCGAGCATCCCACCAGAGTCAATACCAACGGACTCAGCGAGCTGCAGTACGGACATGAGACAGCCTCTGCCTTCCGCGGCATCCTCGATACTGTTTCCATCAGCCTCAATGCCTCCTCTGCAGAGAAATATTATGAACTGACCCGGGCTAAATATGGTCTGGAATCTTATGAGGGCATGCTGACCTTCGCGGAGCACTGCAAGGAATATGTGCCAAATGTGGTACTTACTATCGTGGATCATGTGACCAGCGATGAAGATATTGAGAAATGCAGGAAAATCTGCGAGAGCAGAGGGTTGACACTGCGGGTGCGTCCGTATGAAAACTCATAAGTTTCGGCTGTTCATTTTCTTTGGCGCAAAGAAAACGAACCAAAATAAGTAAACATGCCAGTGGCATGCTTACGGCCTTGAATTTGTCCTAAATTCAACGGCCACAGGACCCCATCCCTGGGGCCCGGGGTGGGGGGGGGTTTTTTTGTGGGGGGGGGCAGGGGGGGGGGGGTGGAGGGGGGGGTTGGGGCCCTTTGGGGTCCGGGGATTTTTTTTTATATTTTTTATTTTTTCTTTGTTTTTTTTTTTTTGGCCACAA
>ODAI014124332.1_pt1 | contig 11983 bp, 11 predicted proteins | sample 1539321 | NCBI WGS metagenome assembly ODAI01 (sample SAMN02144231, study PRJEB22623) | gut metagenome | biome: sheep rumen | host: Ovis aries | place: New Zealand
GACTAGCGTTGCGTCGTTGAAAGGCCAAGAGGAAGCTTTGTCTATCGACAAAGCTGGAACAATGGCCTTATAATGATTATACTAACATCAGAAAAGGGGAGCCTTTATGAAAGAACAGGTTTTGCCTATTTTACGCAGCGCCTATGATGATCTCACCAAGTCGGAGAAGCGGATTGCCGACTATATTTCGGAGCACAGGGATGAGATCATGGGGCAGACGGTGGCGGAAATCGCCCAGCATACTGGCAGCGCTGAAATCACCATTTCCCGCTTTTGCAAGAAGCTGGGCTTTGGCGGCCTCCAGAGCCTCAAGATTGCCCTGGCCTCGGAGCTGTCCAGTCCTGCGGAAACTCCCTACGGGGACATTGGCAAAGAAGACGGTGAGGCAGCGGTGGCGGGAAAGATTTTCCGCAATATAACAGACGGCCTGCAGGACACCCTGAAAATCCTGGACTTCCCCCTGATTGCCAGGGCTGTGGAGCTGCTGCAGGGAGCCCGCCGGGTGGCTATCTATGGTTTTGGCAACTCGGCTACGGTGTGCAAGGATATGGAGACCCGCTTCCTGCGCTTCGGCATGGCGGTGCAGGCCTTCAGTGATGCCCACATGCAGGTTACCTCGGCAGCTCTGCTGGACGAGCATGATGTGGTCATGGCCGTTTCCCACAGCGGTGCCACCAAGGATATCCTGGAGTCGGTGCAGATTGCAAAGGCCAGAGGGGCCAAAGTCATCGCCATCACCAGCTATGCGCAGTCGGAACTGGCCCGTCGGGCAGACATCGCCCTCATCGGCATGGGCCGTGAGGTGAACTACCGCTCGGAAGCCGCCGCCTCCCGCCTGGTGCACATGGCCATCGGCGATATCCTCTATACCTGCCTGGCCATGAAGATGCCGGAGCAGTACCAGGCCAACCTGCAGAAGATGAGGGAAGTCATCGCCGCCAGGAGGCTGTGAGATGGCCGGGTGTGTTTCTTCTTGTGAAGCAAAGAAAGCCTTGCAAAATGGCAGGAATCAGCCCTGTTTTGTCGAAAGGCTCAGGAGAGTCCAAGTAAAACGCAAAGGAGACTGGTTATGAAAATAGGAATTATCGGTGCCATGAAGTCTGAGGTGGAGGCCTTGAAGGAGGCCCTGGCAACTTCCCGCAAGGAGATGAAGGCCTCCATGGAGTTCTGCGAAGGCAAGCTGGGGCAGATGGATGTGGTGGTGGTGCAGAGCGGCATTGGCAAGGTCAATGCGGGCATCTGCGCTCAGATCCTGGTGGACGATTTTGCGGTCACCCATATCATCAACACCGGCGTGGCCGGCTCCCTCAGCAATGAACTGGATATTGGGGACATCGTCATTTCCAAAGACGCGGTGCAGCATGACTTCACAGTGGAAGCTATCGGCTTCAAGAAGGGGGAGATTCCCTTCACGGGCAAGGTGGCCTTTGAGGCAGATGAGACTCTGCGGCAAAAGGCCCTGGCTGCTGTCAAGGCGGCTCTGCCTGACATCAGGGCCGTGGAGGGCCGGGTCTGCTCCGGCGACCAGTTCATTTCCTCCAAGGAGGCCAAAGAGCGCATTATCGCAGACTTTGACGGCACCTGCGCCGAAATGGAGGGCGCCGCCATCGCCCAGGTCTGCCATGCCAACAACCTGCCTTTCGTAGTCCTGCGCGCCATCTCCGACAAGGCCGACGGCAGCGCCCAGGTGAGCTTCGAGGAATTCGAGCAGAAGGCGGCGAAGAACTCGTCAAGGCTGGTGCAGTATATGCTGGAGAACTGGTGAGACGTATGACATGGATTGGACCATTGAGTATTACTTAAAATAAAATGGTGACGGCATCTCCGCCCGCATCATCAACATGCCCACCATCAAGACTCTGTATGAGGAACTCATCCTGCAGGCCGCCAGGGACCGCGGCAAGCTCATCACCGTAGAGGAACACAACATCAGCGGCGGCCAGGGCGAAGCTGTGTGCTCCCTGCTGGCAGAGCATCAGCCTGTGCCGGTGAAGCGCCTGGGCATCCCTGACGAATTCGACCACTCCGGCTCCGCAGACGAACTCCTGCAGCTGTTCGGACTCAACGCAGAGCATATCGCAGCAGCAGCTAAAGAGATGCTGGGAAAATAACTTCATAAACAGGAAAGCCCGAGGTGCTGTCAAGCGCCTCGGGCTTTTCGATATGCGTTGATTGAACTGCTTCAAAAACACATCAACTTCAAACCAACTTCAATAGCGTTATCCTTCCAGTATGCAATTGAGGAACTCTTTCCCGTACCTTTCCAGCTTCATCTCGCCGATGCCCTTGACCTCCAGCATTTCGTCAAGTGTCTTGGGCTGCACTGCGCACATATCTTTGAGGGTGGCATCGGAAAAGACCACGTAGGGAGGAACGTGCTCCCGGGTGGCGATTTCTTTGCGCAGGCGGCGCAGCTTGTCGAAGAGGCCGGAGTCGGCGGGCGTTTTTTCCGGCTCTGGCTTGGGCACGGCCTGAAAGACTTTTTCCTGTCCCTTGAGCACGGGATAGGCGGCGGGCTTCAGGGTCAGCACAGGGAATTTGCTCTCGGTGATGGCCAGATAGTCGGTGGCTACGAACCTTTGGATGAGCAGCTTGATATCTGCCAGCTTCCGTTCTTTCATCAGGCCGAAGGTGGAGAGCTGGTCAAAGCGCAGCTCGTGAACTTTTTTGTCCTGGGAGCCTTTCAGCACCTGGGCCACCAGATTGAGGCCGAAGCGCTCCTTCATGCGGTAGACGCAGGAAAAGACTTTCTGGGCGTCGAGGGTCACATCAATTTTCTCCAGCCCGGCCTTGCAATTCCCGCAGTTGTCGCAGGTCACCTCGCCGCTTCTGTCTCCGAAGTAGCTGATGATGAAATGGCGCAGGCATTCGGGGGTGTGGCAGTAGTCCACCATCTTTTGCAGGCACCCCAGGTTGTGGGCCTTGCGCTCCTCGTTTTCCGTGGAGATGTCGATGAGGTATTTCTGGGTCATGACATCCTGGGGGGAATAGAGCAGGATGCAGCTGCCCGGCTCTCCGTCCCGGCCGGCGCGGCCTGCCTCCTGATAGTAGGCCTCGATGTTCTTGGGCATATTGTAGTGGATGACAAAGCGAACATTGGACTTGTCGATGCCCATGCCAAAGGCATTGGTAGCCACGATGACCTGTACGTTGTCATAGAGGAAATCTTCCTGGGCCTCTGTGCGCTCCCTGTCGGAAAGGCCCGCGTGGTAGCGGCCTACGGCGAATTTCTTCTTGGCCAGATGCTCATAGAGTTTGTCCACCTCTTTGCGGGTGGCGGCGTAGATGACACCTGCTTCATCGCTGTGGGCCTTGAGGTATTTTTCGATGAATTTCTTCTTGTCTTCCCCCCGGCGCACCTCGAAGTACAGGTTGGGGCGGTCAAAGCCTGTTACGTGCACCTGGGGTGAGCGCAGGTGCAGGAGGTTTACGATGTCTTCCTTGACCTCCGGCGTAGCCGTGGCAGTAAAGGCGCTTACCAGGGGACGGCGGGGGAGGCTGGCGATGAAGGGGGCAATCTGCCGGTAACTGGGACGGAAGTCGTGGCCCCACTGGGAAAGGCAGTGGGCCTCGTCCACCGCCACCATGGAGATTTCCTGCTGCTCGATGATATATTGGAAGTAATCAGTATCCAGCCGTTCCGGGGCCACATACACCAGCTTGTACTGCCCCGCCGCAATGGCCTGCAGCCGCTGGGAGGATTCCCTGGCGGTGAGCTGGCTGTTGATGAAAGTAGCAGGCACCCCTTGCTCCTGGAGGGCGTCCACCTGATCCTTCATCAGGGAAATCAGGGGGGAGATGACCAAAGTCACCCCGGGGAAAACCAGAGCCGGCACCTGAAAGCAGATGGACTTGCCAGCTCCCGTGGGCATGATGGCCAGGGTATCTGCTCCCGACAGCAGGCTCTCCACCACCGGCCGCTGGGCTGGCCGGAAGTCCGGGTAGCCATAGTACTTGCGCAGCAGGGACTGGGCTTCGGCTATATATGGATTGTCCATGAAAACACCTATTTCTGTAAATTTGATTCGTAAATTATCAGTATTACCATTTTACCATAGATTGGAGGTGGTGGGGCTGATGACTGCAATGTGGTTAGATTCTGAACAAGTGGCCAAAGAATAGGGCCCTGAGCATGGGGGATGCTCAGGGCCTTGTTTTATCAGTTGCTGCCAGGATTCAGGCTGTAGTGCCGTAACCGTTCATTACAACATCAACCTTGCCGGTGCGGGGGTGGAAGATTAGCCCGTGGATTGCCACGTCTGCAGGTATCAGGGGATTGAGGCGGATGAGCTCCACTGTGTCGATGACGTTCTGTTCCGGGTGGTGGAACTCGTCGGCCCATTCTGTAAGCTCCTTTTTTATCATGTGGATGGCTTCTTTGGATATGCCCCTCTCCAGCATGGTTTTGATAAGCCCCTCGGAGGTGGTGTTGGCCATGCCGCATTCGTGATGGCCGATGACGAAGATTTCCTTCACTCCCAGTTCGTAGATGCAGACCAGCAGGCTCCTGATGGTGCCGTCAAAGACGCCGGTGATGCCGTTGCCTGCGGTCTTGATGACCTTGGCTTCGCCCCGGCCGATGCCCAGGGCTGGTTCCAAAAAATTAACCAGCCTGGTGTCCATACAGGTGATGAGTGCCACCTGCTTCTGGGGCAGCTTGCTCTTCTTCAGATCCTCCAGCGTGTAGTCTGCCGGGGGATGGGCACAGAATTCGGCATTGGCATCAAGCATATCCTGAAGTTTGGACACAATGCATTCCTCCTTATTCGCTCCCATGTTTGGGCAATTTTGATATCGTGTTTTGGGTGGCATAACGCTGATTATATGTTGAACCTATTCTGCATGAATGCAGAGGTTTCCTTTCATTAAGTGAAAAGTTGTGAAAAAACATAGCCTCCCCGGATAGGGGAGGCTGCTATCAGTGGCCCAGGGTCATCTCAACTTTCTGAACTGCCGCTGCCTTTTCCCGCATGGCGGCGGAGGTGAGGCGTTGCCAGATGTGGTGGACTTTTTCTGTGTATTCTTTTGGAGAAATGTGGTTTTCTTTCTGTTTTTCTATGTAAGTCTTGATGGTGCTGCGGAACTGCTCATTCAGCTGCACCTGCCTGAGGGACAGCAGCACTTGCAGGTTGCTGTCCACCAGATAGAGATGCAGGGTCTTGTCCTGCAGGATCTCTTCTGTGGGCCATTCCTCCGGCTTCAACAGCGGGAGCCCCAAGGGGGCGTCTCCCCAGCCTTCCTTGAAGATGCCGTCTATCTGGTACAGGAAGAACAGCACACCGTCCTCTTCATAAAGGGCCAGCTCCATCTTCCCTGTGCGGAAAGCCTCCCAGGCAATGACGTCCGTGCGGGAGAGCTTCAGGATAAACATGAGCCCGTTCACATCGGCCTGGAAAAGACCCCCGTCCCCCTGCTCTCTGATGGGCAGGGGGAATTTTTGTCCCACTTCGAAATTCGTATAGTCCATAAGACACCTTCCTAAGTTTATTCTTCGCTGCACCGTCTTACGGCGCTGGCGATACCTTCCATGTAGAGGGGGATGTTGTCCCTCAGCTTGTCCAGGGTTCCCGGATGGGGAGCGGCTATGTACTTGAACCCGTTGTGCTCGTAGATGTTGAAGTAGTAGCCGTAGGACTTGCGGTGGGAGAGCCCCAGCAGCGGCAGCACATTCATGTAGACCCCCTGTCCCAGCATCAGTACTCCTACAGGTTTGAAGGTTTCTATTTCTGCCAGCAGGTGCTGGAAGCAGTTTTCAAGCTCATAGCGGCTGGGTTTTCGGGGCCTGCCGCTGGAGAGGGGCGGGCACTTCAGAAGGTAGGCGCCGTAAAAGCTGTAGCCAAAGCGGGCCAGGTCTTTCAGGGCTGGCTCCAGCATGGGGCCGGCGGGAAAGCAGCGGTCAAATTCCGGCGGGGCATTGCGCTCCTCCGGCGGCAGGAGCGGTGCGGTGTAGTCCACGCAGATGATGACTTTATCCCCTTCGGCGGCTTCATCTATCACCGGAAGCTGGTGTCTTCTTATTTCACAGTTATGGCATGCTCTTATCTTATCCCCTAAGGTCACTAAGAATCCCTCCCCTGATGTACTGACTTTAGTATAGCATTTTCAGCGCTACAAGGCTAATAAGAAGGAACTTTGGCAGAGGCAAAGAATTAAGAATATGGTAAAGACGGATTCACAGAAAGGCAGATGGGGTGCGTGACAGCAGAGGAAGCAAAGATCTTACTGACGGGGCAGGGGCTGAGGCCGGGACTTTTGCGTGAGGCGGAATCTTTCAGGGAGAAATATCCCTGGCAGGGTACGCGGAAGGCAGCAGTGCCCCGCTATCCTTATTTTGGCAAAGAGATTTTGGAGCAGGCTCTGGCAGCGTTGCTGGCTGGGGCGAACCTGCTGCTGGTGGGGCCAAAGGCGGCAGGGAAGAATATATTGGCAGAGAGTCTGGCCCTGCTTCTGGGGCGGCCTGCCTGGAATGTTTCCTTTCACATTGATGTGGACGCTTCCTACCTTATTGGCATGGATACCTTCAAGGGAGGAGAGGTGCAGTTCCGCCCCGGGCCGGTGCATGAGTGTGCTTCTTTAGGAGGCGTGTGCATCCTGGATGAAATCAATATGGCCCGCAATGAGGCCATGGCGGTGCTTCACTCTCTGCTGGACCATCGGCCGCTGCTGGAAGTGCCAGGGTATGAGCAGCTGCAGCTGCACCCGGCAGCCAGGTTCATTGCCACTATGAACTACGGGTACGCGGGGACGCGGGAACTCAATGAGGCGCTTTTGTCCCGCTTTGTGGTGCTGCATTTGCCGGTGCCGGGGGAGGAAGAACTCATGGCGCTATTCTCCTATGAGTTCCCTGAACTGCGTCAGGAGGCAGGGCAGATGCTGGCGGCGCTTTTCATGGATATCCGCAAGAAGTATGAGGAAAAGGAAATCTCAGGCCGGGCGCTGGATTTGCGAGGGCTGCTGGAATCTGTGCGGCTTATCCGCTTGGGCTTAACTGTTAAGGAAGCGCTGGCCATGGGACTGGTGAACAAGTGTTTCGATGTGCAGGAGAGGACGCTGGTGGAGGATCTTCTGGCCTTGTGGGTGCCGGAGGCGTGGGGGCAAAGGGAGTTTTTCTCATGCTAAGGCGTTCGATTCGTCATAAACGGGCCCTCAATATGGTCTGGTCGGCGGCGGGCAGTTATGGCTTTCGGCCGGAGTTCCTGGCCTTTCAGCAGAGCGGGGAGCCTGACCTTTATCTCAACTCTATTGTGGGCTTTGTGCACAGGCATTATGAGGTGGAAAGGCTCTCTGGTTATTTTCGTGAATTGAATCATTCCCTGCTGGGTGAACTTTTCACAGAGCTTTTCTGGCTGGGGCTGGAGGAGGCGGCCTTTCAAAGGGAACAGCCTCACCGCCCTGTGCTGAAAGATTTGCGCCGCCGTCATGCGGAGACTTTTCTGGCAGAGGACACTGACCTTGCCATGCAGCAGCTGATGATGCGGCAGGAGCTGGCCCATACCCTGAAGTGCATCCGCTGCCGGGAAATCCTGGGGGAGAAGGTGCGGATACTGAATCCCTGGGACAAGCGGCTTTACGAGGCATTGCGGTTTACGGGAGAAATGGATACCGGGGCAGTCATCTCCGCCATGGAGGGCATCATTGAAAGGTTCTTCCGCTTCCATTGGGAAAGCCCTGGCAGGCGGGTGCTGCATTTCGGACTGAATCCCAGGCTGCGGGCCTTGCTGGGGAAAGTCCTGCCCCACACCCACCAATGGGGTCAGGGGAACGGCTCCTTCATGGAGCTGGCGGGAGCAGAAGCAGAACCAAGGAAAATCCCCCTGCCGGGGCTGCAGGGCCATAGGCTGGGGGATGAGGAACTGACAGAGCGTTTTGGTGCGCCCCTCTGGGGCAGGGAAAGGCAGAGGGAGCTGGAGGCTTTATACTGCCGCGGCCCCCATGCCAGAGTCAGGCTTTGGCTCACGGCAGAGCGTGGGCAGCTGCGGCAGGAGAATCTGGACTTCTTGGCAAAGCAGCAGGCAAGATATCGCACGGAACTGAGGGACCTTGCCCACCGTCTGAAAAACAGCCTGCTGGTACACCGCCAGCCTATGGAGCTGCCGTCAAGAAGAGGCAGGCTTTCTCCGGGCCGTATTTGGCGGGGGCTTTACCTGCGGGATGAGCGGGTGTTCTCTGCCATGGAGCCTGCCCATTATGGAGAATTTTCCCTGCTGCTCCTGCTGGATGCCTCAGCCTCCAGAGAAAGCCGTCAGGCCGTCATTGCCAGCCAGGCCTGCCTCATTGCCGAAGCCATGGGACAGGCGGGGATTCCCCTTGGGGCGGCTTCTTTTTTCAGCGAAGGAGGCTGCACGGTGCTCAGGCAGTTGAAGACTTTTACGGAGACTTCAGCGGAAGGGATATTTTCCTACGAGGCAAGGGGCTGGAACCGGGACGGGCTGGCCCTGAGGGCCGTACCGGAACTGTTTCACGGGGCCAGGGGGCGGAAAATCCTCCTGATTCTCACCGACGCCAATCCCAGCGACGAGGCAGGGCTTCCTGCCCATGGTCTTGGTCCTGCTCATATTTATGGCGGGCAGGAGGCCATGGAGGATACCGCGAATTCAGTCAAGGAACTGAGGAAGCAGGGCATCAAGGTGCTGGCCTTGGTCAACAGCGTCTTTGCAGAGGAAATTGCCGAGGACTTTGCCAGGAAGATTTATGGGGAGAACTATATAAGGCTGCAGGATTTGTCCCAACTGGCGCAGAAGGTCGGGGATCTGCTGGCGGCTGAGATTGAAGAATATTGACACGGCACATAAGTTTGGTATATTGATATGAGAGTTGTTCAGCGGTTCATAGTTTGTAAGGGGGAGCGAAAATGAGATATTTGATCATCGGTGCAGGCGGTACTGGCGGTGCTCTGGCAGGATTTTTGGCGCGGGCAGGGCAGGAGGTCGCTCTGATTGCCCAGGGCAGCCATTTGGCAGCTATACAGAAGGAGGGCCTCACTGTAGATTTGCCTGAGGAGAGCTTCACGGTGAAAGTCCCCGCCTATGATATGCCTGGCTACCTGCAGGCAGGCGCTGAGACCCCGGATATTGTCTTTGTCTGCCTCAAGGGCTATTCCATGTCAGAGGCTGCGCCCTTCCTGCAGCAGGCGGCAGGAAGCCATACCCTCATCATCCCCATCCTGAATATCTACGGCACCGGCGGCAGGCTGCAGGAGGAGCTGCCGGAGAAAATCGTCACTGACGGCTGCATCTACATCTTCAGCCAGAAGGGGGAGCCGGGCCATATCAAGATGGGGGGCAATCTCTTCCGGGTGGTCTACGGCCTGCGCCGGGGCACATCTGAGTCGGTTTCACAGCTGGCAGAACCTGTTCTGGACAAGCTCACTGCAGAGCTGACGGAGGCGGGGGCTAAGGCTGCCCACTCCCACCAGATAGAGGCTGACTGCTTCCGCAAATTCACCCTCATTTCCCCTATGGCTTCTTTGGGAGCCGCCTACGGCACAAGAGGCGCCGACCTGCATGAGGGCGGCGCCTATCGGGAGAAATTCATCGCCTTGGTGAAAGAGCTCATGGCCATTGCCAAGGCGCAGGATATCAAACTGCCTGAGGATATGCTGGCAATAAACCTGAAGCTGGTGGATGATATGGTTGACGAAGCCACTTCCTCCATGCAGAGGGACGTAGAAGCAGGCAGGCCATCGGAAGTGGAGGGGCTTGCCTATGAGGTGGTCAGAATGGCCGCCAGAGCCGGTGTGAAAGTGCCGGTTTATGAAGAGATTGAGAAAGTGCTCCGGGACAAGGGGCTTTGATTTTCCGAAGGATGTGTGGCATGAATTTTCACCGTATGCGCTACCTGGGGGCCTTGTTTGTCACTTTCGTGGTCAGCCAGTCTGTTTTGCGCCTGGTCTTGTTTTTGAGCAGTTTTGACAGTGTTTCCCTAAGGGTGGGGGAGGTGGCAAAGACCTTCGCCCTGGGGCTGGGCTATGATGCCTGCTCAGCGCTCTTTTTTGTGCTGCCGCCAGCACTATTGCTGCTCATCCTGCCCACTTCCTGGCTGAACAGGAAATGGGGGCGGGGGCTGGTGCTGGGGGCGGGATTCCTGATGAATTTCCTGCTGGCCTTTTCCTCTGCTTCCCTGTTTTTCTTTTGGCAGGAATTTCACACGAATTTCAACTTCATTGCGGTGGATTACCTCATCTACACCACGGAAATGCTGGGCAACATAGTTGAAGCCTATCCCGTGGGGGTGATTATCCCGGTTCTCCTGCTGGCAGCGGGAGGGCTGGCCTGGTGGCAGGCCAAATACCTGCAGCCGCCCTTTCGGCAGAAGGAGCCCCGGCGGCTGGCGCTGGAAGGGCTGCTCATCCTGCTCATTCTGACTCTGGTCACTACGAACACCAGGGATGACTGGCGGGAAAAGGTCAGCCCAAACCAGTACAATATCGAATTATCCGGCAATGGGCCTTATGGTTTTGTGCACGCCTTTTTTGCCAATGAGCTGGACTATCATCAATTCTATCCCGAAGAAGACCGCAGCCTGACGCTTTTTCGCCTGCGGCAGCTGCTGGCGGCCCCCAATGCCTCTTATGTAGAAGATGATGGCATAAGGCGCCGGGTGGAAAATGACAACGGACTTAGTATGAAAAAGCCCCATATCGTCTTCATTACCGTGGAGAGCCTGAGCTCTGATTACTGCGGGGCCTTTGGCGGTGCAAAGTCCTATACCCCCCATCTGGATGAGCTGGCGGGGGAGTCCTTTATCTTTACCCGCATGTACGCCACAGGTACCCGTACCGTGCGGGGGCTGGAGGCCCTCAGCCTTTCGGTTCCCCCCACGCCGGGGCAATCCATCCTGAGGCGGCCGGGGACGGAAAATCTCTCCACCCTGGGGGAGGCCCTGCGCCAGAACGGCTATGCCAGGGACTTTGTCTACGGCGGCTATGGCTATTTTGACAATATGAATGGCTTTTTTTCCGGCAATGGCTACACCATCCGGGACAGGGTGGATATACCACAGGAAGAGGTTATACAGGAAACCGCCTGGGGGGTGGCAGATGAAGTGCTTTTCACTCAGGTGATGAAGGCGCTGGACGAGCACGAGGCCAAGGGGGAACGGGCGCTGGAAATGGTCATGACCACCACCAATCACAGCCCTTACACCTTCCCGGAGGGGCGTGTGGATGCCCCGCAGGGGGTGCGGGAATCTGCCGTCCTCTATACGGACTGGGCCATCTGGGATTTCCTCCAGCGGGCCAGGGAGATGGCCTGGTTTGACCATACGGTTTTCGTAATCGTGGCCGACCATCAGTCCCGGGCCGCCGGCAAGGCAGAGCTTCCCATCAGCCGTTACCACATACCCTGCCTTATCTACGCTCCCGGTCTGATAGAGCCGGAGCAGACAGACCGACTTATCAGCCAGATGGACCTGGCGCCTACCCTGCTGGGGATGCTGGGGCTTTCCTATGAAGCCTCCTTTATGGGCCGTGATATCTTCCAAAGCCCGGAGTCAGGGGACAGGGCCTTCATCAGCACCTATCAGAGCATGGGCTATGTGAAGGGGGACAAGCTGATTATCCTGAAGCCGGGGAAGCATTCGGAAACCTACGGGATAGAGGATTTTGAGCAAAGCCGCTACCGCACCCTGCCCCGGGATGAGGCGCTGGAACAGGAAGCCATCACCTGGTATCAGGGCGCCAGCGATTTATTTGCAGGGGGCAAGCTGAAAGGGGGGAAATAAGTGAAGCCGGCGCCAGGAGCAAAGCGGGAAATATTTGTCTCGATCTGACGTGTGATGGCATTGCCATCAGAGGAAAATACCCGCAGTTCATGACGTGGCTTGGCTCCGCCTTCCAGCAGGGCATCCACATAGAGGAAGCTGCGCCCGTCCGACAGGCTTACCAGGATGGGGCGAATATCCTTGGCAGGCTTATCCTGATAGTGCAGAGGACCAAAGTTCAGATAGGGGCCGGAATCCGTTTGGTAAATGCCGACGGCGGCCC
>ODAI014660621.1_pt1 | contig 11982 bp, 9 predicted proteins | sample 1539321 | NCBI WGS metagenome assembly ODAI01 (sample SAMN02144231, study PRJEB22623) | gut metagenome | biome: sheep rumen | host: Ovis aries | place: New Zealand
CTGGAGCAGCGCTACGCGGAGCTGAAAAGCTGTCTTTTGATGAAAGAAAAATACGAGAAGAGCAGATATGGCCTATAGTCTGGAGAACAAGCTTGTCATTGGCGTGTCGTCCAGAGCGCTCTTTGATATGAGTAAGGAGAACGCCATTTTTGAGGCGGAAGGGGCGAAAAGCTTTGTGGCCTATGAACGGGAGCACGAGGATGATATCCTGCTTCCCGGGCCGGGCTTTCCTCTGGTCAGATCACTGCTGCAGCTAAATGACCTCCCCGGAGGGCATACCGGCGTGGAGGTGATCGTGATGTCCAGAAACAGTCCCGATTCCAGCCTCCGGGTCTTTAATGCGATCGAGCATTACGGCCTTTCCATTGCCAGGGCTGTTCTGGTCAGCGGGGCGCAGCTGGCTCCCTATCTCAGTGCTTTCCGGACAGATCTTTTTCTCTCCGCCTATGAGGATGATGTGCAGTCTGCCGTGAATTCCGGCATTGCCGCCGGGATCATCTTCGGCAGCGGTCTTACCGAGGGGGAGACTTATAGTAATGAAAAGGGGTCTTTTCGCCAGATCCGCATCGCCTTTGACGGGGATGCCGTGCTGTTTGCCAACGATTCCGAGAAGGTCTATCAGGAGGGAGGGCTGGAGGCTTTCGAGCAGAATGAAAAGCAGAATGCCAGAAATCCGCTTTCCGCGGGTCCGTTCGCAAAATTCCTGAAGACGATCTCGGAGCTGCAGAATGAGTATTCAGAGGAAGAGTCTCCCATAAGGACAGCCTTGGTCACCTCCCGGAGCGCGCCGGCCCATGAAAGGGTGATCCGCACGCTGAGGGCCTGGGATGTAAGAATAGACGAAGCCTTTTTTCTGGGCGGGATCCCCAAAAAAGAGGTGCTGAAGGCTTTTCGGGCGGATATTTTCTTTGATGATCAGGATGTGCATACGAATCCTGCCGCCGGGGGGGTGCCAAGCGCCAGAGTGCCCTGGGTGGAGGCAAAGAAGGAGGCGTGAAAAAAGCAGTGAGCATGTTTTTCCGGTGAGCCAACAGGTACCCGTCAGATGTGGTGAAGACACGGAGACAGAAAAGAGCAGAACAATTACATCATGGGAGGGATTTGAAGCATTCCCGGGCGCGCTGATCCGCTGGTACCAGGAGAACAGAAGAACTCTCCCCTGGAGAGAGGATCCTTCCCCGTATCATGTGCTGGTCAGCGAGATCATGCTCCAGCAGACCAGAGTGGAGGCGGTAAAGGGCTATTATCAGCGGTTTCTTGCCGAGTTTCCGGATATCTGGAGTCTGGCAGGGGCCGATCAGGACAGGCTGCTGAAGGTCTGGGAAGGCCTTGGCTATTATTCCCGGGTCAGGAACCTGCAGAAGGCGGCCTGTGATGTCTGCTTCCGATTCCGGGGAGAGATCCCGTCGTCCTATGAAGAGCTGCTGAGGCTTCCGGGAGTCGGACCCTATACCGCCGGCGCTGTGGCTTCCATCGCCTTCGGCCAGCCGGAGCCTGCGGTGGACGGAAATGTGTACAGGGTGCTTTCCAGACTTCGGGCGGATGAACGGCGGATCGACCTGCCGGACACGGTGCGCATGATCCGCAGGGAGGTGAAGGAGATCCTTCCGGCCGATTCCCCCGGCAGCTTTAACCAGGGGCTGATGGAGCTGGGGGCTTTGGTCTGCCTTCCCAGGGGAGCTCCGCTCTGCGAAGTGTGTCCCATCGCTTTTTGCTGCAGGGCAAAAATGCAGGGAACCCAGGCGGATTATCCGAAAAAGGGCATGAAAAAGACCGTTCGCATCGATGAGAAAACGGTGCTCTTAATCAGGACGGGGGAGCTTTTCGCCCTCCGGAAAAGACCGGGAAAGGGGCTTCTCGCCGGGATGTATGAGTTTCCGACGCTGGAGGGCAAAAGGAAACGGAAGGAGGTTCTGAACTGGTTAAAGGAGCTCGGCCTTAAGGCGTTAAGAATAAAAAAGCTGCCGTTAAAAACACATGAGTTCACGGGCAGGCAGTGGCGGATGAGCGGCTATTATGTGCTGGCCGAGGAAATGGAAGAAAACACGCTGCGGGGCGAAGGAACTGATTTTCTTTTTCTGGAGCTCGAAAGGACCCGGGGAGAATATCCGATCCCCAGCGCCTATGCCGCTTATGCGGAGTATCTGGGGCTGCAGATCGGATATGATAAATGGAAGGAGGACACAAATTGAAGCTTTTGACCTTTGCGATACCCTGTTATAATTCTGCGGAATATATGGATAAGGCCATCCGGTCGATCCTCCCGGGCGGAGAGGATGTGGAGATCCTGATCGTGGACGACGGTTCCACGGACAGGACGGCGGAGATCGCCGATGCTTATGAGAAGGAATATCCCGGGATCTGCCGCGCGATCCATAAGGAAAACGGCGGTCATGGCTCTGCGATCAATGCGGGGATCAGCGAGGCCAGAGGGATCTATTTTAAGGTGGTGGACAGTGATGACTGGGTCTCCGGCAGAGCCTATGCAAAGATCCTCCAGACCCTGAAGCGGCTGGTGAGCGAGGGCACGATGCCGGATATGCTGGTGGCCAACTATGTGTACGAAAAGCAGGGAGAGGGCAGAAAGGTCATGCGCTGCAGCTTCCTGCCGGAAAACCGCATCATAAACTGGCAGGACATGGGACCCCTGCTTCCCTGGCAGTATATTCTGATGCATTCCCTGATCTACCGCACGGAAATGCTCAGGGCCTCAGGCTTTAAGCTGCTTGAGCATACCTTCTATGTGGATAACATTTTTGCCTTCGAGCCGCTTCCCGATGTGAAGACGCTGTATTACCTGAATGTGAATTTTTACCGCTATTTTATCGGCAGGGCGGATCAGTCCGTCAATGAAAAGGTCATGCTCACCCGCTACGACCAGCAGCTGAGGGTGAATAAGCGGATGGTGGACTATCTCTGTGAGAATAAGAAGCGGATCAAGAAAAAGAGCAAAAAGCTCTGGAATTACATGGTGCACTATCTGATCATCGTCACGGCGATCTCCGCCACGATCGCCGTTTTCTCCGGCACGCAGGAGGATCTGAAAAAAAGAGAGAAATTCTGGGCATATGTGCGGGAGCAGGACAGGGAGGTCTTTTTAAAGCTGCGCTACAGCATTGTGGGGGCCTTTATGAACCTGCCGGGGAAAACCGGCAGAATGGTGAGCTTTTCCGGCTATAAGGTCACGCAGAAGCTGTTTAAATTCAACTGACGGGGCGGGAAGGAATGCGGGCGCCGGAGGAGAAGAGCAAGGACGCCCCCTCTTTGCGGGATCCGGGTCCTGCGGCTGAGGGCTTCCTGCAGCGGGCATTTGGCGAAAACAGGGCGAAGATCATCGGTTTCTTCGCCTTTCTGCTTGTCTGCGGAGCGCTGGGCGCCATTTTCGGGGTCAGGTATGAGGGCAACGACGACGCGTTTATCAATCTGCTCGCCGTCGGCGCCTTTGGCCCGCAGAGCCAGTACCTGGTGCACATGAATACCGCATACGGTTTTCTGCTGAAGGGGCTTTTTGCGCTTTTCCCGTCGGTGAACTGGTATCTTCTGATCATGCTCCTTGCCAATCTGGCCGGGGTCTTCATCCTCGCCGATCTGGCCGCGGAGAAGCTTTCGCGTTTTTTCTTTTCCGCGGAAAAACCGGGAAGGCTTCTCTATTTTACCGTTCTGATCAGTGTTTCCCTCTGTCTTTTGCAGGATTATCTGTTTTTCCCGCAATACACGAAATCCGGCATGCTCTGTTCTGCGGCAGGACTGCTCCTGCTGCTTTCGTATCTTTTTCCGGAGCCGGCATGGGGATCGTCAGCTGCCCGGCCTGCTGTGAATGACCGCATGCCGCTTGCAGGTTTGTGCCCGCCTTCCGGGAAAAAGGAGGGCAGGGATACCTCTGGCTGCGCGCAGCCGGCCTCCGGGAAACGCAAAACCCTTGTTGCGGGCACCCTGTTTAGCGCGCTCGGTCTTTGCTTCCGGTTAAAATGCTTCCTTTTTCTCCTGCCCTTTTTCGGCCTTGGCCTGCTTTTCGGTCTGGCAGGGAGGAAGGACTTTTCCGGAGAGGATCCGGAAGGGCAGCCGTCCGGAACCGGGGGCAGTTATCAGCCGGCGCCGGCAGTAAAGTCCGAAGAAAATCCGGAAAAGCAGCCCCCCGAAACCGCCGGCAGGCTTAAGCCGGCGCTGTCTGCAAAGCCCGGGGCAAAGCTGACAGGAAGGCTTGCAGCTCTGGGGAAAGCCCTTGTCCTGCCGGCCCTGCTCCTTATCCTGCTGACCCTGTTCGACCATTACGCTTATGCTTCCGATCCGGCGTGGGCCGCCTTCCGGCGCTTCAATACGCTGCGGGAGGATGTGATGGATTACAACAGCTTAAGCTTCGAAGCCCATGAGGAGGCTTACCGGCAGGCCGGGATCACGCCGGAGGAGCTTGTCCTGCTCAGCTCCTGGAATTATGGGGACACAGAGCGTTTCACCGCGGACCGGCTTTCCGTGATCAAAGACATCCTCTATGCGGATAATGCCCATGGGCTCAGCTTCGGGCCCTGGGTATTTCGCGTGATCCCCGGGGATCTGGCGGATAAGCTCAGCACGAATGCGCCGGCCGTCCTTACCGCGCTCGGGCTGCTTGTCCTGATCGTCTTTGGAAGAGGGAGGACAAGGCTTTTTGCCGCGGGAGCAGCGTTCATCCTGCTGGGAGAGGTCTGGTATCTGAGCTGCATGGGGAGAGTGGAATGGAGGGCAGAGATCGGCGCCTGGCTGGGCGCCCTGTTTTTCAGCATATGGGCATCAGACCGTCCCACAGGGGAAGGGAAAGGGGAAAAGTCTGCTTCCCGGGCAGGATATCTGGTGATATCGCTTTTCTTCCTTGCCGGATCGTGGTCGATGGCGAGACTCAAGCTCACGGCGGATTCATCTGTCATTCCGAAAACTACACAGAGCTTCTTTGCGCAGAAGCCTTCCGGCCGGTTTTGCCTGGGAGGCTCCTCGGCGTTTCTGATGGATGCTTATCCGGAAACAGACCCCTTCCGCATTACCGGGGACTGCGCCGGTTATTTTCGGGAGTTCTGTTTTCTCGGCGGATGGATGATCCCCTCGCCTTCAGCCCTGTATTATGCCGGCGAGGCCGGGTTTTCCAATCCGATGAAGGCCCTGCTCGAGGAGGGCGTGCTGTTTGCGGGGATGGAGGAGGAGGCACAGGAGCTGGCCGCTTATTTCCGGGCGGTGTACGGCATTGAAATCTCTTACGCGCCCGCAGGTGAAGCCGGCGGGATCGCGTTGTGGAGCTTTTCATTGCAGTTTTGACCCGCTTATGATAGAATTTTCTCCGTGTGATTTTTGGGAGTTAAGGAGGCGGCTGTTTGCGCCGAAGCCCAAACAGCCTTCGATCGCATCGAGCCTTGCACAAAGTGCTTCGGAATGAGGATGAATATGTACAGCCTGGAAGAAGTGAAGAAAACGGATCCTGAGATTGCTTCTGCCATCGAGCGGGAATTTGAACGGCAGAACAGCCATATCGAGCTGATCGCTTCGGAAAACTGGGTTTCCCATGCGGTGATGGCCGCGATGGGGAGTCCACTGACGAATAAATACGCAGAGGGTTATCCCGGCAAACGCTATTACGGCGGCTGTGAGATCGTGGATGAGGGGGAGGAGCTGGCGATCGCCAGGGCGAAGGAGCTTTTCCACTGCAGCTATGCGAATGTACAGCCTCACTCGGGCGCCCAGGCCAATTTTGCCGTGCAGTTTGCCATATGCGAGCCCGGGGACACGATCATGGGCATGAGCCTGGATCACGGCGGCCATCTCACCCATGGCTCCCCCGTAAATGTAAGCGGGAAATACTTTAAGATCGTTCCCTATGGCGTGGATGAAAACGGCTTTATCGATTATGATGCGATGAGGAAAAAGGCGTTAGCGTGCAGGCCGAAAATGATCATCGCAGGCGCCTCCGCCTATTGCAGGACCATTGATTTCGCAAAGTTCAGAGAGGTGGCGGACGAGGTGGGCGCCGTTCTTATGGTAGATATGGCCCATATCGCCGGGCTGGTGGCGGCTGGACTGCATCCGAGCCCGATGCCCTATGCCGATGTGGTCACGACCACCACGCATAAAACCTTAAGGGGCCCCAGAGGAGGGCTCATCCTGGCGGATGAAAAGGCAGAGGAAAGATTTCATTTTAATAAGGGAATCTTCCCGGGAACCCAGGGGGGACCGCTGATGCATGTGATCGCCGCGAAGGCAGTCTGCTTTAAGGAAGCGCTGGAGCCTTCCTTTAAGGTCTATCAGCAGGGGATTCTGGACAATGCCCAGGCGCTTTGCAGGGGTCTTCAGGAGAGAGGCGTCAGGATCGTTTCCGGCGGCACGGACAATCATCTGATGCTGGTGGATCTGACGAATTACGGACTGACCGGGAAAGGCATCGAGAAGCTTCTGGATAAGGCCAATATTACGGCAAACAAGAATACGATCCCCAATGATCCGCAGAAGCCGTTTGTGACCAGCGGGATCCGGCTCGGGACCCCTGCGGTGACATCCAGAGGCTTAAAGCCTGAGGATCTGGACAGGGTGGCCGAAGCCATTTCCCTGGTGGTAAAGGGCGGAGAGGAAAAAATTCCGGACGCAAAGGCGATCGTGAAATCGCTTACGGATAAATATCCGCTGCAGTAGAAAATCATCGTGAGGTACTTGACGCAGCTCCGATACAGTTCGCTGTACAGCAGTATTCGGAGAGATGAAGGCAGGTTAAGGAAAAATGAGTTTGGTGGAAGACGACAGGATAAAGGTTCCCCAGCCGAAACCGGCGTTTGAAAAGGCAGCCCTCAATCCCGAAGCCCGGGTGGACAGGGTGATCGGCGTGGTGTCAGGCAAGGGGGGCGTGGGAAAGAGCTTTGTCTGCTCGATGCTGGCCGTGGAGGCCTGCAGGCAGGGGAAAAGGACGGCCATTCTGGACGGGGATGTGACAGGTCCCTCCATTCCCAGGGCCTTTGGCCTTTCGGGATTTATCGAAGCCAGGGGCGAGATCATTCTTCCGAAAATAACGAAAACGGGCATCCAGGTGGTCAGCACGAATTTTTTCCTGGAGGACGAAACAGAGCCCGTGATCTGGCGCGGTCCCGTGCTGGCGGGCACCTTAAAGCAGTTCTGGAGCGAGACCTTCTGGGATAAGGTGGAGGTGATGTTCGTGGACATGCCTCCCGGAACCGGCGATGTCCCGCTGACCGCTTTTCAGTCGCTGCCCCTGGACGGGATCATTATCGTGACCACCCCCCAGGAGCTCGTGAGCATGATCGTCAAAAAGGCGATGAATATGGCGATGGAGATGGATATCCCGGTGCTGGGGATCGTGGAAAACATGGCTTCCTTTGTCTGTCCGGACTGCGGGAAGACGGTTTACCCCTTCGGAAAGAGCAGGGTGGGCGAGCTGGCGGAGGCCTTTGGCGTACAGTACGCGGTAAGCCTTCCGATGGATCCGAAGGTGGCGGGATATGCGGATGAAGGGCGGATTGAGGAGTATTCCTCGAAAGTGCTTGCAGAAATGGCAGGAGAGCTGACAAGATGATCAGAATAGCGATTTTCGGATACGGTAATATCGGAAACGGCGTGGCCAGGGTGATAGAGGAAAACGGCGAGATACTGAAGCGCCGCATCGGGGAAGGCCTTGAGGTAAGCTATGTGCTGGATGTCCGGGATTTCCCCGGGGACTTCATGGAAAAAAAGGTGGTCCACGATGTGGACACCATCATCAATGACCCGGAGATCCGTGTCGTCTGCGAGACGATAGGGGGCCTTCATCCGGCCTATGAATTTACGAAAAAGGCTCTGGAGGCGGGCAAGAGCGTCTGCACCTCCAATAAGGAGCTGGTGGCGAACAAGGGACCGGAGCTGCTTTCCATCGCGAGAGAGCACAGCTGCAACTATCTGTTCGAGGCAAGCGTGGGCGGGGGCATCCCGATCATTCGGCCGATGATCTCTTCACTGGTTCCCGAGGAGATCACGGAGATCATGGGGATCCTGAACGGCACAACGAATTACATGCTGACGAAGATGGCCCAGGACGGGATGAGCTATGAGGAGGTTTTAAAGCAGGCACAGGAGCTGGGTTATGCGGAGCGCAATCCCGAAGCTGATGTGGAGGGAAAGGACGCGGCGAGAAAGATCGCGATCCTGGCTTCGCTGATGGTGGGCAGGACCTACCCTTATGAGCAGGTGGAAAGACACGGGATCACCGGGATCACCGGAGAGGATTTCCTCTACGCCAAAAAGCTGGGAATGCGGATCAAGCTGATCGGGCTCGCCAGGATCGATGAGGAGAAAAGGCTTAGCGCGCTGGTGGAGCCCTGCATGCTGCCCAAGACCCATCCGCTTTCCCCGGTAAGGGATGTGTTCAACGCGATCCATGTGACGGGAAACCTGCTGGGGCCTACGATGTTTTACGGCGCGGGCGCCGGAAAGCTGCCCACCGCCAGCGCGGTGGTGTCCGATGTGGTGGAAGCGGTCCGGAACGGCAAGCATAATATCCCCACGCTCTGGGAGAACGGGGAGGCAGTGACAGGGGATCCTCTGGCGCTGAAGGCCTCCTTCTTCTTCAGGATCCCCGAGCAGGAGCTGAACAAAACAAAACAAGTGTTTTCAAATACGACCATCAGCGTAACGGATGGGGTATTGACCGGAGAAGTCGGTATAGTCACAGGAAAAATATCACAGCTGGAATTTAATCAGTGCCTTGAGAAACTGCCGGTTTCCGCCTGGCTGAGGGTTGAAGGGATTGACTGATTAAGTCGATAGTAAAAGCGGAAGAGATATCTGATGAGGTCAAGGTGAGAAAAGTAGTCAAATTCGGGGGAAGCTCCCTTGCGGAGGCATCCCAGTTTAAAAAAACAGGCGATATAGTAAGGAGTGATCCTGAAAGAAGATATGTGGTCCCCTCCGCGCCGGGCAAGCGTTTTCCGAAGGACAGTAAGGTCACGGACATGCTTTATGCGGCCTATGCGCTGGCCCTGGAGGGAAAGAGCTTCAAAAAGCAGCTGCAGGAGATCAGGGACCGCTATGAGGAGATCATTTCGGGGCTCGGGCTGTTGCTGTCCCTCGAGAATGAGTTCAAGCGGATCGCGGAGAATTTTAAGGCGCATGCAGGCCGGGCTTATGCCGCTTCCCGGGGGGAATATCTGAACGGGATCATCATGTCCCATTATCTGAAGTTTGATTTTGTGGATGCGGCCGAGGTTGTGCGCTTCGATGAAAACGGCGTCTTTGACCATGAGGGGACAAATGCGCTGATGTCCGAGGTGCTTGCCAGGCACGAGCATGCGGTGATCCCCGGGTTTTACGGGGCTGCTCCCGACGGCTCCATCAGGACCTTTTCCAGAGGCGGCTCCGATATCACCGGCTCCATCGTGGCCAGGGCAGTGAAGGCGGATGTGTACGAGAACTGGACGGATGTGTCCGGCTTCAAGGTGGCGGATCCCAGGATCATCGAGGACCCGGTGGGGATCGAGATGATCACCTATAAGGAATTGAGAGAGCTTTCCTATATGGGGGCCTCGGTGCTTCATGAGGAGTCCATCTTTCCCGTGCGCAGGGAGGGGATCCCGATCAATATCCGCAATACGAATCATCCGGAGGATCCCGGCACCTGGATCGTGGAGAGCACCTGCCAGAAGTCAAAATATATCATCACGGGGATAGCCGGGAAAAAAGGCTTCTGCGCGATGAATATTGAAAAGGATATGATGAATGCCGAGATCGGCTTCGGCAGGAAAGTGCTGCAGGCCTTTGAGGACAACGGGATCTCCTTCGAGCATATGCCCTCCGGCGTGGACACGATGACCATCGTGGTACACCAGGATGAATTCATTCATAAAGAACAGAAGGTGGTGGGCGCCATCCATCGTCTGGCGGATCCGGATGTGATCGATATCGAATCCGATCTCGCGCTGATCGCCGTGGTGGGCAGAGGGATGAAATCTCAGAAGGGAACCTCCGCGCGGATCTTTTCCGCCCTTGCCCATGCGAATGTCAATGTGAAGATGATCGATCAGGGTTCCTCGGAGCTAAATACCATCATCGGCGTAAAGGATGAGGATTTTGAGACTGCCATCCGGGCGATCTACCGGATTTTTGTGGAGACTCAGCTGTAAGGAGAATTCATGGCGGAGAGGGAAGAGAACAGACGCAGGATCGAGCGGCATAAGAGGAGGATGCGGGCCCAGCTGATCAGCTACGGGATACTGGTGCTTCTGCTGGTGCTGGTGGCGGCGGGAGTGACGCTGGGAGTCGGAAAGCTGATGGAGGTCCTCAGTTCTCATGCCGGGGAAAGCCCTGCCGCTGAAGAAGAAGCAGAGCAGGAGGAACCCGTTCCCACCGGAGTCATCAAGCAGCCGGAGCCGGTGGAAGAGGAGCCGGCGCCCGAGGAGGAGAGCAGCGCAAGAGATGATGAGCTGCTTGAGGTGATCAGGGGGATGAGCCTGGAAGACAGAGTGTCCCAGCTCTTTTTCCTGACGCCGGAGCAGCTGACCGGGGTGGACCAGGTGACACAGGCGGGTGACGGGACAAAAGCTGCCCTGGATGCTGCCCCTGTGGGAGGGTTATTGTATCATTCCGCAAACATCACCTCCGAGCAGCAGCTGCAGGATATGCTTTCCGGAACGGTGAATATGTCGAAATACCGTTTGTTTTTTGCCGTGGAGGAGCTGGGCGGAGAGGCCCATAGTGAGGTCAGCAAGGCCGGACTCATGGATATGCGTCCTTCTCCCGCGGAGATCGGCGCTTCAGGGGACACCCAGGCCGCCTATGATGCGGGAACCTCCATCGGCGCGTCTCTGGGCAATCTGGGCTTCAACACGGAATGGGGCCCCTGCGCGGATCTTTCCCTGCTGATCGACGGGAATCTGGTATCGGATATTTCCTATGGGTCTGACCCTGGGGTAGTGTCTGAAATGCTCGCCTCCATGGTCAGGGGCTTAAAGGACGGGAATATCTACAGCTGTCTGAAATACTTCCCGGGGGAGGGCTCTGTTTCGGCGGATCCCGCTCAGGGAATGGCTTCCTCGGAAAGGGGAAGGGAAGAGCTCAGTGCCGGAGAGCTTGCCGTGTACCGCGCAGGGATCGAAGCCGGTGCGGAGATCGTCCTGGTGGGAAATGCCTCTTATCCAAATGTGGTGGGGGACAATACGCCTGCCTGCCTTTCCCCCGTGATCACCTCGGACCTGCTGCGAGGCGAGCTTGGCTATCAGGGCATTGTGATCGCCGGGCCGCTTAACGAGGCGGCTGTGTCCGCGTATTATGCTTCTGCCGAAGCCGCTGTCAAAGCACTGCAGGCCGGGGCAGACATGGTGTTTTGTCCCGAGAATTTTGAAGAGGCAAGGCAGGGCGTGCTGGATGCCATCGGGGAAGGCAAGCTCAGCGAGGACGAGATCAATCAGTGCCTGCTGCGGATCTATCGGGTGAAATATCCGGAATAAAGCCCAGCTTCTCATGCACCTCTTTTAAGGTCTTCTCCGCAATGGCGCGGGCTCTTTCCGCTCCCTTTCTGTAAACGCTTTCCAGATAGGTCCTTTCCTCCAGAAGCCTTGCTGTCTCCTCCCTGATCGGGGTAAGGAGCGCGGAAACCGTATCCCCCACGGCAGTCTTTAACTGTCCGTAGCCCTGGCCCGCAAAGTCCGCCTCTGCTTCGGGAATGGCTTTATCCGTCGCGGCGCAGTAGATCGAGAGCAGATTGGACACGCCGGGCTTATTCTCTCTGTCAAAGCGGATGCTCATCTCGGAGTCCGTCACCGCGCGTTTGAATTTCTTTCTGATCACCTCCGGAGGATCCAGCAGGAAAACACAGCCCTCCGGCTCGGATTTGCTCATCTTATTCTCCGGATTGTTCAAGCCCATGACTCTGGCGCCCAGCTTCGGGATAAAGGGCTCAGGGATCGTAAACACATCGCCGTAGAGCTTGTTGAAGCGAAGGGCGATATCCCGGCAGATCTCCACATGCTGCTTCTGATCCTCGCCCAC
>ODAI011929339.1_pt1 | contig 11981 bp, 10 predicted proteins | sample 1539321 | NCBI WGS metagenome assembly ODAI01 (sample SAMN02144231, study PRJEB22623) | gut metagenome | biome: sheep rumen | host: Ovis aries | place: New Zealand
AAGTCGCTCAAGGCAAAGTTGCTCGACATGATCATCCCCGACAACATCGAATTCAACTACTACACGCTGCTCTCACGCACCAGTTCGATCATGATCCGCCAGAACTCGCTGCTGATGGCCCAGCTCACGAAGCCCGACCTTCTCATCGACATCCAGATGAGCCGTTACGGCAGCTTCGACTACGACAAGTCCGAACAGCTCATCACCGTCGGCCACAACAAAGCCCGCAAAGCCCTCGAGACACTCGAAGCCAGCGCCTGAGTTAGAAGCCAATCTTGTTAAAAGTGTTCTTTCTGACGATGCCCTCCATCTTGTCACGGATATCATCATACATCTTGATGACATCAGCACGGATCGAGGGACGGATGCCATGAATGGTCGATTCCAACATCTCCTGTGTGATTTGTTTATCATTCAGGGCTGCAATCATAGCCGTTTCATTACATATATAAGAAATGTCACTGGCGATGTAGCCTTCTGTCATACCCGCCAACGCTTTACAATCGATATTGTCACAAGGTCTGCCTTTCAGATACATCTCAAACATCTCCATTCTGGCCTCCTCGTCAGGTAGCGGCACAAAAATCTGCCTGTCGATACGACCTGTCCTTAACACAGCTGGATCAATCATATCTGGTCTGTTGCTTGTAGCAATCACAAAAACGCCCCTCTCGCCGCAATTGTTCAGATGCGAAAGAAATTCATTCACTTCTCCCGCCTGGTTCCTGCCCTCATATGTCGTTCTGGCAGGCACAAAGGCATCAAACTCATCGAAACACAAAATAGTCGGCGCGCCCTTCCTTGCCTCATCAAACAGATTGGAAATATTCTCTTCCGTACCGTGAACAAGTGTGGAACCGATACTGCTCATCTTGACCATAATGAAATTGTAACCACACTCTTCTGCAAACTTCTCGGCAAAGAATGTCTTGCCACATCCCGGAGGTCCATAGAGCAACATACCATTTGGCGGCGTCAGCTTATATTTCTCTACCTTGTCCTTGTTCTTCATCAGAAAAAGCACCCTGTCGCTCAGCATCTTCTTCAAGTCGTTCATGCCAGCGATAGCATCAAAGCCCCAGGGTTTTGGCTCGCATTCAACCATTTTCTGATTTTGACACATCTCATCAAGTGCATCTTCATACTCTACCTTCTCTAATTCGACCAGGATTTCTTGGGCAGAGTCATAACGATCTATGACTCTGAACTCCAAACCTTTGCGAATAACAGTCTTCAACTCCTCTGGTATGGCGACCCCACTCAAATCTAATTTTCCACCATTCATCCTTTGTGTCAACACAGCCCTCATCCTATCCAGAAGATTCGGATCATCAGGTACTATAGGATTCCAAGGGACCGTACCAAAGAGCATTTGATAGAACACTGCAGTGGCCGAGAAGATATCCGTTTTCTCATTATACGTATTGAAAGCCACCTCCGCAGGCTTGTATCTGAGATCTAAATCATCGGTATCGAAAGGAGGCCTCTCTGGACTATTCTTAACATAAGACAGATGTCCCAGATCAATAATCTTCACAGCCCCATCATTAGTCAGCAGGATATTCCTTGGTGTGATGTCATTATGTACCAACGGAGGATAATGCGTATGTAGATAATTCAGACCTTCAAGAATCGCCTTATAGATCCTCACAGCCTCTCCGAGGGGCAAGGCACCTTCCCTATTCAACCTGTCTTCCAACAGCTCGCCCGCAATATATTCTGTTAGGATATAACTGCACGCTCCGTAACCTTCTATCTCAACAAACGAAGAAACCTCCACCGAGAGAATGGCATCAGCACGCAGATCCATACTCAGGGTGATACTTGGGATAGTACCATCATATTTGACAGTTCGCTCAGGCATCCTCTCCTTGATAAACAGTTTCAGGAAGAATGACTTCTGGTCCTCATCCTCCACGCGATAGGTCTCGCAGTATCGGTTCTCCTTGATCAGATACTGCACCTCAAGTCCTTCGAATATCTGTTTCGGTTGTAGTATAGGCATTTCCTCAATCAGTTATAGCATTCATGCCACAAAGGTATAAATAATCCCGAATATCACAAAATTCTAGCTTGTTTTTTTGTATAATCCAAAAAAATACCATATCTTTGCGACGTAATAACTAAAACTGCAAAAGCGTATGTTAATAGTTTGGGGCTATTTAATCCTTATCGTCATCGCCGGAAGCCTTCTGATAATTTTCAGATCCTTTCTGCTCAGACTTCTTGCTATCGGAATCTCGCTCTTCTTTATTGCAGTAATCATCACGACTGCACTAGCGATTTTTGGTTATATGGACTATGGTACGGGATGGGCCATCTCAAAATGGGCTTTCTTTATTGGCAGCGCCATTGGAATCATGCAATTCATTCGTTCTCCAGGATCTGTTCTCAGAGATACAAGAGAAATTGTGACAGGTATTGGTGGTGGCGATAATCCTAAAGGTAAAGATGAGCCTAAAGGCGATGATGGTGATGGACATGGCTTCCCTTGTTGTGACAACTGTAGATGGAACCAAGACAGGGGTTCTTACACTGTACGCTGTTTCCAAGACAGCTCTCGAAACAAAGTGGCAAACGAGAAATGTGGCCAATGGCAACATTATTAGCTGGCCATCTATTAATTTAGAATTACAACGAACTCTTAATATTTTATCCCAAATATTTGCATAATTAGAATTTAATCTTTACCTTTGCAGAAATAATAACTAAAAACAACTGATTAAAAACAATGACTGATCTTAAAATATTCTTACAGAGTATTCAGAAGGCCTTGTCTGAGGGCAAACCGCCAAAGAAATCAATAAAGGCCCCTCAAGCTAATGGCAAGACTTTACGCATGACGAAAAAAGACATGGTATTGCAAGCCATTCAAGAAAGAAGTCACGAAATACAGGCTGAGGATCTTCCACAAGTTGAGAAAGAGATGTTGGACTATTTTAAAGAGTTCAAGAACAAAGACTATTTCAATGACATCAAGTCGAAAGACTATTATCGATTATTGGATTTGAGAAAGAAGCCAGAAGCCCGGGTCGTTGTCATAGGCGATATTCATTGTGATTTCAAATCCCTCGCGGCAATTCTCATCAAACTTTCCATATCAGAATATGATTTCTTTGAGAAAGGTTTCTTTGTATTTCTAGGTGACTATCTGGATCGAGGGGGCGCCCTTTTTGAGCCGCTTCTTCTCTTAATGGACCTTCAACGAATTCTAGGCGAAAGAATGATCATGCTAAAAGGCAATCATGAGCTTATAAAGTATGATGAAGAGAAGAAGATACTAGATGGAAAGGTACTTCCATTAAACAGTGTTCCATGTCTGAACGAATACTGTGGTAAAAACAAAAAATATCTTAAGGCTTTTGGTTACTTTTACAGCACATTGCCCACCTATGTATATTTAAAGGTTGCCGATCAGAATATTCTATTAACTCATGCAGCCATTCCGAGACAGATGTTTTTGGACATATTCAGATATGATGAGGTCTCAGGCGCCATCGCTTTTGAACAATCTTTCCTTTATAAGGAGAATTCTAAAATAGAAGAAAGCATAAAAGACGATTCGCTAAAGACCAAAACCACGAAAGTAAATGATAACCTTCTCAAAATCCGTAATCAGATTTTGGATGATATGATCTGGGGAGATCCGTGTGAAGAAATAGAAAAATACCAGATTAAAGGAAGATTCCAGTTTGGAAGCAAACAGTTTGAGGGCTACGCTCAAAAGAACAAACTGAACAGGGTATTCCGCAGCCATGAGCCAGTAGACAAGGGATCCAAAGCATTCTTTGATTATCGTTTATATACCATTTTCTCTTCTGGTGGAGCATACAATGAGCAGGCTGGTTACAATGAAGTAGAACCAGCTTTCGCCGTAATCAACAACAATGGGAGTTATTTCGTTGAAAACAATTTCTTATACAAAACGTCTGTCGAGGATGCTGTAGATATCTATTGCAACTTGTACACTGAAGAGCTTGTCAAGCACAAAGATCTGCAAGGATTCATTTTGAATCCTGAATTTTTCTGTTCAGGAGAAGAGTTTACCCAAATTACAAATCTATTTGCAAAGATAAAAGAGGGATTCCCTCTCGCGGAAGAATAAAACATTTAAAAACAAACAATATGGGAATACAGAACAAACCAGCCCTAAGGAGAATTAAGGGAGTCGCAGACATCGTATTCTGTTTTGACTGCACTGGATCAATGACCGAAATCATTGCATCAGTAAAAGAAAATGTCTCCAAACTGATTGACGGATTCAAGGAGAACCAAGTGGCACTTGACTGGCGCGCCAGATGCTTAGGTTACCGTGACTTTGAATATGACGAGGAATACCTAATCAATGATAGGCCCTTTGTATCTACGGAAGAAGAACTAAAAGTACAGATTGATGGTATGGAAGCCAAAGAATATACAGGTGAAGATGAACCAGAATCGACACTCGATGCCATCTGGTATGCTGCCAAGAAATCTGACTGGCGCGACAACTGCCATAAAATTATAGTGGTGTTCACAGACGCCCCTGCTAAATCTGTCAACGATAAGACCATTGCTGAAATCAGCGGATCGGATGGGGACATAGACGTATTGGCACAGGAACTGATTGTTCAACACATCAAATTATTCCTTTGGGGAAAGAAAGATAGTCTCTACGACAAGTTGAAAATGATTCCAAGGGCAGACATTGTACAGATGGAAAACCCGGAAGAAGAATTTAAAATGATAGATTTTAAAAACCTGATGGGGCAGATTGGGAAAACCGTCTCCGAACTGATCAGCGGAGGTGCAATGACTACATAACCTAAAAACCTAACAGGAATGGAAACAATAAGAGGATATGAAATCATCGAGGAATTGAATAAAGGATCTTTCTGCGACGCATACAAAGTCAGGAAAGATGGCAAAGACTATTTCCTCAAGATCTATAAGGACCCAACCTCGAAGTCGGACAATTACAAAGTTTTCAGGGAGAACCAAAACAAAATGATTCCCATTCTGAATGCCTTAGGAAGTCAGGTAGAGGACATCATCGAAGACTTCGAGGTAGACGGAAGATACCACCAAATAAAAGAGTTCATCCCCGGAGCGACGAATCTGAGAGTTTGGATGGACGGTAATGACAATTACGAGGATCGTCTTGATGTAGCCAAGCAATTTTGTATGATATTGCAAGCCATCCACAGAAAAGGTATTATCCATCAAGACTTGAAACCCGAACAAGTAATGGTCGTTAAGAATGACTTTAACAAGTCTGGGGTTAAGATTATTCTCACCGATTTCGATTGGTCTATTCCAGACGGCAAGATGGCACAAAGAGTGGGTACGCCGTGGTATGGTAGCATTGAAAACAAACCCACCTATAAATCCGACATCTTCACCTTTGGTATCATCCTTTGTGAACTACTTACAGGCGATCATCCATATGTGCTTGACGAAAAAGGGGAAGAGCGTATTTTTGAAAGCACACCTTGGAATGACTGGGTATCAAATAAAGAGTTTACGATGCCTATCAGGATCAACACCGACCTGCCCCCAGACATCAACGACGCTATTGTCGCCTGTCTGGAGCCCAATCCAGAAAACAGGCCTTCTTTAGACGACATCCTGACAGCACTTCGTGGGAAGCCGTTCCCTGGCAAGCAAGTGGCTCGCAAGAAAGCAAAACTGACTGCCGAAAGCGGCGACCAAATGATCATGGTGCCTGGCATGGGCTATGGACGCAAGCATTTCAAGGAACTGTTTGTAAGAACCACGGATGCCGACTCTAACGAGATATACAAATATTTGGACAAGGATTACGCCATTCTCTCCGTTATCCAGGAGGGTGAGGGTCTGAATATCTGCAGTCCGGCTAATGACTTCTCCAAGAACCAGATGCTATTAAATGGTAGAGTCATACCCAGCAGTCCTATTCCCGTTAAGAGTGGCGACAGAGTATCCATCTTTAGTTCTATAAAAGGCATAGAAGTTGCCATCTTTTCAATAGAAATCATTTAATCATCAATCAATAATAAAAACATTACTATGGGTTTACAAAAAAGAGGAGGCGGTTTGTCCGTCGGTAAGGTTAAAGCAGTAGCAGACATCGTATTTTGCTTTGACTGTACAGGTTCCATGAAACCTGTTATTGACAACGTAAAAGCTTACGTGAACAAATTTGTGGAAGGTCTGAACTCAGACCAGAGAACCATCATAGACTGGCGTATACGTGCCATGGGCTATGGTGACCTTGAAAAGGGAGAAAAGCCCCAAAACAGTTTTGACTTTGTAACTGACGTGGAAGAATTCCAGTCACAGTTATCTGGTATTGACCTAGTTGACGGCGGTGATGTACCAGAATCCACGCTTGATGCCATTATTGTAGCAGCCAAAAGTTCAAAATGGCGCAGGGCCCACAAGATTGTCGCCATATTCACTGATGCGCCTAGCAAGGAACTCCATTCTTCGACAAAATCCACTTTCGCCATCAACGATCTCGACGAAATGATCCAGGCTCTGACAGAAGGTCACATCAAATTATTCTTATGGGGTGCTTCTGATTCCAAGTATGAGAAACTAAAATTGATTCCTAAGTCAGAAATCACCATCATGAGTCGCCCCCATGAAGAACTATCTTCTGGAACGAGTATGGCAAAGCTTTTGGAATTAATGGGCAAGACCGTCACTGCCACCATTGGATCAGATGTATTGTAATACGCGTAATGTTCAGATTATTTATTTCTGAAATTATCCTCAAGCAAGTGATAGAGGCCGAAGGCAAAAAGCCTGAGGCCTCACGTTCCTATTTATATAAAATGATGAGAATGAAACTTGTGAAAAAGATCTATGTCTCAGCTGAAACGCCAGACACGGCTTGGGCAAAGATTTTGGAGGAGAAGCATAAGATAAAAGCCGATTATAGTAAGTCAGACTATATCCGAAACATCAAAGATCATCCCGAGACAGTACTCCAGAATCCCTCTTCAATTTTCATCCTCGACATCCCGTTGATAGATGCCATTAAGATTCAGACCTCATACGGTGTAATTTGTCTTTGTGGAGAGAATGCCAACATCAACCGCCTCATAGATATCAACGACGAGCAGACCCTTGGCGACCAGGAGTCCTTAGACAATGGCTGGAGTACGGTGCTGAAAAGTCTCAAGGGTATCCCCTCCAACGCCCTGCTGCTGACAGACCGTTACCTCTTCTCTGGCTATTACCCCAAGGCTGGCAATGGTATTGACAACGTCCTGAATATCCTCGACACACTGCTACCAGAGAGATTCCTCGGCGAGTACCACGTTACCATCGTCTTCGATAACAAAAGTAAAAACGAGAAATACACCTCATTCAACGAAATTGTTGCTCAATTAAGCAATGTCAGGCAAGCGCTCCACCGCGACTACCCCATCAATATGGAAATCCTTGGCATCACCCCCGATAGCGAAGTCTACAACGATCTGCACAACCGCCGCATCGTGTCGAACTATTTCATCGTCAAGATAGAGCACAAGATGGCAGCCTTCAACAAGAATGTATCCACCTGCGAGCAGACCATCACCCCACAGGTACTCTTCACGGTCGATAGCCTCAATCAAAACTCGACCCCACCCATCAAGGCCATCGACCACGTCATTGCTGCTATCCGCAAATTCTCCGGCATTGCCTCCAGGTCCTCAGAAGCCACTGACTACTACTATGCGCTCAACGATAAGCGCATGGAAAGATGCACAGGTATTAAAAATCGGTTGCTGAAATTAAATCAATAATAACATATCATATGGATAGAGATTACGATATTTTTATTAGTTATAGAAGAGTGGGAGGGAAAAATTATGCCCGCACAATCAAACCTGAATTAGAAAAAAGAGGATTCCGGGTTTTTCTGGACTTTGACGAATTAAAAGACGGTGTTTTTGACCAACGAATTATGGATGCGATTGGAGAAGCTCCCGTTTTTTTACTCATCTTATCTGAAGGAGCATTGGATCGTTGTGTTAATGAAGGAGATTGGGTCCGAGAGGAAATACTTCACGCCCAAAAGACAAGGAGGCACATTGTCCCTGTTGAAGTTGACAAGACTTTTAGACAGCTACCCGAGAATCTTCCAGAGGACATTGCTGATATTATTGGTTCTCACACATGGGCTCAGATTGACACAGAAACACTTTTACAAGTATCTATGAACGAAATGGTCAGAGACAGAATTCGTCCATACATTAATGATATAACGACATCCCCATCTAATGAAAAACAAGGTGCTGATATACACATAGAAATAGATATAGATTGTAATTTATATCATTTTAAAGAATTCGTATCTGTTATACATCCCAATGATGATAACATAATTTATTTAAAACCGGGTAATCACAAATTAGAAGTTTCCACACTCCGTTTTCCAGACATCAAAATGACTCATATTATTTCTATCCCTTCAGAAAATTACACAGACTTTGCCGACTTTTCACTTAAGGACAGAGTAGAAAAACGAATAGAAGAAGAAGAAGAAATACGACAACAGAAAAAAGCAGAAGCTGAAAACGCCTACAAATTAGGTAAAAGTTTTGAGGAAAGAGAAGATTTTAAAAATGCTTTACATTACTTTACAATAGCTGCAGAATTGGGAAGTATACAAGCTCAATTTTGTGTCGGAGACATATACTACTATGGGAGAGCTGGTTATCAAGATGATAGTGAAGCAGAAAAATGGTTTCTTAAAGCTGCAGAGAATGGCAATGTAGATGCTCAATATTGCCTGGGAAATCTTTATCTTGGTTCTAAAGACCCCCATAAAAATACTGAAGCCGCAAAATGGTTTCATAAAGCAGCAGAAAATGGTCATGTTGCTGCACAATACAATTTAGGCTGTATGTATCAAAACGGATGGGGAGTTCCCCGAGACTATAATGAAGCTATTAATTGGTATAAAAATGCGGCACAGCACGGATCAAGTGATGCACAATATAGTTTAGGGCAATTATTCTATTGGGGAGAGGGGGTTCCACGTGATTACGGAACTGCGATAAAGTGGTATCTAGATGCTGCAGCACAAAAAAATGCAAATGCTCAATACAATCTCGGTTTTATATATGAAAATGGAATAGGTGTTAACTCCAATTATTCTGAGGCTGTAAAATGGTATACGGAAGCAGCAGATGGTAAGAATGTGGATGCGATGTGCAACCTAGGATTTATGTATAAAATGGGGAAAGGAATTACTCAAGATATGACAAAAGCCGCTAAATGGTTAAGTTTGGCTTCCGAATTAGGAAGTTCAAAAGCCCAAAATCTATTAGGAGAAATGTTTTATTATGGAGAAGGTGTTAGTCAGAATGATATTGAAGCCACAAAGTTATTTACCAGGTCTGCCAATCAAGGCTATGCTCCTGCACAGAACAACCTTGCATGGATGTATGAAAATGGCCTGGGAATTGAACAAAACGACTCAGAAGCTATTAAATGGTATCGTAAATCGGCAGAACAAGGAAACAGTGATGCCCAAAAAGCTTTAAAGCGTTTTCAAAACATATAATAAAAGTGGCAATCTAACTTGGAAGCGAACTCTCTTTGTTTAACAGAACCATTCTATTGTCGTTATATAGCCCCTGACAAGTAATCTAAATAGTAATGAATAAAGCAGAAGAAAAACAAGGAATATGGGTATTCCTTTCTCACTCCAACGAAGACTACGAAAGCGTGAGAATTGTTAGGAACTATCTTGAAGAAAGACTCTTCCGGCCTATCATGTTTTATCTCAAATGTCTTAATGACGAAGAGGAGGTGGACGAACTAATTAAGCGGGAGATTGATAGTCGCAACCGCTTTATTCTTTGCAATAGTCAAAATGCGAAGAAGTCAAAATGGGTTAAAACAGAAGTTGATTATATCAAAAGCAAGGAAAGAGTGTATCAGGTAATAGACCTTGATAAAGGTATTGAGACCATAAAGCGCCAAATTGATACATTCATTTTCAGATCAAGTGTTTTTGTGTCGTATTCGTACAAAGATGAAAAATTAGCAAAAAGAGTAATGAAAGAGTTGAAGAAATTTGATTATCGAATCATGGATCCAATGCAGACTCTCTTTTCATCTGCTAATTTAACATATTCTTTGAGACAAGATATTGAAGAAGCCTCAAACAATGGGTATGTCATTATTCTTATCTCGAAATACTCTATTAAAAGTGAATGGGTTCTTCGTGAAACACAATATGCCCTAAAATATAGATAGTATGAGGCGAAACAATATTATACCCGTTATAATTGATCACGAAGTCATAAGAGAAGTTGAGCAAATCCTAAAATTTCCAGAGGATTCGCTTGGAGAAGAACAATTAGTGTTTGACCTATCCAATCAACGAAAAAAAGACATTCCTTCAATAATTGCAAACAAGTTATTGAGCATAGACTATGATTATTATAAGGAATCCCCAAAATAAAAATAAAGTGAAGGAACTAAAAAACAAAGATAAATATGAAAACCATCAAGATAATGATTGCCGCATCGGAAGAAATGCACGACGAGAAGTTAGAGTTCTCGAACCTGATAGAGCATCTCAATGAGGTGCTTGAACCTAGAGGTATTGTGCTAAAACGAGTCAAGTGGAATCCAGAAACCGATGGTACACTTGAAGACTATCAAGCCAAACTTACCGACTGCGAGATGTGTCTCACACTCTACTGGAAGGAACTAGCGGGGAATTCCGAAGAGGAACTCAATAAGGCCTATCAGCAGTTGAAAGATGGCTGCAACCCCCGCAAGCTCTACGTGTTCTTCAAGGAGCCAACGGAGGACTTGTCGGACGCTCTCAAGGATTTCAAGACCAACTTCGTCACCAACTATGGCCACTTCTTCTGCAAGTTCGAGAACGTGGACACGATGAATTTGCATTTCATCCTCCAGTTCGAGGCATATCAGAACCGAATACAAGACCAGCAGAACAAACTTATTGAGGTCAAAGACGGTAAGGTGATGGTGGGCAACAAGCCGTTTGTCGCTCTTGACAAGGTGCCTTTTGCAGCACTAAACAAGGACTATGCCCGACTCCAACGAGAACTTGCAGACCTTGACAGTCAGATGGCCGAAGTTAGGGCTCGCTACAAGGCAGATCCCGACAATGAGGTATTAGAGGAAGAATATTTCTCTCTTCGCTCTCTTCGCAAGAAGAAAGCCGAAGAACTTGAGGTGCACCAGAAACACCTTTACAACATGGCTCTGCAATTTGCCCGCCTTGTAGGGGAACACAGTTCTGAGCGCATCAGAAGAGCCCGTGAACTATTTGAGGCGGGCGATGCCATTGGTGCAGACGAGATTTTAAGTATGGAGGAGATGAAACGCGACTCAGAACGGAAACTTAAGCAGTTTGAGCAGGAACGCCTAAATTTAGAACTGGATATCGAAGAATATCGTTTAAAAGCAGAAACCGTTATGGCTAACACTCTCAAAACCATGTCTGAGAGATTTGCAGAAGCCTGTGATGCATACGAGCTGGCGTTGACCATTGCCCGCTCTATTCGTTATGACCCAGAAAAATTGTCACAACTCCTCTTCGATCATGCTTACCTCTTGCAGGATTTCAACCGAATGTATGAGGCTGTTGATATTTACAAAGAAGCATTGGAAATCAACAAGCGTCTTGCTGTCGCCAACCCGAATGCCTATCTGCCTGATGTGGCAACAACCCTGAACAACCTCGCAATCCTGCAAAAGGACCTTGGCCGCTATGAAGAGGCGGAGAGAGGATATCGAGAAGCTTTGGAAATCCGAAAGCGCCTTGCTACCGCAAATCCCGATGCCTATCTGCCTGATGTGGCAACGACCCTGAACAACCTCGCAATCCTGCAAAAGGACCTAAGCCGCTATGAAGAGGCGGAGAAGGAGTATCTGGAGGCATTGGAAATCACCAAGCGCCTTGCTGCCGCAAATCCCGATGCCTATCTGCCTGATGTGGCAACGACCCTGAACAACCTCGCAAACCTGCAAAGTGACCTTGG